>Ga0209087_1001356_pt1 | contig 14416 bp, 11 predicted proteins | sample S_130805_EF_Meta_FD_187321 | JGI IMG/M metagenome (GOLD analysis project Ga0209087, IMG submission 187321) | Freshwater microbial communities from Lake Simoncouche, Canada to study carbon cycling - S_130805_EF_MetaG (SPAdes) (version 2) | ecosystem: Environmental > Aquatic > Freshwater > Lake ... | reverse complement strand
ATAAGAAATTAAAGGTTGCATTTCTATATTTACGTGGCACAAGTTCGATCTACTTAGTTGGCGGGCAAGGATCAGGTGCCGACTATCTAATCAATGCAACAGGTGCCATTGATATCGGTGCCCAAAAGCTCGATAAACCTTTCACGCCACTTACTGCTGAAACTATGGCGCAACTAAATCCAGATTTAATCTTGGTGATGATTGGTGGCCTGGAATCTGTAGGCGGAGTGTCAGGTCTGGTTGAGTTGCCTGGTATTGCTCAGACGACTGCTGGGAAAAATCGTCGAGTCGTGGCTGTCGATGACTCACTTCTATTGAGTTTTGGCCCGCGAACTCCATCTCTGATGAGCCAATTGGCTGCCGCCTTTGGGGTGATCGCAAATGCGTAGTCGAAGTACTTTCCTGACTATCAACTTGGTTTTTTTGTTCGCCTTGGCCGCAGTTGCGTTAAGTGTTGGTGCTACCCAGATAGATGGCTTGTTATCAGCTCTACTTCACCCCGGAGCAAATACGAGTGCGGCCGAAATACTTTGGCAGATCCGCATTCCGCGCATAGTTACGGCGTTAATTGTGGGCGCAGCACTCGGTGTTGCTGGCGCACTGGCGCAAGGTGCTACCAGTAACCCGTTAGCCGAGCCAGCCATCTTAGGAACTTCAGCAGGTGCTGCCCTCGCTGTTGTGATTGGCGTGCTGACTAATGTTGTGGTGATTGGTTCAGTTGGCGCGATGGCGATTGCCGCGATCGGTGCATTACTCGCAACTCTTTTGACGTTGCGCTTTGCCACTCTAGATCGAAATGTGTCACCTCTAAATTTAGTAATTATTGGTCTTTCGTTATCAGCCACAATCTCGGCAATCGTTGGGCTCTTAACCACTGCGATCGCGCGGTCAGATGCCAGATCAATTTCATTTTGGAGTTTTGGTTCGTTGGCTTTGACAAATTCAAGTGACTTAATTCCGCTCCTTATTTTTACTCTTGCCGGAGTCGCAATTGCTCTCTGGATAGCACCTAATTTGGATTTACTTTCGCTAGGTGACACAACAGCCAGACACCTCGGTATTGATCCGCGAAAAGTTCGTCGAATTGCCTTAATTGCGCTAGCGATTTTAATCGGTGCTGCCGTAAGTACTGTAGGCACGATTTCGTTCTTAGGTTTAGCTGCCCCACATATTGCTCGATTAATTGGTGGCCCAAAACATCGACCATTGATTTTACAAAGTGCATTGCTAGGGGCGACTATCTTGTTGATCGCCGATACGTTGGCTCGCACAATTGCCGCCCCGAATGAATTAAATGTTGGGCTTTTTACGGCGCTAATTGGTGCTCCGATACTGGCGCTTTTGGTGCGCAGCCGCCAAAGTAGTTGGAGCCAGCCATGATTCTGATTGATTCAATCTCGGTATCTCGTGGCGCAAACGCTGTAATTAAAGACTTTAGCGCCGAGTTCAAGGCTGGCACTATCACCGCAATTATTGGGCCCAACGGTTGCGGTAAGAGCACCTTGCTCGCAGCCATTGCGGGGGACTTGCCGTTAACTAGTGGCGCGATTAAGTTAAATGGAAATGATTTAAAAAGTTATCAGATTGCTGAATTAGCAAAATTGCGAAGCGTGGTTTTACAGCAACCAGCATTTAATTTAGCTTTCACAGTTCAAGAAGTTTTAGCAATGGCGCGCCTTGCTGGCTCAACACTGGAAAGTGAAACTGCCGCAATCGCCAAACTGGCAATTAAGGAATTAGCTGATCGAAAAGTAACTGAGCTATCTGGCGGTGAAAAACAGCGCGTTGCGATCGCTCTAGCAATCGCAGTTGATGCACCTGTACTCTTATTAGACGAGCCACTTGCTGCACAAGATGTTGAGAGCACTAATCGAATTATTGAATTATTTAAGTCAGCGGCAAAAGCTGGCAAAACCATTATTTTGGTGGCGCACATGCCAGAGTCAGAATTAAGCTGGTGCGATCAGATCATTAAGGATTTCTAAAACCTGCGGCCAAGTTTTCGCAAAACTCGGGTGTAGATCTAGTTGGGTAACTTCTTGCCAATGTACCCAACGCACTTCATGGGATTCATCATTTAGTTCACGCGCCACTAATTCAGATGTGGCACTTGCAAGTACGGTGTCATAGCGCCAGTTGCCGTGAAGATCTGAAAAGGTGGTTATTGGTTCAATAAAGGCTGGATCAATTCCAGTTTCTTCAACTGCTTCGCGTACCGCAGCTTCAATAATAGTTTCGTGCGAATCACGCGCTCCACCCGGAACGCCCCAGGTATCTCCGTTATGAACCCATGGCGCACGATGCTGCAGAAGTAAATGTTGGTCGCGAATTAGCAATAATCCAGCTGCGCCGTGTTTTCCCCAATGGCGATTACCGCAGTCACATTCGACCCAACCATCACCATCGCGCATAGCCACAGTTCTAGGCTCTCACATCATCCACACTTCTGCAGGCTGTGCTGAGCCAGCCCGATCTTGGAATCTAGCCTGCTCGGATGCGAAAACTAACTATTTACTTACTTTTAACCATTCTGATGCCGCTAAGTACAGCTAGCGCTGCCGATTGCGTGAATGCAGCTTGTATCGATGTTTACACCCAAGATGGTCAGATAATTATTGAGGGAAAGAAGGGCAGCGGCCCTAAGGCCAAGACAAAACCACGCGCAGTTAAACCCTCCCCAAAACCTGCAACTATTAAACCAATTTTTCCAGAGTTAATTCCACGGCCAACTGCAAAGCCAACGCCTTCGCCGAAACCAACTCCCAGGCGAACTTACAAACCACGTGTTAAGACAACAGTTAAACCATCACTAAAACCAAAAGTCACCACATCTGTTTCGCTAAATGATCGTTTAATTAAATTATTGCCAACTGGTGGGATTGCCTACCAACCTGAAGCCGAACCACTGGTAAATGTGCCGATCTTTTTCTGGAGTGATCTGCCAACGCAATTCGCAACTCGGGTAACTGTGGTGGGCGAAGTAGTAGATGTGTTGTTACGACCTGGATTTGTTTGGAGTTTTGGCGACGGAACTTTTTTGAGTACGACTGATGCAGGTGGGCCGTATCCAAATGGGAAAATTAAACATACTTATAAGAGTCCAGGTATCTACCCAATTATTTTGGTGCAGAGTTGGAACGGCAACTGGACCCACAACGGCACGACCCGAGCAATAACTGGCACGATCAAGACCACAGTTTTCGCAGTTGTTACGGTGGTTATCGCGCCAACTCGTTTCATGTTTTAGCCATCCACAGCAGTTAGCCAATTTCACAAATCAGTCGGTTCGTTAATTTAGATTCAAAGACATGACAACACTTACTTCTCCGCATGACTTATTAGCAGCAATCCCATTTCTAATTGGCTATCACCCAAGTGATTCGCTGGTTTTGGTGGCCATCAAGGGCGATCTAGTTTCGATGGCTATGCGCGTTGATTATCCACAAAATGAAAATACCGATGCCTATGATTTATTGGCGCATCATCTAAAACTCGATGGGGCAGATGCCGCACTTATGTTGGCTTATGTACCAAGTGATAAGCCCGAGCTCTATGAAACTGGCGCCGAAGTTCTGGGCTACATGGCAATTTCCTTACTAAAGAACTCAATTGAGATCCGTGAATCAATTGAAGTAATCGGCAATCGCTGGCGCTCAGTTATTTGCGAAGATATTTCATGTTGCCCACCCGAAGGCAATGTATTGCCGGACTTTGATAGTTCTAGAGTGGCAGCTGAACAAGTAATGGCGGGGCGCACATTGCCTTTTATTGATGTCTCCAAATTAGCTGATTCAATCGCAGCGCTACCAAATATCGGGGTTGAGTTTATTGCTCAAGTTGAAAGTTATTTTGTACACGAAGATTCGCCGAATTTAAATGAGAAACAGCGAGACGGTGCAACAGCAGTTATTGATTTAGGCCAGTTATATGAATTTGGTCGCGGCAATAGTGATCCTGATTTAGTCGCACAAGTAATCGGTCGTTTATCTGATATTCAAGTGCGCGATTATGCACTAGGCATTCATAACGCTGAAACTATTGAGGCATATTGGACAATGTGGAAAGAGTTATTGCGCATTGCACCAGTTGGTTATGTCGCACCCATAGCTTCGATCTTTGCCGCGGTGGCTTATGAATCTGGCCAAGGCGCGTTGGCACATAAAGCGCTAGATCGCGCTTTGATTGATAACCCGGGATATTCATTGGCCTTGTTGCTGCGCCGGGTCTTTAGCGCAGGCTGGCCAGCTGCGGCCTTTATCCAAATGCGCGAACAGTTACATCCAAAAGTGAAAAGCGCGATATTTGAGGCTATTTAGCTATCGCAAAAGGGTTCGCAGCCGCGAGCGCCGCGAGTTACAATTTCCCCAGGTCACGAGTTCTAGGTACCAGCCCCGGCTTACTAGACGGCAACCCTCCACCGCGGCGGGGTGCTCCGGGTGACGACCTGGTTCTGGTCTTAACTGATTAGAGCAAGTGCGTTAAGGATTATTTATGGCAACTTCAGATAACGATTCGCCGAAGCACCGGCACTTGGTTACGGGCGCATGGCTCGAAGGTGATGATCCAGGTGATCGTAAGTTTATTAAAATTGGCGACTTAACACTTGAGTCCGGCGTAGTTCTACCTGACATCACAATCGCTTATCAAACTTGGGGCGAGTTAAATGAAACCAAAGACAATGTAATTTTAGTAAACCATGCGATGACTGGCTGGTCTGATGTTCCTGGTTGGTGGCCACAAATGGTTGGCCCCGGTTTACCTTTTGATACAAATAAATTTTATGTGGTCTGTCCGAATGTAATTGGTGGCTGCCAAGGAAGTACTGGTCCATCTTCTATCGCACCTGATGGAAAACGTTGGGGATCGCGTTTCCCATATCTAACAGTTCGCGACATGGTTGCGGCCGAAGTTAAATTCAGCGACGCCGTTGGAATTGCGAAATACAAATTAGCTGTTGGGCCATCACTGGGCGGAATGCGTTCGCTGGAATGGGCAGTGCAGTTACCCGAACGGGTTGAGGCAATCTGCACGATTGGATCAAGCGCTGTTGCCACCGGTGATCAAATTGGAACTCATTCAATTCAAATTCGCGCAATTAAGTGCGATCAATATTTCAATGACGGTGATTACTACGAGCAAGAGCAGGGGCCATACGAAGGCATGGGCATTGCTCGCCGAATCGCTCACCTGACTTACCGAACTGAATCAGAAATGGATGTTCGCTTTGGTCGCCAGATGCAGGGCGATGACACTGGTCGTTATGCCGTCGAGTCATACCTTGATCATCAAGCCCATAAGTTGGCTCATCGCTTTGACCCAAATACCTACATAATTTTGACCGATGCCATGAGCTCGCACGATATTGGCCGAGAGCGCGGGGGCGTGGATAAGGCACTTGCCACGATCAAAATCCCGGTAACAGTTGTCTCAATTGATACCGATCGCCTCTTTACCCCGCGATTACAGGCCGAAATTGCCGAACTCACGCCTACGGCTCAACCCGTGGTTGAGATTTCATCGCCCTTTGGCCACGACGGCTTCTTGGTCGAAGTTGATGCAGTTGGCGATGTAATTCGAGGAATCTTAAATAAAGCCAACTGAATTAATAAATAAGTCGCAAAAAGCGGCGAATTAGGGCTTTTGGATGTGCATTTACCCCTGTGGACAAATTATAATATAGCCATCGCCTTCGCGACCGAAAAGTTAAAAATCGGGGCGCGAATCAAACAAAGGACTGCTGTGGCTGTATTTAGTGCGCTCAAAAACAAGGTGAAGAAAAAAGTTGCACCTGAAGTTAAAGCAGCTCCTGTTAAAAAAGCTGTCGCTAAGAAAGCTGCTCCTGTAAAGAAAGCGGTCGCGGCTAAGCCAGTTGCGAAGAAGGCGGCACCAGCAAAGAAAACTGTTGCGAAAAAAGCTGCGCCAGCTAAGAAAGCTGTAGCGAAAAAAGCTGCACCAGTAAAGAAGGCAGCCCCAGTAAAGAAAATTGAACTTAAAAAAGATTTAACTGCCAAAGATGTTTCGCAGATTGTTGAAGCTCGCGATCTTGCGCTTCGCCTGAAGGAAGTACAGAACGAACTCGAAGCTCGCGGCGTTACCTCGCTTAATCGAATTCCTAAGAAAGTTGATAAAGATTTAGTTGATGAAGCGAAAGCTCTTGGGCCTCAGGTTGAATTAGTAACTGAGAAACTTCGCAAAGCCGGCCTAGGTTCACCATTTCGCTTATTGAAGAAAACTGAATTAGCTTTAATTGCGCCACCTCCGGCGCCGGTAGTCAAAGAAGAACCAGTAAAGGCTGAAAAGCCAGCAGCAGCAGCCGGCAAAGTTGCGGTTGCGAAAATCGATGGCGAAGAAGTTGAACTTGAAGAAGTTGAGTTAGAAGATGTCGAAACTTTAATTGCTGAAGCAACTGAAATCATTGATACCGAAGCTGAAGATAAGGGCAACCAACCTCGCGTTGTTGATCTAACTGATGATTCTGCTGTTGGCAATGAAGAAAATGCGTTCACGCTAAAGGCTTCTGAAGAAGATGATGCACCTGCCCAGACAGTTATGACTGCTGGCGCAACTGCTGACCCAGTTAAGGATTACCTAAAGCAGATTGGCCGCGTTGCTCTGCTAAATGCAGAACTCGAAGTAGAACTAGCAACACGTATTGAAGCTGGTTTGTTTGCTGGCGAAATGCTGCTTCACGAGAAGAAGTTAGATAAGAAGTTAAAGCGCGAGCTCGAATGGATTGTTGAAGATGGTAAACGCGCTAAGAACCACCTACTTGAAGCTAACTTGCGTCTGGTGGTTTCGCTGGCAAAGCGTTACACCGGCCGTGGCATGTTATTCCTCGACCTGATTCAAGAAGGAAACTTAGGCTTGATCCGCGCGGTCGAGAAGTTCGACTACACCAAGGGTTACAAGTTCTCGACCTACGCAACTTGGTGGATCCGCCAAGCGATTACTCGTGCGATGGCTGACCAAGCTCGCACAATCCGTATTCCGGTTCACATGGTTGAAGTGATTAATAAGTTGGCTCGTGTTCAGCGCCAGATGTTGCAGGACTTAGGCCGCGAACCTACCCCTGAAGAGTTAGCTAAAGAACTTGATATGACACCTGAAAAGGTAGTCGAAGTTCAGAAGTATGGTCGCGAACCAATATCACTTCACACCCCTCTTGGCGAAGAAGGTGATTCAGAGTTCGGTGATTTGATTGAAGATTCTGAAGCTGTTGTTCCAGCCGATGCGGTTTCATTCACATTGCTACAAGAACAACTGCACTCAGTTCTAGATACTTTGTCAGAGCGCGAAGCTGGTGTGGTTGCGATGCGCTTTGGTCTAACTGATGGCCAGCCAAAGACACTTGATGAGATCGGAAAGGTTTACGGGGTAACTCGCGAACGTATTCGTCAGATCGAATCAAAGACGATGTCTAAGTTACGTCACCCATCACGTAGTCAAGTTCTGCGCGACTACCTAGATTAAATCGATCCCAAAGGACTAACAATCAAATGCGAGTTAAAGGATTAGTTTCTCTTTTAACTTCGCTTCTGATCTCTTCCGTATTGCCGCAATTAGCCAGCGCTGCCGATGGCCCTTCTTTTGAGATCAAAAGTGTTTCTTCTACCATGATTGATCCGGGAGATACTGTTACCTGGAAGATTCAAGTCAATCTCATTCCAGGTTGGGTTAAAGACCTGAGTTTTACTTTAAGGACACCTTCTGGAGATAATCGTCAAATATCAGTTGTCGTCGACCCAAGTTATAAAGTGAGTGAAGCAACCAGAAAAGAAATTTCACTCAATCTAAAAACTAACGAATTTGATTTACCGGGAAAATACAAACTTCTTTATGGCTGGCTTTACAACGAGAAGGAATACTTTGCTTATGACCCAGTAAATGCCAAAGACTATGCCGCAAAGGGAAATGTGGTCTCGCAGGATATGAATCAGTTCGATTTTACAATTCGAGATGCTGGCACGGGAAAGCAGAAGTCACCTCAACTGATCGAATCAATTGGATTTGCCAAGTCCCAAGTTGATCCTGGGTCAACCGCCAAATTGAATATCAAAACAGTAGGTTCAGGCACTCTAGTAAATGCCAATATAAGTCTCTCTACTCCTGATGGAACTGTAAATCTTTATTGTTATACATCTAGCAAAGGCAGCCAGGATTATTGTCCGGATTTGTCAAAGACGGTTAGTGGCTATTCATTCTCAATGCCTGTTTGGACTGCGGAAGATAGTAGTCCTGGAACCTATCGAATCACTCAAATAAATTTGGGTTATCGAAATGGAGAGGTAGTTTCCTCAAGTAACGATACTGCCTCTTGGGGTGGAGGTATAGTTTATGAAGATAGTGAAAATACTTTTAACGGGGTTAAAGCTCAGAAGCTCAGCCAATTTGAAAAGACTGCCCTCAGTTTCACGCTACTAGATGCTGGGCAAGGGATTGCCCGGGCGCCAATTTGGACTGGAATTTCCTGGAAAAATATTGCCGTAAAAGCTGGCTCTACTGCGACACTTATTATTTCAGTAGATGGATTTAGTCGGCCTATTGGAAGAATTTCCATACAAAGTTTAACTACGACGTTACCAGGTGGCGATGATGTTATGGCTTTTACAAATCAAAACGGGCAAGAACATGTAGTTAGAAGAGTAGATCAAGCAAATGACGTTTCGACCGCGCCCACGGCCAAAGCTGGCACTTTTGAAGTTGATGTGTATGTTCCCAGGAATACCAAGCCTGGAAGTTACGGGATAGGTGACTTACAATTGTGGAGCACTTCCTGCAAAATACCAGCAATCAATATGATGAACATAGTTAGTTCTGTAAACAATTTAAGCTGCCAGAGTTCGCCGAATGGGTGGAGCACAGCATTTTCTATGGGAAACTTGTTCTCAAATTGGTCAAAGGCAGCACAATGGGCGGGGTACGTAAATCCTTTATCTGTGAAACTTGAAGTATCTGCTGCAGATCCTCTTCAAGCTCCGAAGATAGAAGAAGTTGAAGTTCGGACTTCAGAGATCGAATATCGCTATCTTTATTCAAATGAACAGAGCTGTATTGGTTCTTCGAGTGCTGGAGATTTAGTTAATGAATTGCCGAAGGATAATTACTGGACATTTAAGGTAATTAACCTTAAACCTGACTCAGCCATATCGTTAAAGCTGTCATGTACAGACGCTACGGGCGCAAAGGCTGAAAGCTCCATTGACTCCCGAACGTCAAAGCCAATTCCACCCGCATCACCAAAACTAACTCTTGATTCAGCGACTATTAATTCAGCTACTTTTTCAATTGGAATCCGCGATGGATTCAAGTATTCAGTAAAAGTAGATAGCGGCCTCGCAGTGATTCAAGGAAATAAAGTTGAAATTACTGGGTTAAAGCCTGGGATAAAGACAAACCTTGTTGCCACCATCACCGATTCATATGGTCAAAGTACGTCTACCGAACCATTCTATTTTGCGGCGGAATTACCGCCTAAACCAACCAAGCCACTATTGATTGTTGGGAAGTTGAGCACTACTAGAGTTGAATTTAGTTATGAAAAATTGGCTAATTTGGATTATGAGCTTTCAGTTTCCGAAGGTGAGGTTAGTGATATTCGGGGTTCGGTTAGAGTTTCTGGCCTAACTCCAAATACAAAAATTACAGCTTCACTGAAGGTTACCGATGAGTTTGGTCAGAGTGCCACCTCAGATGAATTGATAGTCAAGAGTGCAGTACCTGAGTTACCAGCGATCCCAACTTTGTATCTAGTAAAGACTTCCTCCGATTCAATTACATTAAGGTTTAGCCCAAGAGCTGGGATGAAATATCTAGCCAAGGTTTCAGCTGGCTTGGCAACAATTACTGATGGTCTATTAGTTGTCTCTGCCTTAAAGCCAGATTCAAAGGTCGACGTTACAATTATTATGAGCGATTCATTTGGTCAAAATAAATATTCAGTGACTTCATATATGACTTCCCTTGCCCCTGCGTCGCAGAAGGCGACAAAGACATCAATTACCTGCATCAAGGGAAAAGCCAGCAAAATAATTACGGCTGTTAACCCAAAATGTCCAAGTGGGTATAGAAAGAAGTAAAAACTAGTTAGAAGAGACGTCGACTAGTTTGTCGGTCTCATCTTGAATCTTCGCTGAAACTTGCTTTAGCTTTTCAGCGTATTCCTTGCCGTGGTGACCACAGAACAAGAGTTCGCCACCAGATAACAAAACCGCGCGCACATAAGCCTGGGCGCCACAGCGATCGCAACGATCAACCGCATTAAGAGGGGTTGTTTCGAGGATTAGCTGTTCGGTCATGTTTTCTCCGTTTCGTTAAACGACTAGTCGTTCACAGTTGGTATTACATCTAGGGGAACAGCAAACCACACCTTGGTTATTCCCCGCTTGTTAAAATAAATATTTATTCGTTAAATACCTGTTAATTTTCGGAAGATTGAGCGATAAATTCACTATTTGAGACCCGCTCGGCGCGCTTAACGGGTGAAATCCCAGGTCGCAGATAATCTTCACCCCCGTGGCTACTAATGAAGAAGGCGTGCAAGATTCCTATACCGCCAAAGATCTAGCCGTACTAGAGGGCCTCGACGCCGTTCGCAAGCGCCCAGGTATGTATATCGGTTCAACGGATTCGCGCGGATTGATGCACTGTCTCTGGGAAATTATCGATAACGCAGTTGATGAATCACTTGCTGGTTATTGTAAGAAAATTGATATCAACCTTGAAGCCGATGGTTCAGTTGAAGTTCACGATGACGGTCGCGGTATTCCAGTTGATAAAGAGCCAAAGACTGGCCTAACCGGTGTTGAAGTTGTCTTAACAAAATTACATGCCGGCGGAAAATTCGGCGGCGGTTCGTATGCAGCTTCTGGCGGCCTACACGGAGTTGGTGCCTCAGTTGTTAACGCACTTGCTGAACGTCTAGATGCTGAAGTAGATCGCAATGGCAAGATTTACTGGATGTCATTTAAGCGCGGTGTTGCTGGCGTATTCGAAGGCGATGGACCAAAGGCGACATTCACGCCGCAATCAGGTTTACGCACCATCGGTAAAGTTTCGGCAAAAGTTACTGGTACTCGCATTAAGTGGTGGAGCGATCGCCAGATTTTCTTGAAGGATGCTGAACTAGATATTGAAGAAATTTATGCTCGTGCTCGCCAAACTTCTTATTTGGTGCCGGGCTTAACACTAATTGTTAATGACAATCGCACGAAGACTAAGACCACAGAAACTTTTTATCACAAAGGCGGAATTTCCGAATACTGTGAATTCTTACAACCTGATCAAGCTATCGGTGAAGTAATTCGCTTGACTGGCCAAGGTCATTATCAAGAGACTGTGCCAGTTCTAGATGATCAAGGGCATATGGTTTCAACCGAAGTTGAGCGCGATATGTTGGTTGATATTGCCCTTAAATGGGGCAACGAGTTTGCCAGCACCAACCGCTCATTCGTAAACATTATTGCCACTCCAAAGGGTGGAACACATATGACTGGTTTCGAGAAGGCGCTCACTAAGGCCTTCAACGAGACTCTGCGCAGCACTGGAACCCTTAAGAAGAACGAAGCCGATGTTATTAAAGATGACATTCTCGAAGGTCTGACATCGGTTGTGACAGTTCGTATGTCCGAACCACAGTTCGAAGGACAAACTAAGGAAGTTCTGGGCACATCAGCTGCTGCCCGAATCGTCGGTGAAGTTGTGGCCGAAGAGTTAAAGAAATTCTTTGCAACAACTAAGCGCATCGATAAGGCCAATGGCCGTTTGATCCTAGAAAAAGTGGCTAGCGCATCTCGTACTCGTATTTCAGCTCGCGCGCATAAAGATCTACAGCGCCGTAAGAACGCGCTGGAATCATCTTCTCTTCCAACCAAGCTTTCTGATTGTCGTTCGGAAGATGTTAATCGCACCGAACTATTTATCGTTGAGGGCGATTCCGCACTCGGAACCACCAAAGCAGCCCGTAATTCAGAATTCCAAGCAATCTTGCCGATTCGCGGAAAGATTCTGAACGTTCAGAAAGCATCACTTTCGCAGATGCTTGATGACAAAGAATGCGGCTCAATCATTCAGGTTATTGGTGCTGGCTCTGGTCGCTCATTTGAATTAGATGATGCTCGCTATGGCCGAATTATTTTGATGTCAGATGCTGACGTTGACGGCGCACACATTCGTTGCTTACTTCTTACTCTTCTCTATCGCTATATGCGACCACTAATTGATGCCGGTCGGGTATTTGCTGCGATTCCACCACTGCACCGCATTGAAACCATGGGTGGCGGCGGCAAAAAGGGTGAATACATTTATACCTATTCAGATGATGAAATGAAGAAAGTAACCGCTGAACTTATTAAAGGCGGCAAGAAGTGGAAAGAGCCGATCCAGCGCTATAAAGGCTTAGGCGAAATGGATGCCGATCAACTTCGTGAAACCACAATGGATCCAGATGCTCGTACCTTGCGTCGTATCACTGTCACCGATGGCGCAGCAGCTGAGGCAATGTTTGAACTGCTAATGGGAAGCGACGTTGCCCCACGTAAAGATTTCATTGCTAATGCCGAGATAGATCGCGACAGCATCGACGCTTAATTCTTGAGTAAAGCTACGCCTTTACTCCAAACAAGTTTCCCGCTTCGTTTTACGCAGAAAAACTTTTGACCAGAAATAACTTGCTGTTTCCCAATTTTTGAACAAGTAGATCCAGGCGTTGACTTAATTTTCTCCACAATTAGAGCTAGTGCCGCATTTTCATCCGCTATTTTCTTAGCAAGTTCTGCTGCAACTTTTTCCTTAGCAATCTGTAGATCTAGATATTTATAAGCATCAGCAATCAACGGTTCGAATGCTTGCGCGGTGTAGTAGGTGCCACCAATCACGCTTAGATTAAATGCATCACTCCACCATGGATGGTTGGCTTCGAGTGATGCATGTGGCCCATTTGTCGCAGAAGTAGCCCCGATGTAAATCCATTCACCATTCTTCTGAAACCAAACAGGACTTCCTGAGTCACCGCCACCTTGAGGTGTATTTTTTGGAAGTAGCGTCTGAAATACCGAATTAGGTTGACTCTTTGAGATTGCCTCAACTTTTGAACCTGCGCAACAGAAATTCGTACCAGCAACCCCGGTAGTACTAGTTGGTCTCCCATCCGAACCTAAACCTTTAATAGCATTTTGTGAATCTTCGTAGCTCTTTAGCCCGTAGCCCAGCACCAGGAGCGGTGTCTGTTTTGCAATCACATCAGATATCTCAGTATTGGTAGCAACCTTAAATGTCTTTTCACTGAGTGCTTTATCAAGAATAAGAATTGCAAAGTCATAAAGACTGGCATTACAACCTGTTGCGTCACATTTTGCATCTTCATAATTCTTGGCAGCAAACTGCGCCATTACACGTGCCTTTTCTTTAGTTCCACCTTGCGGCACAACGACCCCTGGCTTACCAACAAATAGTCGGGGATCTTTATCTGCCAGTTCTCCGTAGATCGGTGTTCCTGTTGTTACAAAACCGTCTTGTCTCATTACGCAGTGGGCTGCTGTCATGACTACCCGAGGCGCAATCAGAGCTCCGGAGCAATGCCTTTGGCCATTGTCACCAAAAATAATTGGGACTACTAATTCACTGCCAGTTTCATCTTTACCGTTCATTACTGCTGTGGCTGGATTGGTAAATCCAAGGAGTATTGCAGCTACTACGAGAAGGACTCGTGACTTCGAAAGCATGGCTAAAGGATAACTAGGGGCAAGCCTGTTGTGAAGTATTAGTCGATTGCGACTAGATCAAAGTAATCATCTTTCCAAAGGTCTTCATCGCCATCAGGTAACAAAATAACGCGCTCAGGTTTGAGTGCCTGCACTGCGCCTTCATCGTGGGAAACCATGATTACTGCGCCTTGATATTCACCGAGGGCAGCCAAGATTTCGGCGCGAGATGCTGGGTCAAGGTTGTTAGTCGGCTCATCAAGAAGAAGGACATTTGCGGCCGATACAACAAGGACTGCAAGGGCTAAACGAGTTCGCTCACCACCAGATAAAACTTTTACTGGCTTATGAACATCGTCGCCAACGAATAAGAATGAACCAAGCACATTGCGCGCTTCAGGTTCGCGAATATCAGGGGTAGCAGCCATCATGTTTTCGAGGATCGTGCGTTCGAAATCAAGTGACTCGTGCTCTTGTGCGTAGTAGCCGATCTTTAAACCATGGCCAGCTTCAACGGTTCCGGTATCTGATTCAAGTTCACCGGCCAGAATTCTAAGGAGAGTTGTTTTACCAGCGCCGTTAAGGCCAAGGATTACAACGCGAGAACCTTTATCAATTACACAACTAACGTCGGTAAAGATTTCAAGAGAACCGTATGACTTAGAAAGTTCTTCACCCGATAGGGGAGTCTTGCCACAAGGGGCCGGAGTTGGGAAACG
>Ga0209087_1001353_pt1 | contig 14423 bp, 12 predicted proteins | sample S_130805_EF_Meta_FD_187321 | JGI IMG/M metagenome (GOLD analysis project Ga0209087, IMG submission 187321) | Freshwater microbial communities from Lake Simoncouche, Canada to study carbon cycling - S_130805_EF_MetaG (SPAdes) (version 2) | ecosystem: Environmental > Aquatic > Freshwater > Lake ... | reverse complement strand
GTTTATTGCATTTCTTGGTCTATTGAAAATACTTCCATAAACGAGGATGTTGCTCATACCATAAGCCATTATCATCCATATTAATATTTGTACCATAATTTTTATTTATATAATTTATCATCTAAGTTAGACCCTCTCAAAAACATCGCTTTCTTTTCATCTTGAAATTTTTGGATATCTTGAATGGTCTGTTCATACTCTCTTATTTTTTTATCTTTCTCGATGTTATCTTGTTTGAGTTTTTGAACTGTCGATTGAAGCGCCTCTAACTTTGGTTTCAAACTACTGTCTCCTTCCTTTTCAATAATTATTTCCTTTATCACTTCGACCTCTCGAATAATCTCTTTGACCTCAGGTTCCCTTGTTTCGAGTTGTTGTATTTTCAACAACAATTCCTTTTTCTCATTGTGGAAAATATTTTCCAATTCTTGTGTTTTAATGGAAAATATTTGTCTTTGTTCTTCGAATTCTTGTTCTTTTTGGAAAATTTTTGTGTTCATCTCCTCTTGGTCTGTAACGTAAACAATCTTTTCAACTATAACTTCTTTGATTACGTCTTGAATAACAACTTTCTCAACAGGAATTTCTTTTATTACCTCAACAACTTTTTCAACAACTCTGTCGACAGGCACTTCTTTTATCACTTCCCTAATAACTTCCTTCTCAACCAACTTTTCGATTGGAACTTCTTTTATTATTTCTTTGATTACCTCTTTTTCAACTTCAACGTATTCAATCCTCACCACTTCCTTAATAACCTCCACAGGAATCTCCACCCGTTTTTCAACAATAACCTCCTTTTCCACCTGTTTTTCGCGGATCCCACCCGTATTTAACAATCCATACCTCTCGATGTTGAATCCAGTTGTAAAGGAATCCTTGACAACTGAACTTATTAGTAAATCGTTAAGATTACAATAAGATAATAGGTCTTTATGCTCGGCGGTCGAAAGGTTAATTTTAATCTCCATACTAATAGTTTACCAATTTTTCGGTTCCTTCGACCAAGTTATCTATTGAGTTAATATAGAATGATAAGAAAGGTTTTGGGTTAGGTAAATCGACAAAGTCGTATTGGTCTTTGTCAATATCATAAACACCATATCCATGCTTGGATACTTTCTCACCAAAGTTTTGTTGGATGGTTGATCCAATCATATATGCTTTCTTGCCACCAGGAATGTCGAACACTTGTCGTTTGTGAATATCCCCACAAAGCACTAAGTCGCATCCCTTGAATTTACTCACGTCAAACCCATCCTCAAACTTGTAACCGATGTCGGTGTACAAACCAGTAATCGGTCCGTGAAACAATCCAATGTTTTTATTCTTGGATTTCTGTATGTCAGGCTGAATGTTATGTTCCATCAAAGAATAAACACACCAGTTGATGTTCTCATCCTCATATACACCACGATTCTTGTAGTAAACAATATTGTCATTCTTCAAAGAATCAATTATGGGAGTGAGGGCATCCAACCTGGTGTTGTTATTCTCAAGGAAGTCGTGATTACCAATAATTACAATTGTTTTTGAAATTTTGGCACACTCGGTCAATATCCAAGCAACAAACTCCACCAACTCTGGTGTCATCTGATTTTTGGAATGGACTAAGTCACCAGTAAAAACTATTCTATCAGGTTGTAATGTTCTCCATTCTTTCAACGCAGACTCAAGGATTCCACGATATAAATCATGGTCCTTGAATAGTCTTACGTGTAAGTCAGAGAAATGAATTAATCTGTTAATCATTTATTACAACTTTCATATCTTCTTCAAAAGGATTAAATCCTTTGTTTATGTGACCACAGAAATCACACGCATATATCGGGAAAGGTACTGTGGTATCTTCGGGAGAACCAGTCATTAACTTCGGAACCAATTTCAAATAAATTACTTCTTTGAAGTACATATGTTGACACTGTTCACATTTAATTGTTGGTACGTCCCGTAAATTGATTTTAGGCTTTTCTAACTCCATATTTTGATTTGTTTAATGATTCTAAGAATGATTCTACTTTTGACTGAGCTCCTTTAATATAAGATAAATCACATTCATCATCAAGCTTATTCATGTGAACCTCAAATTTATTGAAATCAAGTTTATTAAGTGTACTGACAAAGGTGTTGACAAAATCTTTACTTCTTTTGTTTTCTTTGGCTTTGATAAAATGATATCTGAACATTGTAATTATTTCAAACAATTTTTCAATGTCCCATCCACTTTGTATTAAATCATCTTCTGTAGCGTACTTGTCTTTCACGTCATATATCTTGACGGACTCATTGATTCCTCCACTATTATACTCCAAGTACAACGCAACTTTTTTATAGTCGCCAGTCTTTGTCTCTGTTTTGTCAATCAGATATCCAAGAAATCCATCTCTTGTATATCTATTGAAAATTGATTCATTGTTCTTGGTAGTTGTACACCATTTTGTGTTCGACCCATACTTCATTGAACCTTTGTGGGTCTTAGGTTGAAGTAACAAAAATTCATCTGTTTCGAGTAATACGTTAATGTGTTCCTCTTTATTAAAATTCTTTTCCTCTCTTACTACTTCCGCATCTTCAATAACGTTAATTAGTTTTCCAAAATTACCATAGTATTCTTTGGAATAGATGTCTTTGTTTTCGATGTATGGAATTAAATTATGAAACTTATTGACAGCATCTATAATACTACCTGTAGTTCTGTAAGGTGCTTCTGTTTTTCTATCCTCCCATGTCTTCAACATGAAGTCCAAATATTTTTTAGTTGGCGTGAAATCGGCTTCTTCAAACTTGGAAAAGCTTGAGTTTGATACTAACTTATATTTGTTCCTTAAATCATCTACCTTTGACATATGAATTTTTATTTAACGTTAGGTATAAAGATAATCAAAACTTTTGTAATTTCAAAAAAAAAAAACCACCGATAGGTGGTCATTTCTTTAAGTACTTTTTCACATCCATCTCAAGGACAGTATCGATAACTTCTTTGGGAACTCTGTATTCTTCAAAAAATGTATCTTCTTGTAAATGAGATATGATACATCCATAAAGTTTGATATTTTCATATTTGGTTCCTTCCAACATTTTCAATAATAACTTACCATAAAGTGGTAATTGAAGGTAATAGTGACCAAGTGCCGTGTTAGGATATTTCTCGAATGGTTCATACATTCTATCGGTGTAACTGGTCTCTTGGAAATTCTTTTTCTTATTTGTTTTCCAATCTGTAATCAACAATCCAAACTCATCTCCACTCTTATTCATTGTCAACCAAACCTTATCTGGTTGACCCACATATCCAAGTTCAGGATCACCAAGCACCATTTCAGTATCAAGTAATTCAACATTTCTTGACTCCATGAGTTCGAGGTATCTTTTACCGGCAAAAATCATGTTGTCACTTTTCATTAACTGGGTAAGGTCACAATCAAATATTGGTTGACGAACCTCTTTGTAGTTCCCGCTATTCTCAATCAAGGTCTTCTCCAAAATATAATGAACCCGACTTCCCAAGTTGGTTGAATAAGTTCCAGCGGCAGCCCACTCTTCTTTCAATCGTTCGGCTTCTTGAGGATTTCCACCCGCCTTTTTCAATGCAGCTTCCTCCAATGGAAACTCTCGGTAAAAACTTTTCAGGACTTTGGATACTGAAGGGTAATCTTTCTTACCATTCATTGTATAAACGTGTTTGTCTTCTTCAAACACCAGTCCCAAACTTTTTTGTCTCTCAGAAACAATTTCACGTATTTCCGAAGCAACACTTTTCAAATCTATCATTTTATCTTATTTCGTAATAATATTCATCAATTTGTCCACGTAGATCACAAACGTCTTTATCCACAGGTAACTTGACTATCTTCACCTTGTTGTACAATCTACCACCATTGAGTTCGTGATAGACTCTGAGTCCATCTTGGAACGCGTCTCCATCACAACATATGATGATTTGACCGTTGGCTTTGGTGTATAAGGTTTCAAACAACAACTTACTCATCTTCTTACCTAACATTACCATCGAATTGGTTAGGAAGAATGAATCAAACACACCTTCACACAAATATATGTCTTTATCCCAGTCTATCAAACTTTCATTAAAAATAATCTCATCTTTGGGAACTGAAGGGTTCTTATACTTCATCTTCTTGGGGACCCAAGATCTGGCAGTAAAATAATTTAACACTCCTTCCTTATTGAAGGATGGTACAATAATTCTGTAAGCGAAGTCTCCTGATACTGTATATCCTATCTTGAACCTCTCAATCATTTCATCAGTAATACCTCTTGATTGGAGGTATCTGTATGCCTCCATATGTGGAATGAATCTTGGGTTGGAATCTTGAAAGGTGGTGTAACCTTCGGGCAGTCTGATTTTGGGTCGTTTGATATCCTCTTGCTTGAGTTCCTCAGGTTTGATTAAGTTATAAACCTTTTTTTGGGATTTGGAAGCATACTGGTCAAATAGTTTCCCAAGTGGTCCATGAGTCCCATAGGTTTCACTACAAGCCCAGCACTTATAAACATGTTTCCCGTAATTGATTTCGAGGTTTCCCTTACCATCTCCACCGTCTAATCCTTTTTCTTCTGCACAGACAGGACAGTCAAAAGATATTTGACCTTTGGATTCATAGTGCTGTTTATAATCACCAAGAAACTCCGTGAGTAATTCTACTAAAACATCAACCTCGTCTGTCATATTACAAATATAATCAATTATTCGTCAGAGTCATCAGGGTCAGGATTTATTCCTACGATGTGCTTCCTCCACCATATCATTAAAGGGTGAGTTTCTTCAACTAAATTTTCGATTAGATGAAATGAAACTATAAATGATAGGGTCAGAAAAAAACAAAAAAAATATAAGATTAACCAACCCATTTCACCTTTTTGATATCAGATGATTGGGATAGACGAATACCAAAAAGGGCGGTTCTTAATTGTATGTCCTCGAAAAAAAATCTTCTTAAAACTCGGTTGAGTTTCACTTGCGAAATTGCTTTAGCGTTCTGAGTAATATCAGAGTGTTGTATCCATTTATAATGTCCATTCATGATAGCATGTATTTTCCCCTTGAAAACAACGTCAACTTGCTCATCAAATTGAGAATATCCATTTTTTACCTTACGGTATCCAACAATCTGTAATACCCCCTTAAATTTGTTGTTTTCGATGGATAGAGTTCCGTATTTTTTCACAATACGTCTAACAGTTTTTACCTCAGCAGTTTTGATAGTTTGTGTTTTCATGGTGCTAAGATAATAAAAGAAATCTACTCTACCAAATTTCTTTCATCTTCATAAACCCTAAAGCCGCACAATAAGCGTCAGTTTGGTCAAAATTTTCTTTTTTTAGGGTATTATTTTTTGTGTACAACCAATTTATTTGAGGCTCTCTTTTAGCAACCAATTCCCAAATAACAACTTTCTTGTCAATGTCTTTTGGCATACCTCCAAACAAAACATATTTGTCTTTATCATTTGGTTGTACTAGATGAGGAAATGCGAATTTTCTTGAGTTGTATGTTGAAATAAACTCAGGAACAACTCCCAGCACGTCATAAACTTCTTTACATATTAGAGTATTAAATCTCATCAAGGTACTAACGGTATAAACATTATTTGAGTTCAATAACGGTTCTTCAATGACCACGTATTGAATTCCCATTCCTTTATAAGACAATAGTTTTTCTCTGAAGATTTGAGCTTTTAATAACAATTCTTCAATTTTATTCTCTACCTTTGGTTTTGGAACTGGTGAAATGTGAGTAAGCTCGAGTAATTGATGAGTTTGAACATCGAACAATGCAACTCCGATAGTTCGGGTGGAAACATCTAATCCTAAAACTTTAGGACTTTCTTTCAACTTATTTTTAATCATATTTATATTAACAATATTTTAGCACCTTTCTTTATATTATCAGATGCCCACATAGGTTGTAAATTAGTAAAATGACAGAGTTTGTAAAGTTCTTCTTCAGTTTTTGCACTAGATAATGGTATTATATGGTCGATATGCCATTCCCCTTGATTATCCCACGACATCCCACTATTAAATTTTTGTTCTAAATAAATTTTAAGTTCGTGAGGATTGCATCCAACTAATTCAAACGTAGTATTATTTTTACTTATTTGGTTCTTTTTCAAAAAACCATATAATCTCGACCTGACATTTACAGTCAATTTATATAGATTATTAGTATCTCTTTTCTTCTTCCGATAATCATTAATATAAGTTGGATTATTCGAATGAAATTTCAAATCACTTTTTTTCTTACTTTCTTTATAGACTTCGAGATTATTTTTTCGCCAAACCCTATTTTTTTCTAAAATATCATTTGAATTGTTTCTATAATATTTCTCGGCGGTTGTTCGTGAACTCTCCTTTATTTTTTCAATATTGTTCTGTGAATATATTTTTTTAATTTGTTCGCAACAAATCTTACAACTACTTTTTAGACCGTCTTTCTTAGTTCTGTCTGTATAAAAGTCGGTGAAGGGTTTTTCAATTTTACATTTGGAACAAAGTTTCATCAAAAGTCGAGTTTAATTACGTATTGTTGGATCCCCTGACGAAGTTCTGGAGATTGTAATTTAGAAATCACAATTAAATCGTTATTATTATCATATAAACCAATTTCAGTAACATATGATTTTGTTCCAGTCGTCCATGTAGGGTTGGACGTATTTGTAAACTGGTTGCGATTTAAGTTAATCAAATATTTCATTTCATAAATTGTTGCAGAGATGTCAGTTTCTAAATTCGCGTAAAAATAATATTCGTCCCCGAAGTTCAAAAGGTCTGTCTGTCCATTCAATGGGATGTCCAAATAATTTTGTAATTGATATGCAGCAGCACTATTGTAATCATCAAGTCCTATTTGGAATGTTGTTCCCGTTAAGGCCGCCTGTGTAATAAATCCATTCGATAAGGTCATGGCGGATGTAACATCAATTTGTCTCCAAGCCGTTGGTGAAGGTCTTGTATCTCCTGTAACCATTTGGCAAATGATTTTCATTGATGTTGCGTTATACCCTGTAAATTCGTTTGTACCTAAAAATCCGAATTCTCCTCCGAATCTTACGGCAACATTTTGAGTGTTTGCGGTTACGGAATTATTTGGTTGTATTACAGAATAATAATTACAATGAAGTGAACTTGTTACACCTGTTTGCGATTCAAAAAGATAACTCACCCAAAATCTTTGAGTTGGATTCGAAAGGAGTCCCACAGAATTATTATTAGTGTCACAAATGTTTGGTGTTAACAAACTCAATTTCGGTGCAGGTAAGGTAAAGTTTCTATTTGACTTATATGAAAGGGCTGCGATTACCTCTTCATCATCTATAACAATAATTTCTTGGTCAGGAAATACTTTACCAATTCTATTCAAATTACCGTTACTATCAGCATTAGTATCCCACAAATGATAGTATCTAATACCAGGGTCATTCATGTCAATATTCTTTGTTGACTTGATATAATATGGTTTACATAAGTCATATCCTGGAGGGTCAATAAAAAATGTTTGTCCTATTGTAGTTCCTGTCGACTTATGCCACATCAAGGTTGGAATGTTTAACTTGAAATGTCTTGCTAATCCGATATCATCCGTAGGATTTTGTGGGTCGAACGGTTGAGTTGAAAACTTCTCTCCATAGACATGGTCGATGTCTTGATTAGTATAATGAATAATAGCGATGGCTTTTTGGTCTTGAGGTCTTACAACAATTTTCTCGTCAAATGAATTGTAATAAAATACTTCGCTAGTATCAGTTTGTCCTGATGGCTCGTTGTATCCTAAATATTCTTTGGTACCTATGTATGATACAGAACCAAACTTGGTATAGTCTTCGTATTGGTTACTAAACAAGCCAGCAGGACTCTCAGTCCAAGGAATGTTCATGTTCCAAATGGGAGTATTTTCTCGGTTGCTTACATCACAAGGAGTTTCAAAGTTCAGAGTATCTGTTTGCCAATAAGGTGCCGGTGTTACAAAATCATATAATTCTGTCATACCTGATGGGTAAACATATAATCTGGCAAAGTTTGTCTGAACAGGTAAGTTGTCAAATGTTGGTAACGATCTATCTAACGTTAATGTGAATGTACTTCCCGTTGTTCCCGTTACTGGACTCATGTTTTGAATCTTATAGGTTAAGATTTGGTTTGTCGCAAAATCTCCACATCCACCATTTCCATCATAAACAATAGTTACAAAGTCATTGATGGATGGTGTACCTGAACTCAAACAAGAGGTTGGTGAACTATCAAATTCGATAGCCATAGATGTTTGTCCTGAAAGTGTTGACATGTCTACCCAATAACTTGAAGTCATTGTGTAAGCAGTACTTGTCTGTATTAGTGTTGTACCTGTTGTGAAGAATCCTTTTACTCCCGCAGAGTTATAAACTTGTTGGAAGTTACTATCCATGAAAGGTATTCCATAGGTATTACCTGTAGCACCTTGAACGTAGTATGGATACTTTATATTTTGTTTGTTTGATTGTGGTGAACCTGTATCATTTTGTGCGTTGAACGCTGGCATCAAAATATTATTATTGGTCTGATTATAGTTCGGTACCGCAGTATAACTCACTTCACTATCACCAATTTGAAAATAAGAGATATTGAAGGTGCCTTGAGAGATATTTCTCCTTCCAACATCAGTCAGTCGTGTGTTGATAAGTCCTGCAGTATTTTTAATAATATAAGCCATTGTCTATAAATAGTTGTTCTGTTTTTTTATGCTATGGGTCCGGAGTCACAATCTACTACAATAGTAAGACAAGTGACCCTAGATGGATTATTTGCGTCTCTTATTCCAACATACGAAGTTCCACTCGGTACGTAAAGATAATCTTTGGAAGTTCCATTCAAGAAATTGAATGTCCCATTCAACGCATCATTACAATTTGTATAATATGTGTCAGTGACATCATATTGCCCTGACCCACCAGCAAAGTTTGTAAGTACTACCAATGCAACTCCACCGAATCCACAAAGTACTGTTGATGTCGCAAATAAAGGTTTTGGAGGAATATTACCAGTCGAATTAAATGTGACACTGTTTGAGTTGATTGTATTAGATGTCGAATCTGCAACTACTTGACAGCATCTACATCCGTTAATACTTTGTTGAGTAAATTGTGCCGTAATCTGTTGTGTTAAGTTAGTCAAACAATTACTTTGTGCTCCTGATTGTCCTTGTGTTATTGTCAACACCGATGTATTTTCAATAAACACAGGATAGTTGTTTCCAATTTGTAATTGGTAGGTATCCGCTTCAGTAACCGCAGTATATGTTTCAGGACTACAATTAGCTCTACTACCTGTTTGAACGATTGTCTGAGTTGTTGAAGGTGTCTTTAATACACCATTCTCAAACATCAAGAAGGTATCGGTAATAGTTCCTGTACCAGGTCCATTGTAAGTTTTAATCGATGATATTGTTAAATTGAATGGTATGGTAAGTCCTGGCGGTAGTGATGGAGTACTTACAATCTGATAGAATGTTGTACGAGAATTATAATTACTCAAAGTAATATCTTGAGTTGCTGCTGTATTGGCACTTAGGGATAACTGATAAGTTACAGGTTGTTGAGTGAATCCAACTGTAGCACTTTCAATGTCGGTGTTACCCGCAGAATCCATCACTGTTATTGTATATGTTCCAGCACATAGGTCTTCAAAAATGTTAGCGGTTTGATAAGTTGAACCTCCGTTGATTGAGAATAGATATGGAGGATATCCATATTGTGCGTTTACAATTATATCACCGTCACAATTTTCCACACTATCACATGTGTTGTTATTCACAGATAGACTTGCTTGTATCGGTATCACAGCCGGACAAACTCCTTGAGTCATGGTAACACTATATGTGTTAACTCCACCAGCAATAATCCATCCTGATATCGGAACAGAAGCGGTAGATGTACTTATGAATATACCACCTCCAACAGGGTTGAATGGTATTGTCGGATTCGATCCAGTAACTTCCCATCTACCAACTGTAGAGTTCCAAACAATATTATATTGCCCGTCTGAAGTTGACCATGTTGTTCTTCCATTTCTCAATCCATTACAATTAAATTGTAGTGGACCATAAGCGGTTGAGGTGCTTAAAGCAATTAAACACAATTGTGGACAAACTCCTGATGGTGTAACTGTTGGAGTCACTGTAGGACTCGGAGTAATAGTTTGAGTTGGAGGAAATAAACTACAAATAGTGGATGCGGTATAATCACCATAATAATCCACAACTGTCACTTGGTAGGCTCCTTGAGGAATACCAACCAAAGTTTGTGTTCTTTGTCCTCCTTCCCAATAAATAGAATAAGGACTTGTACCACCAGTAATTTTCAAAGACAAGATACCATCCAATGAACTTGGTGAACTCGGCATTGATATTGGAAAACAACTTACACCCATATCAAAAAGGGTGAATACATCACAATTGTTTCTTAAAGAAAGTACTTGACTATTTGTTGGTGTCTGTGTTGGAGTTCTGGTTACAGAAGGTGTTGATGAACTCGTTGGTGTAACTGTAGGTGTGGCAGTATTAGTTGCAGTTAAAGTCGGAGTCTGAGTGGGTGTCGGAGTTGGACAACTCACTGATGCGGTTACATTCAACTTCACAACACCATTAGATGGTTTGGTATAATCCATAGTTATGGATATTCCACTAGCTGTTCCTTGTCGGAAATTACCACAACAATCGGTATAAAAATAACTTGAACCTGGATTAACTAAGGTATATGCTTGTCCACATAAAATTGGTGTGGAAGATGGTGTAGCATTTGGAGTCCTTGTTTGAGTTGGTGTATTAGTTGGTGAAGATGTAATCGTTGGAGTTGGCCTCGGAGTTCTTGTTGGAGTTACACTAGGTGTTTGAGTTGGAGTGTTGGATGGTGTATTAGATGGTGTTGCCGTTTGAGTTGGTGTAACAGAAGGATAACAACTATTATTATCAGTACATATATTACCAGTATCAGTTACGGTAATTCCCACAATAAATTCCGAAGCACCAAAATACCCGTATTTGAATGTAGGGAAAATAGATGAACAAATATAAAAAGCAAACGAACTTCCAAGATTAGTGTTGGGTTGGTTTAACGCAATTGCACTATCAGCTTGACCATTACAGTCAGCAAATACAACATATAAATCTTCGCCTCCACTGGTAGCTAAATCATAAGGGACTTCAATGTAATAACAAGTACACATCTATTATTTTATTATATCTTATAATTATAACAACTCACAATATTTTGTATACATTAGTAAAGATAGAGTCATATGAATTTGTTAGGTTGAGGTAAAAGTAAAACTCATTGATATTCCTGACTCTATTCCATACCATCCACTTCCCCAAGAAAAGTTTCCAGTTCCAGGAGTAGGTACAAAAATTCGGAACGTGTTTTGAAGGTAAGGTATTGCGTATGTTTGTCCAATTACTGTACCATTAGTAATCAATCCTGAAGATGGTACTGTAAAAACTCCAGGACTAGGGGAATTTGTTGCTACGTTAATCTGATACAAACTTTGTCCTGGAATCGTATTATCAAATAGTAGTCCGCCAGGTAAGGTAAATAAATAATCACCACTACCATTAGAACCACCTGAAATCCAAGCAAAAGTTAAATATACTTCCCAATTTTTACCACCAATATTACGATACTTAATATTATTTTTACTTACGGTAGTAGGCATTGTTGGAGATGTTGTGGTAGCACTCCATCCCACACTTTGAATAGTTCCAGCATCTATCCAATCGGTAAATCTTCTCTCAACAGCATTTGTGGATGTATTATAAACCAATACTTGATCGGAAGTACTTCCAGATTGTACTGTTAATAATTTAGTTGTTCCTGAAACATTTAAGTCTCCAACCATTGTGGTATTTCCTGAGAAATTTGTAGATCCAGTCAAACTTAATCCACCAGTCAAATAAGAGTAATCAAATGTTTTAGTATACGAGAACTGAGTATATTCTTCGGTACATGATACCGCAGAAGGAAATATAAACCCTCCAAAAGCGAGTGCTGAAGCTTGTGTTCCATCTCCAGATAAACTCCGTCTACTTGTTATTAAGCCAACACTTGTGGACCATGATGTACCATTATATTGTTCGGTGCAAGTTGAATATCCGGAATTACTAATTCCACCAAAAGCAAGTCCAGCGTTTTGTGTTCCTGCTCCTACTAACTGATATCTTGCGGTTATTAAAGCTCCACCTGCTATCCACGATGTACCATTATATTCTTCAGTACATGATAATAATCCTGGTGTACCACCAAAAGCAAGCCCAGCATTTTGTTCTCCTGCACCTGCTAAACAAGACCTTCCAGTAATTAAAGCCCCACCTGCGGTCCATGATGTACCATCATATTCTTCAGTACATGATACTGCAGTAGGTACACTACCACCAAAAGCAAGTCCAGCATTTTGTGTTCCTGCTCCTGCTAAACCAAATCTTGCAGTTATTAAGGCTCCACCTGCGGACCATGATGACCCATCATATTCTTCGGTACATGATAAATTACTAGGAGCCGCCCGTCCACCAAAAGCAAGCCCCGCATTTTGTGTTCCTGCTCCTGCAAGAAGATATCTTGCAGTTGATAAAGCTCCACCTGCGGACCATGATGATCCATCGTATGCCTCGGTACATGAAAAAGTACTAGGAGCCGCCCGTCCACCAAAAGCAAGTCCAGCATTTTGTGTTCCAGTTCCAGCTAAATTACATCTTGCTGTAATTAAAGCTTCGCCTGCTGACCAAGTTGCGGGTAAATAACTAAACTCAACATTACCTGTATTAGCAGTTACAACAAGACCTCCTGTTATTATTGTAGATCCAGTCAAACTTAATCCACCATTCGAACAAGAGTAATCAAAAGTTTTTATAGTAAACGAACTATCAATATATTCTTCAGTACATGATACAACAACAGTAGTAAAACCACCAAAAGCAAGTGATGAATCTTGTGTTCCGTCACCTGCTAAAGCATTTCTTGCTATTATTAACGCTCCACCTGCGGACCATGATGATCCATTATATTCTTCTGTACATGATACTCTAGCAGGTGCCGTACCACCAAAAGCAAGTCCAGCATTTTGTGTTCCTGAACCCGCTAAACTATATCTTGCGGTTGATAAAGCACCACCTGCGGACCATGATGATCCATTATATTCTTCAGTACATGATAATCTTCCGGGTACTGCGGTGCCTCCAAACGCAAGTCCAGCGTTTTGTGTTCCTGCTCCTCCCAAACCACATCTGGTAGTTATTAAAGCTCCACCCGCAGACCATGATGAACCATCATATTCTTCGGTACATGATATAACAGCTCCGGCTCTTCCTCCAAACGAAAGTCCAGCATTTTGTGTTCCCGCTGATCCCATACCTCTAATGCAATTAATCATCGCTCCACCTGTGGTCCATGATGTACCATCATATTCTTCAGTACAAGATAGTGCAATAGGATTATTACCACCAAAAGCAAGTCCCGCATCTTGTGTTCCTGTTCCTCCTAAACCATATCTTGCCGTGGATAAAGCTCCACCTTCGGACCATGATGTACCATTATATTCTTCGGTACAAGAACTTACTAATGTACTAAACCCACCAATTGCGAGTCCTGCATTTTGTGTTCCTGCCCCTGCTGGATTCCGTCTTGCGGTTATTAAAGAACCACCTGCAGACCACACGGCGGGAATAACGTTTAGGTATGAAAACTCAACATTACCTGTACTCGCAGTAACACTTAAACTTCCTGTTATTCCGGCATTACCTGTAGTAGAATTGTAAGTAATTCCTGGCTGTGCTATTGCACCATTGGAAGTTCCATCAGAAGTAAGAATTCTTGTAATTGCCGGATCTTGAACTGTATTAAATCCTGTTCCACTTGAACCAGATGTTCCTGAAGAACCAGACGTACCTGAAGTTCCAGATGACCCTATTAATATTTCTTTTGATACTTTATAGGTTTCCGTTAAACCACTGTTGTCTATAACAATGTAAACACCTGTGGTGTCTCCTGTATATGTTGGTAATGCACTTATTTTTGTATTTGCCATATTATTTTATTTTTTATATTATATCTATTTCAATATTATCATTATTCTCTGCGGTCGCAATTGAATCATCTTCAAATAATAAGAAGTATGGTTCAGATGGTGTTGGTGTTGGAGTTTGGGTAGGTGTTTCTGTATTAGTAGGCGTGTTGGTAGAAGTTTGAGTTGATGTGTTAGTTGGAGTTACGGTGCTAGTCGCAGTATTAGTCGGAGTTACTGTAGGTGTATTAGTTGGAGTTACAGTTTGACTAGCTGTATTGGTAGGAGTATTTGTCGCAGTATTTGTCGGAGTTACGGTGTTGGTTGCGGTGTTAGTAGGAGTATTTGTCGCAGTATTTGTCGGAGTTACGGTGTTGGTT
>Ga0209087_1001350_pt1 | contig 14443 bp, 6 predicted proteins | sample S_130805_EF_Meta_FD_187321 | JGI IMG/M metagenome (GOLD analysis project Ga0209087, IMG submission 187321) | Freshwater microbial communities from Lake Simoncouche, Canada to study carbon cycling - S_130805_EF_MetaG (SPAdes) (version 2) | ecosystem: Environmental > Aquatic > Freshwater > Lake ... | reverse complement strand
GACGGTGGTGTTGTTGAGTTTGACGTATCTAATCGCATGACTGAGTTACTGAATGTGATTGAGCAAACTGACCATAAGGTATTGGTGTTTATCCCATATAGACATACGCTTCAAATGGTTGAAAATGCTTTGCTCAAAGAAGGATACACAGTGCAGACAATTCATGGCGGCGTTGCTTCTACACGACGCGCAGACATCATTAAACAATTCCAAACCGAAGACGACCCACGCATACTTCTGCTAGTACCGCAGGCTACTGCACACGGTATCACGCTGACTCGTGCCGACCAAGTTGTCTGGTGGGGTCCAGTAGCGTCCACAGAAATCTATTTGCAAGCTAACTCACGGGCACACCGCGCAGGACAGGTAAACCACGTTACGGTTACACACTTACAAGGCAGTCCTGTTGAGCGGCGCATGTATGTCATGCTGCAAAATAAAATTGATTTACATCTAAGTTTAGTAGATTTATACAAACAAGAGCTTGACACCGAAATTTGACAGTGTATAATTTATAAAAAGGGCTAGTACCCCACCGATTTGTTCAACGTAAATCAAAGGAATCGTATGGATGCAAGTCAGTTAGTCAAGGTATATATAAAAATACGTGACGCTAAAGAAACAAGAAAAAAGCAGATGGAAGCTGAGATCGCTGATCTTGATGTACAGCTTGATGCCGTCGAGCATGAGCTTTTAGAAATCTGTAAAACCACCGGACAAGATGGTGGCAAAACACAACATGGTTCGTTCACACGAGCCGTCAAAACACGCTACTGGACCAGTGACTGGGACAGTATGTACAAATTCATCCGTGAGCATGATGCTCCTGACCTCCTCGAACGTCGGATTGCGCAAGGTAACTTTTCGCAGTTCATCCAAGAGAATCCGGACAAAATGCCTGCAGGTGTGAATATCGAGTCCAAGTACTCGATCACGGTTCGCCGTTCATCCAAGTAACTTCCCATTAAGGAAATCAAAATGAGTAACATGACACTTTTCAAATCCGGTTCCGTTATCCCTGACTATTTACGCGAGGCTTCAGACGCTACTACCCGTGACATTGCAGGTAGCTCTGGCGGTAAGTCTATTTCAATCAAAGGCGGTGTGTGGCGAATGATCGTAGGCGGCGAAGAAGTTGCCAAGAACGAAGACCGCTCCATGAACTTTGTGGTAATTGCATCTGGCAAAGGCGTAACCCGCACGTTTTACGCTGGTAAGTACGAAGAAGGTAAGGACATCAAACCTGCCTGCTGGTCTGCTGAAGGCGTAGTGCCCAACGAAGAAGTGACTAACCCACAAAGTAAGTCATGCGCTACCTGCCCTCAGAACATCGAAGGCTCCGGCGATGGTAAGGCTCGTGCCTGCCGTTACAGTAAGCGTTTGGCTGTGGCTTTGGAGAACGACATTGGTGGCAACATCTACCGCTTGTCAGTCCCCGCCAAATCATACTTTGGTCGTGCTGAAGGTGAGAAGATGCCGTTGCAAGCGTTTGGTAAGTTCTTATCAGGACATGGCATTCCGATTACAGGCATCGTGACTGAAGCTCGCTTTGACACAGCCGAAGCAGTGCCCGTGTTGAAGTTCCGTGCTGTACGCCCCTTGTCGAAAGAAGAGTGGGAACTGGGTAAAGCACAGAGCCAGACAGAGGACGCTCGTCAAGCAGTTGACTTTAAGATGGTTCCGTCTAAAGCCGACGGCATGCCTGCGTTGCCCCACGCGTTCAAGGAAGCTCCTGTTGTAGCTAAAGCGGAGGCAGACGAAGTGGCTGAACCCGTGAAGCGTCCATCAGCTAAAGCAAAGCCTGAAACTCCTGCGGCAGCAAAGAACGTATCTGACATCTTAAGTGACTGGGCCACTGACGAAGATGCGTAATAGGTCGCGGGGGCATGACACCCTTTTCATTCAGAAAGTTGAAGATGCAGATCAGAGGCCGATTGTTATGCAGTTGGCTGATGTCTGTATTAACAAAGGTACACCAATTACCGAGATAGCGCAGATGTTTGGCGTGACTCGTGCGAGTGTGTACAACTGGCTGACTGGTAAATCGGTGCCACGCGCTCGCTATCAGGCAGTAATGCCTAAGGTTATTGCACGTTTATCCAAGCGTAAATAATCCCCGTGGGGGTAACAGGTAGTCCTGTTGCCCCTATTTTTTTCTCCTCAACCCAGTGAGGTTCTGTGACTGACTTTCTCAAATCCGTTTTACCAACGCAGGGCGTATATTGCACTGTGGGTATTCGGGCAAACGCTGTCAAGCAATCGTTCCAAGCGACGATTGAAGACGTGGAGGCAGTCGGCTCAGGTATGGATTCCCAAGGCGTGGATGCGTATTTTGCGCTTGCCACATTCGAAGATGACTCAGGTCGTAAGGTGGACAACGCCATCTTTTTGCGGTCGTTTTTCCTAGACTTAGATTGCGGAACTGGTAAGCCCTACGCAGACCAAGCCGCCGCCGCTCAAGCCCTATCCATATTTGTTGCTGATACAAAACTCCCAAGCCCAACACTTGTTAACTCAGGTGGTGGCTTACATGTCTATTGGCCTTTGACCGAAGACGTGCCCGTATCCGAGTGGATACGACACGCAAAATCCCTGAAGCGTTTGTGCGCCCAAAAGAAACTATTTGCTGACCCTGCGGTAACTGCTGATGCGGCACGCATTTTACGCATACCCGGCACCCATAACTTTAAAAACGAAACTTCGAGACCCGTACAGATTATTGCAATGGGTATACCTGTATCCCTTGCTGAGTTTATTGAGCCGCTACCCGCCCCTGCGATGGACTTGAGCGCCGCCAAACAGTTTGGCATGGATGAGACGTCCAAGGACTTAGGCGGTGGCGACTACCCTAAGTGCTCGTTTAAGCGTATAGCTATCCGTAGCGCTAACGGTAACGGTTGTGCGCAAATGAAACATGCGCTTCAGCATGTGGCTACGCTTGAAGAACCGTTGTGGCGTGGTGCGCTGTCTATTGCTGTGCGTTGTGAAGATGGTGCTACGGCAGTCCACACGTTGTCCAAAGACCATCCGGACTACGACCCCGCAGCAACCGAAGCTAAAGCAGCCGAAACCAAAGGCCCGTATACATGCGAGTGGTATCGAGATAACAATCCCTCGCTATGCGAAGGATGCGAGCAAAAGATTTCTACACCAATTCTGTTGGGTAAGTTTGTTGAAGCGGCAGTTGTTGAAGACGATCAGTACATCATTGAGACGCCCGAAGACGAGACAGCACCGGCACTCACTATGTCGATACCTGCGTATCCGTTTCCATACTTTCGCGGCGCTAATGGCGGTGTATACAAGAAAGAACGTACGCCTGATGGCGAGGAGAAAGACGTTGAAATCTACCCATACGACCTATATCTGACAGAGAGGTTCTTTGACTCAGACCAGTACGGCAATGGTGAAGGCGAGATGGTGGGACTAAACTTGCACATGAAGCAAGACGGTATCCGCAGGTTCTACGCTCCGGTGACTACGCTGTTCACCAAAGATAAAATGCGCGACTTACTGATTAAAAACGGTGTAGTCGCTTACGGAAAACACTTGGATGCAATCATGGCTTATTTTGCTTCGACATTACGCAAACTGCAATCGCAGTACGCTGCAAACAAAACGCGCAGTCAAATGGGGTGGACACCTGACGGGCTTGGCTTTGTCGTAGGTGAGTTGGAATATACAGCGGCTGGCACTAAACTGGCACCGCCCTCAAGCGGTACACGGGAACTGGCTGAACAATTCAAACCGACTGGCACGTTAGAAGAGTGGAGCAAGATCGCTAACTTCTACAACCGGCCCGGACTTGAGACGCATGCACTGGCTTTATTCTTTGGCTTTGGTTCCCCCTTGCTAAAGTTTATTGGCCCTAAACAGAACGTGAAGGGTGCGCTGATTCACCTTAAACATAATGGGTCAGGTTCTGGCAAGTCAACGGCGCAGATGGTAGTTAACTCTATCTTTGGAAACCCCGACACCCTATTGCTGAAACAAGACGACACGTACGCCTCCAAGATGCACTTGCTTGGCATGATGAACAGTATTGCGTTTACTGTGGATGAGATCACCAACGAGAAGCCGGAGATTCTGTCTGACTACGCCTATGGATTCACCTCAGGGCGAGGTAAGCACCGTATGGAAGCGCAGAGTAATAAACTGCGAGTGAACAATACGACATGGTGTAACTTTACTTTATCGTCAGGCAACGCTTCAGTTGTGGATGCCCTGCAGAATCTTAAGAGTACGGCAGATGGCGAGCTTCGACGGGTGCTTGAGGTTGCGTTCCATAAGTATACTGGTTCGACCAAGGCCGAGATTGATGAGACGTTTGGCAAGCTCAACACCAACTTTGGTTTGGCAGGCCCAATCTACGTTCAGTACATCATTGATAACCACGACCATGTGATGAAGTTGCTTGCCGATATGCAAGCCAAAGTGGACAAGGCGCTGAACTTAGACCAGACAGACCGTTTCTATTCTTGCTTACTGACATGTGCATTTGTTGGTGCTTTGATTGCAACCAAGTTGGGTTTAATTAACATTGATATTACGCGTATCTACCAATATGCTTTAGGAGTTGTACGAGAGTCGATTGCATCTAACTTGTCTAGCGTTGGCAACCCAATGACTGTGGCACAAGAGACACTGGGCGCGTTCATCAACGAGAACGTCAACAACGCAATGGTAGCGGCATATACCCCCAAGGGTGGCTTGCCTGAGAGACCGGCTCTGACGCCTAAGGGCAAACTGGTGATGCGGTACGACCCTGACACTAAGACGCTTGCTATACCTGTGGCTGATCTGCGCAAATACTTTACTGGTAGGCAGGTGGACGTGCGTGATAGCTTGACACGGCTAACCACTGCGGGGTATCTGAAGCATGGTGGCAAGTCACACCCAACCCGTATTGGCGCAGGAGCCGTAGGGGGGCTTAGCGGTATTGCAGTGCGCTGCTACATCTTTGATGGAGACGTAATTGGCATCGACGAAACGGCGTTTGCGCAAGGCGAAGCCTAAACTCAAAACGGCGCTTAAACCTAAGGTTCAGCTACCCGATCATCTGCGAGTACTCTCCCTTCACGGGGTTGAGTACTTTATAAAGTGGGAAAAACTTTTGGTCGGTAGTTCTTTTTTTATACCGACGACTGCAACACCTATGCAAGTGCGAGTCGCACTGCTCCCCGTATCTAGGTTTTTTAGAATACGGTTTGAAGTACGCTCCCGCTGTGAGTACGGGAGGTACGGAGCACGCATCTGGCGAGTTTATTGAACTTTGCGAAGCTCTGCTTTAGCTTCACGAACCCAACCAACAAACGCAAGTTCCATCTGTTTAATTTCTTTGAGGTCCGCTTCGCGGTCTTCTTTGCTCATATCTTTAGCGCCTTCAACACTGTTCAGATACTTGCGGTAGGCACGGGTACGTTCCAGTTGTTCAAGCGTAGAGTTAATTGCAGATTCCATCATGAGTTCATGGGCGTGTGCTTCAGCATACTTCTCAGCGCGGTCCAAGTCGGTTTTCATCAACTCGTTTAGCGTAGTGTTGGCTTTGCCAACTTTCTCGCGCTCTTCGTAAAACTCAGTCATGCGGCGTGTGCCAACTGGGTCGTACAAATAGTTACTCAGCAAGGCGTATTTATGCAGGGGGCGATCAATTCGCGTTGGGTTAAGCAAGCTGTCAGTCACCATTGTCAGCATTGCAGCGGAGGAACCAAAGTATCCACGCAGTGCGTTGTCAATCATGATTGGAGAAACTTCGGCACCAACTTGATCGCGGCTAAACACGGCAATAGCTTTTGCCAACTCGGATGTTTGCTCGGTTACTCGGGCACTTGGGTCCATTGCCTTGTGGTGGTAGCCTTCCAAATCACGTCCAGTCAAGAAAGACTTGTTAGCCCATGCTTCCATAACCGGCTTGATGGCTTGCGGTACGGGTACTGCGCGGCCTAAGTACTGCTCAAACATGTAGCTCAGGGTTGTACGCACGGCTTCAAACGCTTCTTGTTCCTCAGGCGTTCCTTGGCGCTTCATGTATTCCACAATACGCTCGGGGATGACTTTAAAGATAGCGCCCAGTTCGCCCGGCACAGGAATCTTATAGCCACCGGGAAGAATCCAGTTGCTATCCCGCGTACGTAAATCCATATTCTTGTAGTCTTCGTCGTCATCGTCCTTGCCAAGCGCATACAGGGAACTCAACATCATGACTGTTCCCGCACGGCTCCAGAACATACGACGGGCTTGCGCGCGATCAACTGAGGCACTTGAATCCTTGCCAGATGCCGCACGGTACAGCACGTCCATACCTTGGATGTAAGCGTTAAAGAACGGAATGGTTGTGACCATTGCACCCACAAAATCACTAGCGCCACGACGACGGAAGTTAATAAACTCGCGGGCTCGGGTCTGCGCTAAAACTGCATCGCCGCTTTCTTTTATAGTTTGGTCGTAAATTGCTTTACGAACGGCCACGTCAGACGCACGGGTAATGCCATCTAGTCGGTGCAAGATAGTTTCAAACGTTGTGCGCTTCTTGTAGCCTAAGTCTTTTAGTAAAGATGTGGCGGGTTTACCGGCTTCAAAGTCATACTCACCGGTTAACCCAAGGCGACCAAATTCTCTTACTATTGGATGCTGGATGCCGCGTAGTTCTGCCAGTGCCAACTTGGGGAAGTTAGTTAACGACATCCATATTAAAGCGCCGGGGTTTTTCACACCAGACGTTAAGATGGCACGTTGAACGTCATCCGTTACCTGCTTCAAGGCAAATGGTGGGAGCACTGTTACGGTCTTACGCAGCACGTTGGAGAACACGCCCAAGTTGCGCAACCAACCCGCTTTAGGTGGGTTCAAGTCCTTAAATGCCATGACGTCATACTTGCTTGGCACGGACCAATACATCATCTCGCCATCAACGTATGCGCCTACAACATTAGGTTTACCTTGTGCGCTACGACCCAAGAAGTTAGCCTGTCCAATATCTTCCAAACTGCGAAGCGTAGTGACGGTGGCATCTGTCTTCAGTCTGCCCAACCATCCAACCTAAGGTGTTGATGTAGTTATCGAACACATTGCCCACTGGACGGTTTAGAGAACCCACCAACTCTGGCAGCTTACCAACTTGCGCCAGACCTTTGCCGCTGACTTTTTTAATTTTATTGAAGTTAGTCGAGAAATCTTCAAGCCGGTCAAATGGCACGTAGCCCGCCACTTCGCTCCACGCCTTACCTTCTTCTTTGGATAGACGTCCAGCTTTGACCATGTTGTTGACCATTGCAATACGGGCCTCATCCATGAGCTTGCTCATCTCTTTCAAATCTGGATCAGCGTTGTATTCTTTTACCAACTGGTCAATCTCGTTGTCTTTTAAGTGGATCAGGAAGTTTGTTCCATTAGTCTTATTAGAAGTGCGCATAGCGTCCAAACGCACGCCTTCAAGTACACGGCTTGCAATCTGGGTGGCGCGGTCACGGCTGTAACCGTTTTTATCGGCGTACTTGTCAATCAACGCATAGACATCCGCAGGGGGGCGCACGCCCTTGCCTTGACCAGACATCCATAGCCCAGTAGTTGGGTCTTTGTACAGCGTGCCGGTTTGGAAGTATTCCAATAGCATCTTGGTGTAGTCTTGCGCTTGACGGTACAGCCCCATCGGATTTAGTTTGCCTAACGAATCCCGTACAGCACCATCAAACTTTTCACTCAAACGTTTTTCAATAGTGGCACCAATGTCCGCAACTTGCGTACGGAACTTAGTTGTGTAGTCAATATCTGGCTCGCTCCTAACGGTATTGACCATCTTGGTCAGCGCAGATTTGTCAGGGACGCTAAGCGGACCCATAGAGTCAATCAAAGACTCAGTGGTATAAGACACTGCATTTTGCAGTGGTTGAACCGCGCCTTTAACCGCGCTTGGTTTCTGAAGCCACATATCGGCACTGCCGGGACCCATAGCCTCCAAGAAATCCGCAACAGCTTTGGCTGGGGGAAACTTACGACCAGTGACAATTGCCACCAAGTCACGCATCATTTGCGCAACTTTAGAGAAGAATTTTTCTGTAATGGTCAGGGGCTTATCGGCAGTAGTAGCCCAGCGAGATACGTTGTCGGCAAACCACTCATTAAAACCCATCCAGTACTGACGATCTAGAGCGCTCATCTTGCTAATCTCTATGTCGTCAATACCTTTAGTTTCCATTCCCTCAGCCATGGCGCGGTTGCGCAAAGACATCACAAGGTCAGCAAGCTTTTTGCCTTTTAGACTAGTCAACCAAGCGTCGTACTCATCCATGATAGCCGTACGAGTAGCTGCCGGTGCGTTTCTAAACGCTACCTTATCAATAATATGCCCTAACTCATGCGACATCACTTCGAGAGTTTCTTGTTCAGACATACCCTCTTTTACAAAAAGAATAAAGTCTTTATTAGTTTTGCCAAACGGAACTGTTGCGCCCAATTGCCCATCAGTAGGATTGGCGCGAGCCATTGGTGTATAAAAATCACCGTGCAAATGCAAGTCTTCAACTGCATTTGGCGCAGCTACATCTTTACTGTGATACAGAAAAATACGAACATCACCCAAACCCAAACTTTTTGTTAATTCTTTTAGGTAATTTGTGTAGCGGCTATCTACTGAACCGCCTGCCACAATGTTAGATGTTGCTCCGGTAAATGGCCCGTCGGGATATTGAAGTGCTAACTTAGCATCTTCGTCCATGGCTTTTTTCTGTTCATCACGCACCGTCTTTAGTTCCGCGTCAGTAAACGTGTTTGTTGGATTTGTATATTTGTCCGCGCTATCGGGGGTTATATAAGAAGAGCCTAACTTTTTATGGGCCGCGCCATAAATTGGCGTACCAGTACGAACACTTGCGTATCGGATCAGCGCAATGTCATCAGTTGCATATAAAACTTCGCCTGCGCGTCGCCCACTTTGTGCGGTTTTAGCCGCCCACTCAGGGATTTCTTTGCGTGGCTGCAAGTCCAACTCAGCTTGACGTTTATCTTTAGCCGTGGTTTTTTCTTCAGAAGTTTCTTCAGCCTTAGGTTGCTTACGCTCAGCGTACTCAATCTCCTCACGTTTTGACATGGGGAATAGCATGCCCTGAGGTCCACGAAGGATTTCTTTCTCACCCTCCTCCATGCCAAACTCAGACGTGCCAACAGGTTCCCGCAACTTCTCTGGGATTTCTTTGGCGGCAGGTTTTTCAACTTTGGGTGCCGGTGTTTCGGCTCTAGGTGCGGGTCTTGCTTGTAGTTTGCGCTCAACTTCTTCCAAGCGGCGTTTAACGTCTTCAGCTTCTGCTTTGCGTGCAGTTTCTTCCTCTACAGTTTCAGCAGTGCTAACAGGAGCCGGTGTTTCCACAGTTTTGGCAGGGGCAGCTTTAGGAGCCGGTTTAGCAGCCACCGGTGGTCGCGCAACAGGTGCGGCAGGGGTAGCAGAAGTAGTAACAGCAGGAGTAGTTGTAGGCGCATTTAATGCAGGCCGAGCCGTTCCTTCAGCATTAACTCCCTTGCCAGCAAGTTGTCCAGCAGGTGCCAATCCGAGTCCGATAGGTGCTGCAGATGCTCTGGCGGGGGTGGGTACTTGGGGTTTGGGTCGTAGTAACTCGGGGCTGGTAGGCTCACCAAATATTTCCACGCTTGGCTTACCTCCTCGGGGCTGAGCGATTGGCTTAGGCTGATTCTTTTGGGTAATGGGCGTAACACGGGGTGCCTCCTTATATCCTTCAGGTACGGGCGCAGTTAAGTATTTCAATATCTGAGCGCGTGAGCCTGTGCCAAGCAAAAGGTCTGGGTTATTACCAACAAGTACTTGGATTTCTGCAGGAGTTTTTCCTAAAACATTTTGCTCCATCCATTTTTGCGACGTACGCATAGGAACGCCAATGTCTTCCAAGTCCTGTTGGGTGATTTCGGTTGGACGTGCTGGGATTGTCAAGTCCCGCTTTACATCTTTACCTTCAGGCACATTACGCAACGGCAACCGATACTGGCCACCTCTACGTTCTTGTTCTTTTTGGGCTTGCTCAGCGGCGGCTTGCGCATCTGCTTCGTCTAGTCTACGGCGGGCTTCTACTTGCTGTTGAGTTCTAGGGGGCGTGACAAGCCGAGGCTCCGCAACCTCGGGGCGAAGTGCTTCGGTCTCAGGGAATAAACTTTGTTGCGCAGGCTCAGGCGCTCCTGCAATAGCGGGGAATCTGGCGCGGGCTTCCGCATCCGTTTGCTTTTCTGCGCGTAGGCTCGCCACTTCATTTTCATGCAGCGACATAATCTGGTCGGTTAAGTCTGCAACACGGGCTTTAACTTCAGGCGTCTGTGGCTGTTGTCTAAGCGTTTCACGCTCTTTAACTAAATTAGCGTAGTCGCGTTGGAAATCTAAGCCTAAGTCAAGTTGCGTGCCTTGCTGCACTGCAGCAGATTTAGGTTCCGGTGCCTCTTTTGGAGTAGGCACACGTTTGCCCATTTCCTCATCAGTAAACATCGTACCTTGCGTACCAACAGGAGCGTCCTCAGGAAGTTGTGCCCCACGGTTTACGTCACGTTCTTGCTCAGCTTGCGCCCGCGCTTGGGCTTGTTGTTGTGCCTCAAGTTGGCCACGAGCTTGCCCACGTCCCACCACATTACCGGCAGCACCCAACGGACCGCCAATCAACGCAGCTTGATACGCAGACTCGCCATATTCTTTATATGCTTCGGGAGATGTTAACGACAGGCCCGCTTGGTATCGTTCAAGAATCTGTTGGCTAACCTCAACGGGTATCTCAGCCGCTCCACGTACAGCGCCACGTCCGGCAGATGCAGCCAGCGAACGTTCGGCGGCCTTGACTAACTCAGCCTGTGATTTGGCCGTAGCAAGCACAGCATCGTCAGCAATACCCAAAACACCTTTGACAACTCGTTTGCCTAACGTGAATGCAGTTCCTGCGCCTTCTAGTGCGGCTTGTCCTGCGGCAGCGGTATAGGCTTTTGTGCGATCAATCTTAACGTCTTTGCCTTCATCCATCTGCTCGGCAGCTTGGCGTTCGACGTTAGAGCCCATGAATTGCGGAAGCAATGTGGCACCGGCACCTAATGCGCCACCAATAACGGTACCTACTCCGGGGGCTATTGCGGAACCGGCCATAGCGCCAAGACGCGCACCACCAGCCATGGTAGCTAAGTTAGCACCTTGTCCTGCCAATGCACGGGGGATTTGAGATACGGCTTCGCCTGCGGCAGACAGCAAACCTTTTTCTTGGTACGCTTTTTTAACTGGCTCAAATCCAACGCCTTCGCCAGCTTCTTTGCCAATAGCTTCGCTACGGGCAACACCAGCCTTAGCTGCCTCTTCGGGATTAAAGATACTGCCTATGCCCGAACGCGTAGAAGATACTAGCTGTTTACCGCCACGAATCAGTTCGCTACCGATTGTGGATTCTTTGGGAGGAGCCGCCTGAGTATGGGTGTAGTTAGCCCATTGCCATGCCGTGTTGGAATCTGGTGCATCTACTTCGTAGGTCTTACCACCAACATCGACTTCATACTTAGGCATATATCACTCCATTAGCGTTTCACCTCTCGAACGGCACCGGGAGGTGGTGTAGAACTGGTTCCGCCGGGGCTTCCTGCGCCGGGGGCTGCGCTCATTGTAATTCCAGTTGCCGCGTTAAACAAGCGCTCTGTTTCTTTCTGAATCATTTGATCGCGCAGACCGGGATTTTTAGCAATCTGCATAGACAAACGCATGTCTTGCTTAATCTGAGCCGCCACGTTATCTACAGCCTTATCCGCAATCTGACCACGTTGTGCTGGAGTCAAGTTGGCACGAGCATCTCCACGCATTGCAGCCGTAGCCATAATGCCTTTAAGGTGTGTATCAGCCGTATATTTAGAAGACCCAGCTTGCACGTCTTGACCACGGGCTTGGCCCAAAGACTGCATCTGTTCCCGATCAAACTGAGCCTGCTGTTCAAGAGTTTTAGCACGGCCTTCACCAACTTTGCCAGCTACTCCGATCTTCTCAGCGCGTTGAGTATCTTCAACACCACCCATTAACTCGTTGATTTGTTTAGCCTGCGCTAAGTCAGCGGCACGTTTTTGTGTCTCAATGTTGGTGTATGCAGGAGCCAAGCCAGACAACCCTTTGTACTGACCAGACGTACCAAGCATCTGAATTAGCTCTTGCAGACCCGAAGGCTTGGTGGACTCATACTGCTGATTTAATGCAGCAATACGCTCAAGCTTGGCTTTGCCAGCGTCCTCACCCAAGCCAGTACCGGCACGGATAGCATTTTGTTCGGCAATAAGGTCTTGAACAGTGCGCTCTTTGGGTTTGTTCTCAAGCGACGTTCTAAACATAGCCTCCATGCTATTGGGCGCAGGAGCAGCGGGAGCGGCAGGGGCTGCTGGAGCCATAGGCACAGCAGGTGGACGGGGTTTGTTTTGAGCCGCTGCTAATTGCGCAAGGTTATTCATGGGAGGTTTAGGCGCGACAGGCACGTCTCCAACAGTTTCTTCTGCGGGAGCGCGCAACAAGCGTGGGTCATTTTTCATCGAAGGACGCAAGTTTTGACCTTCTGCATTAACTACCGCCATATTGCGTTTGCGTTCTGCTTCTAGTGCGGCAGCGGCAGCGGCAGCGGCTTTGCGTCTACTGGCTCGAGCGGCTCTGGCCCACATTGGCAAGTCTTCGTCGTCTTCGTCTTTACCTTTTACATCGCTACCTGTAGGGCCAGCAAATGCAACAATACCGCCGCCAGCCATTTGAATGTTTGAAGGCAGTTGATTTAAACCGGGGGCTTGCTGTTGTGGTTGGGGGTTAGGTTGCGGGATACCCTCGGGGACTTGACCGGGCATACCTTGTTGCTGAGCTTGCTGCAACGCCATGAGTCCAGCCTTTTGCTCGACTTGTTCTTTAACGCTAGGCTGCTGTCCTTGCGAAGCACCCTGCAAGGCATTTGCCATCTCAGCGCGTTTCATCTTAGCCTGCATCTCACCCGTAGCTAACCACGGGGGAATCATGGACGGGTTTAGCCCATCAGCGTATTTTTTTAATTCCGCCAGTGGAAGTGACTGTGCGTATTCTTGCGCTTTAACGAGATTCATAATTTACCTTCAAACAGGTTTAATGCCAAGCTTAGATAGTTTGTCAATCAGTGACGCTATTCCTGAAACATCACTTTGCAGTTTTGACAGTGCATCTTGGTTGACCGATGTTGTCGACGCGCCAATTGGCAAGCCCTCAAGCATCTTGCGTTGGAATTCCAAGTTAGTGTAAGGACGAGCTTGCTGCTCATCAAACTGACGTTTGTCAGCCGTAATACCTTCCGCCTCAATACCGCGTTGTGTTTCACCGGCTTTCATCAAATCATTCAATGACTTCAGCCCAAAGTCTGCGCTGTACTGGCGCGATGCTTCATTGGCCCTTTGAGCCGCGTCGCCATACTGTGCTGTGCTTTGTGCCGCTGTCAAACCTTGACCAGCACCAAACTGATTTTCTTGCATCTTACGCTGTTGGTCCGCATTAAATTGGGACATTGCTTTGTCGTACGCAGTGTTGTAGCCAGTGCCAGTAATGTTGGCCATGTTAGCGCCCAAAGAACGCTGGTTTTCTGCGTCAAGAATAGCTTGGCGTGAGCCACCAAACGCACCAGCAGTCGTCATTTTGGCCGCATTTTGTTGTGCAGTAATTTGTGACTGACGGCGAGCTTCCTCTAACTGTGGGTTCAACGCAGACTGCAGGTACGGGTTCATGTACTGGGCAGCCGCTGCCGTATCAAACGAAGACGTTGTGGGCTTATAAGCTCCGGGAGCCGTAAACTGATTGGTAAATTGACCCGGTTGATAACCCGCTGCCGCAGTTTCACTGATCCCCGCAAAACCTTGATTTTGCAAATCCGATGCGCCAGCCGTTAGTGGACCGCCGTAAGTCTGCATAGGGGAGTTAGTCAACGCTTGCGTTTTGCCAAGCATGTTTGTAACGTAGTCGCCAGCCCAAGGGGATAGGGTAGATGTCTTAGACGTATCAAGAGGCACGCCGCCTCCATCAACAAACCCCATGACTGTTCCACCAGTTGCATATTTAGATGCAGCCAAGCCACCGGGCATGAACTTGTCGGGATTAATCTTCTTGCCTTGCTGCTTAGTACCCGTGCGGGCTTGACGAATACGGTCCATCATTTGGTATAGCTTATCAGCACCAGCATCAGAATTGCCGTTACCCAGATGAGACACCACATCGGCAGGTATTACAAACTCACCATGGCTTAGTGCCGCCTTCTGATTGCCATCAATACTGGACGGAATTTTATCAGCCATACCATCGGTTGAACCTTGCAAGTAACGACCTTTAGCCATTGCAATACCGCCGTTAGCCATAGGGATTTTGTAGTTAGGGTCCATAAGTTGCTCTTTGGTTGGCATAACAGGAAGTGCAGCAATCCCAGCTTTTGGGGTTGTAGTCATA
>Ga0209087_1001349_pt1 | contig 14444 bp, 13 predicted proteins | sample S_130805_EF_Meta_FD_187321 | JGI IMG/M metagenome (GOLD analysis project Ga0209087, IMG submission 187321) | Freshwater microbial communities from Lake Simoncouche, Canada to study carbon cycling - S_130805_EF_MetaG (SPAdes) (version 2) | ecosystem: Environmental > Aquatic > Freshwater > Lake ... | reverse complement strand
AAAGACAAGCAACTAAAGATGCTGGAAAAATTGCTGGTCTTGAAGTTTTAAGAATTATAAATGAGCCAACAGCTGCGGCTCTTGCTTATGGTCTTGATAAGAAAAAAGCTAAAACAATTGCTGTATACGATTTAGGTGGAGGTACTTTTGATATTTCAGTTCTTGAATTAGGTGATGGGGTATTTGAAGTTAAATCTACAAACGGAAATACTTCCTTGGGGGGTGATGACTTTGATGCTGTAGTAACAGATTATATTATTGAAGAATTTAAAAAAGAAAGTGGAATAAATTTAAAAACCGACAAATTGGCATTACAAAGAATAAGAGAAGCTGCTGAAAAAGCAAAAATAGAATTGTCTTCTTCGGCGCAAACTGAAGTAAACTTACCTTTTATTACGGCGGATAAAAGTGGTCCAAAACACGTTAATATGAAAATCACAAGAGCAAAACTTGAAGCTCTTACTGCGGCGCTAATTGAGAAAACTATAGAGCCTTGCAAAATTGCTCTAAAAGATTCTGGTTATACTGCATCTGAAATTAATGAAGTTATTCTTGTGGGTGGAATGACAAGAATGCCTAAAGTTGTAGAAGCGGTTAAAAGTTTTTTTGGAAAAGAACCAAATCAAAGTGTTAACCCGGATGAAGTGGTTGCTTTAGGTGCTGCTGTTCAGGCTGGGGTATTACAAGGTGATGTTAAAGATGTTCTTCTTCTTGATGTTACTCCATTATCACTTGGTATTGAAACTTTGGGAGGAGTGTTCACAAGATTAATTGAAAAAAACACAACAATCCCAACTAAAAAAAGCCAAACATTCTCAACTGCTGAAAACAATCAGCCAGCCGTAACAATTAGAGTTTTCCAAGGTGAAAGAGAAATGGCAAATGATAATAAATTACTAGGTAATTTTGAGTTAACTGGAATTGCGCCAGCTCCAAGAGGCGTTCCTCAAATTGAAGTGACTTTTGATATTGACGCTAATGGTATCGTTAACGTTTCTGCAAAAGATAAGGGAACTGGAAAAGAACAAAAAATACAAATTCAAGCTTCAGGTGGTTTAACTGATGAAGAAATTCAAAAAATGGTTAAAGAAGCGGAAGCTAATAAAGAAGCTGATAAAAAGAAAAGAGAAGAAGTTGATGCAAAAAACCACGCCGACTCTTTAATAGCTTCAACTGAACAAAGCTTAAAAGAGCATGGAAGCAAAATTTCAGAAGCTGATAAAAAAGCAATTGAAAAAGATATGGAAGATTTAAAAGAAGCTATTAAATCTGACAAAACTGAAGATATTAAAACTAAAACTCAGCAATTAATGACTTCTTCAATGAAATTAGGTGAGGCGATATATAAGGCTCAGCAAGAAACTACTGGTGCCTCGAAAGCAGATGCTAAGCCTGATGATAAAAAAGATGTGGTTGATGCCGAGTTTGAAGAAGTAAAAGACGACAACAAAAAGAACGGCTAATCCATTTATAACTGGTTTCGCCCTAAGTCATTATGTCCAAAAAAGACTATTATGATATTCTTGGTGTAACCAAAAAAGCAACTCCTGAAGAAATAAAAAAAGCCTATAGATCTCTTGCAATGAAATATCACCCTGACAGAAATCAGGGAGACAGAAATCAGGGAGACAAAACTGCTGAAGGAAAATTTAAAGAAGCTTCTGAGGCCTATCAAGTTTTATCTGATCCAAAGAAAAAATCTTCTTATGACCAATTTGGACATTCTGCATTTGAAGGTGGGGCTGGTGGGGCTGGAGGTTTTGATTTTGGTGGTTTTGAATCTGGCGCATTCTCTGATATTTTTGATGATTTTTTTGGTGACTTTATGGGTTCCGGTCGAGGTAGTAGAGGTTCTAAAAAATCAAGATCTAATCGCGGATCCGATTTAAAAATTAATTTAGAAATAACTTTAGAAGAAGCTTATCTTGGAAAAAAACAAACTATCAACTTATCTTCAAATGAAAAATGTGAAAAATGCTCTGGAGATGGTGCAGAAACAGGTTCAAAACCAAAAAATTGCACTACGTGCAATGGACATGGAAAGGTAAGAACACAACAAGGTTTTTTCACTCTACAGCAAACATGTCCTGATTGCGGAGGAGAAGGAGAAGTGCTTTCTAACCCATGTAAAGAATGCAAAGGATCTGGTGCTACTAAGACAAAAAAAAATCTCTCTATACAAATTCCCAAAGGTGTTGATGATGGAACACAAATAAGATTGTCAGGAAAAGGGGATGCTGGCTACAGAGGTGGAACCAATGGAGATCTTTATGTATTTATAACAATTCAAAAACATAAAATTTTTCAAAGATCTGAAGAAAATTTATATTATAAATTACCTATATCAATGACTGATGCTTCACTTGGTGCCGAAATAGAAGTTCCAACTATTGATGGTGGAAAATCAAAAGTTAAAATACCATCTGGCACACAATCTGGAAAACAGTTTAGACTTAAGGGTAAAGGAATGCCTATTTTAAGAGAAAATGATTTTGGAGATCTTTATCTTGAAACAAATGTAATTATTCCAGAAATACTATCTAAAGAACAAAAAAAACTACTAGAACAATTTAAATTATTAGAAGATCAAAATAATAACTCTGAAATTAAGAATTTTTTTAATAAAGCAAAAAAATTCTGGGAAAAAATTGATTAATAATATAGTGTTTTAAAGCTAATAAAAGTGATTATAAACTTTTTTACCTGGAACCATACATTAAAAAACCTTAAAAATTCTTACATAAAAGTATTTGAAAATTTAAGAATGAATTAATGGATTAAAGACTAAAGATTTATATAAAAATAATAATTAAAAATTAAAATTATTTAAATACAATGTCTATTTATGAAAGATAATAAAGATATTAACCAACTCCTAATAGAAGCTCTTAATATACATAATCAAGGAAATTTTGATAAAGCCAAAACAAAATATCAAAAAATTTTAAAATTTGATTCTAAAAATTTTGATGCAAATAATCTGTTAGGCGTTCTGCTTATTGAAACTAAAGATTTTTATAATGCAGAAAAACATTTATCTAAATCAATCGAAATTAATCCGAAAAACTTTTCTGCTTATAACAATCTTGGTATTGCTTTAAATGAACAAAATAATTTTCATGAAGCAATAAATATTTTTAATGAAGCAATAAAACTAAACACAAGTTATGCTGAGGCATATAATAATAGAGGATTAGCATATCTTAAATTAAACAAAACTAATGAGGCTATGAATGATTTTAATAAAGCAATTTTAATCAAAAATGACTTTATATTTGCATATAATAACCTTGCCACCTCACTCTTAAAACTAAATAGAATTACTGAGTCATTAATAAATTGTAATATTTCTATATCATTGAAAGTTAATTTCGAGGCTTTACTAATAAGAGCTGATATTTTTTATAAACAAAAAGAGTATATCAAAGCAATAGATGACTTTGAATGGGCTATTAAATTAAAAAAAAATATTGGTGATAGATTTTTAAAATATATATTTTGCAAAAAAATTATTGCTAGTTGGGAGGGTCTAGATGATTTAATTAAAGATTTTAATTTAAAATTGAAAAATTCTGAATATTGTGGAGAACCATTTTATTCTTTATGTATATTAGACTGTCCAGAAAAAATAAAGAAACACACAAAATTACATTGTGAAAATTTTTTTAAAGAATCAAAAAAAGTTCTTAAGAAGAATTATATGTATGAAAAACATAATAAAATTCGCTTAGGTTACTTTTCAACTGATCTTAGAGAACATGCCGTAGGCCATTTAATTACAGGTATGCTCGAACATCATAATAAAAAAAATTTTGAAATTTATGGTTTTTCTTTATCCAAGATATCGGAGGATGATATTTACTCAAAAAGAATATCTAACGCTCTAAATTTAATTGATGTTAGTTCTAAATCTTTAGATGAAATTCAAGAATTATGTGAAAAACTTGAGATTGATATTGCCATTGATCTAAATGGTTTTACGAGAGGAGCGATGCCTGAAATATTTTATAATAAAATTGCACCTATTCAGATAAATTACTTAGGATTTCCGGGAACATTGGGAACAAATTTAGCTGATTATATAATTGCAGATTCAAAAATAATTCCAAAAAGTCTTGAAAATTGTTATTTTGAAAAAATCATTTATCTACCCGACACTTATCAAGCAAATGATGATAAGCAAAAAATTAGCATCGAAAAAATTGGACGCAAGGAATTAGGTTTGCCCGAAAAAGAATTTATTTTTTGTTGTTTTAATAGTTCTTATAAAATTAACAAAGATATATTTTCTTCCTGGATGAAAATACTTAGCGTCATACAAAATAGTGTTTTATGGATTCTAGAAGAGAATGAAACTACCCAAAATAATTTAATAAATGAAGCTAAAAAATTTAATATAAATTCTAATAGAATAATATTTGCAAAAAATATTCCAATAGAAAAACACTTGGCAAGAATCAAGAATGCGGATCTTTTTTTGGACACTTACCCCTATGGAGGACACACTACTGCTAAAGACTTTCTTTATAGCGGGGTTCCTATTTTAACTATGAAAGGCAAAACATTTCCAAGCCGAGTTGCATTTAGCCTACTAAATGTTTTAGAACTTGATAATGATTTAGTTGCCAATAATTTTATAGAATATGAAGAAATCGCAAAAAAAATTGCAAATAATAAAGAGTTATATAAAAACATTAAAATTAAACTCGCAGAAAATAAATTAAAAAAGAAACTTTTTAATACTAAGTTATTTACTACTAATATAGAAACCTCATATAAAATTATATACGATAAATATTTAAAAAAAATAGAACCTGAAAGTATTTCTATTCAATAAATAAATGAAAAAAATTAATATTACAATAACAGGTGCCCTTGGAAGAATGGGAAAAATTCTTGTTAAAAAAATTATATCTAATAAAAAATTAAAATTACAAAGTGTCACAGATATAAAAATTAAAAAAATTTTTAAAAATATCAAAACTCAAAAAAATAGTATTGATGCATTTAAGAAAACTGACATAATCATTGATTTTTCAAGACCCAATGCTTGTTTAGAAATTTTAAATTTCGCAAAAAAATTAAAAAAAAAAATTGTCATTGGAACAACAGGTTTTTCTAAGGAGCAAAATAATCTCATTAAAAATTATTCAAAAAAAATTGCTATTTTTAAATCAGGAAATATGAGCTTAGGCGTTAATCTTCTAGAATATATTGTAAAGATTATATCAAAAAAAATACCTAAAGATTATCAAGTTGCTATATATGATAATCATCATAAAAAAAAGATTGATTACCCTTCTGGTACAGCATTAATGTTGGCTAATGCAATATCTAAAGGTAAAAATAAAAAATTAGAATTGATAAAAAAAAAATTTTTTTTAAATAAAAAAGGTGATTTACAAAAAAATACAATTAATTTTTTTATTACAAGAAAAGGTAATACCATTGGCAAACATTCGGTACTTTTTGATAATAAAATAGAAAATATTGAATTAAAACATACTGCTTTCTCAAGAGAGCTGTTTGCTGATGGAGCATTAAACGCTGCTATATGGATAAGTAATAAAAATAAAGGCTTATATAATATGCAGGATATGTTTGGCTTAAAATAAAATTTCTAAATCATTGTCGCTTCTAGATAAAAATAAAGCTTTAAAACTTATTACAATATTAAACAAATCAATAAAAAATCCAAAAACTTCTTTAAAATATAGAAATAAATTTACACTATTAACTTCAGTTGTTCTCTCAGCACAATGTACGGATGTTAATGTAAATAATGTCACTAAGACTATATATAAACAATACTATACTCCTAAACATTTTGTAGATCTTGGAATAAATAAAATAAAAAGTCTTATAAAGAGTATAGGATTATTCAATAATAAATCTAAAAATCTATATTACTTATCTAAGATTCTATTAGAAAAATATCATAGTAAAATTCCAAATAAATTTGACGAGCTAATACTTCTTCCTGGGGTTGGAAGAAAAACAGCTAATGTTGTTTTAAACGCTGCATTTAATAAACCAACCATTGCTGTGGATACCCATGTTTTTCGAGTTAGTAATAGAACGGGGCTTTCTAATGGCAAAAATCCAGAGCAGGTGGAAAACCAACTTTTGAAAATAATACCTACAAAACATTTAAAAAAGGCCCATCATTTAATACTTTTGCATGGAAGATACACGTGTAAGTCTAAAAATCCATTATGTAATAAGTGTGTAATTAACAAAATTTGCCTATACAAAGTAAAAAATGAATAAAAAAATCTTAGGTATAGGCAACGCAATTGTTGATGTATTAGCAAAAGTAGATGATGAGTTTTTAGAAAAAAAGAAACTCACCAAAGGCTCTATGAAGCTTATTAATAAATCTGAATTTGAAGATCTAAAAAAAAATATCAAAATTGAAAAAGTTGTAGCCGGTGGTTCTGTTGCAAATACTATAGCTGGGATCTCTCACCTTAAAGGAAGAGTATCTTTTATTGGAAAAATTAATTCTGATGACTTTGGGAAAATGTATAGAAAAAGTCTTCAGGATATAAATGTAAATTTTGCTTATCTTGAAAAGAACGAAAATTTATCTACTGGCGCTTCTATAATCTTAATTACTCCTGACTCTGAAAGAACTATGTGTACCTATCTTGGAATATCCTCTCATCTTTCAGCTAATGACATAAATGAGAATAACATTATAGATAATGATTTAATTTTTTTAGAAGGATATCTTTGGGACAAAGGAACAAGTGAAAAAATGTTTAAACATACAATTAATATAGCTAAGAAAAATAAGGTTAAAATAGCAATGAGTTTATCTGACATTTTTTGTGTTACTAGACATAAACAAGAATTTTATAACCTACTTAAGAACGACCTAGACATATTAATAGGGAATGAAAATGAAATAAATGAACTAACAGATAAAAAAAATTTATTAGATTCTGTGAATCAATTAAGAAGGTTAAATAAATTAATAGTAATTACAAAAAGCGAGAATGGAAGTATGGCTATTCAAAATAATGAGGTCATAAATTGCAACAGCACAAAAGTTGAAAAAATATTAGATCTAACAGGCGCTGGAGATTTATTTGCTGCTGGCTTTTTGAATGAATACATTAATAATCAATCAAATATAAAAAAATGCCTAAATAGCGGTTCGATACTAGCTTCAATGATAATCCAAAAAATTGGAGCAAGAATTGAATAATAAATAATATAATTATTTTTTTAAATAATATAAAGAATTTCTTTCAAGAATAAAATTTTTATCTTTAAAAAATTTATAAATTTTTTTCCTTAGCCTGTGTAAATGAGTTTCAAATGCATGAGAATCTAAATCTGAATTATGATTCCAGACCTTTTTTAGTAGAGACAACTTATCTAAACCATTTTGGTTATTAAGAGTTAAAATTAATTTTATCTCTTTTTCTGTTAGTTTTGCTTTAATATTATTTTTAAAAATAATTCTTTGGTTTGAATCAATATTATAATTATTAATAACTATATTAGATTTTTCTAAAAAAAAATATTTGGTATATAAAATCTTTAATATATCATTAAAAGACGTTAATTCTATGGGAAGATACAACACCATATGAAAGCTTAATAATCGAATCTTATTTTTTAAGATATAATTTTTGTTATCCAATAATAATATTGTTGGTGTATTTTTTTGCAAAAGATTATTTAAATTTTTCAAATCTAAATCTTCAGGAAAAATAATTCTTATATTAAAATCATCTTCATTTTTTAACGTTTTGCTTTTCTCAAAAAAAATATTATATGCAAAATCTAACTCCTTAATTAAATTAAAAAAAATTTTAGATCCAAAAATAGTTAAGCTAATATTTTTCATAAAAATATATATAATATACATAACATGATTATTGTAAAAAAATCAGGATATTTAATATTCGATAATTTTAAATTTCTTTGTACATTCGGTAAAAATGGGATCAAAAAAAATAAAGTTGAAGGAGATAATGCGACTCCTAAAGGAGTATTTAAACTAAACAAAGTTTTTTATAGATCAGATAGAATAAAAAAAATAAAAACTATTTTAAAAAAAAGTAAGATAACAAATAAGATGGGATGGTGTGACGATCCTAAGAGTAAATTTTATAACAAAAAAATTTTATTACCTTCAAAATTTAAATGTGAAAAACTTTACCGTAAAGATTCTATTTACGATATAATCGTTGTGCTTAATTATAATATTAAACCGACTATAATAAATAAAGGTAGCGCAATATTTATGCATATTGCAAGGAGTGGACTAAAACCTACTAAAGGCTGCATTGCTTTAAAAAAAAAGGACTTATTATTTCTATTATCAATAATAAAAAAAAATACCTACATCTCCATAGGGTAAATACTAACTAAATATTGCAGAACCAATTCTTACATATGTGGCACCGTGATTAATTGCCACTTTAAAATCACCAGACATTCCCATGCTGATATCTTTTAATCTATTAATATTATTGAGTTCTTTAAGTTTTAAGAAAAATGAATCAGGAATTTGATTCTCAGGAGGAATGCACATAAGCCCAAGAATATTTAATTTTAAATCATTCTTACAATAGTTAACAAATTCACCAACAAGAGAGCTATCAATGCCACTTTTTTGAGATTCTTTACCTATATTAACTTGTATGAAATAATTAATTTTTTTTTTATGTATAATTTCTAGGTTGCTAAAAATCTTTGCCAATTTTTCACTATCAAGTGAATGAATAAAATTAAATATTTTAAATGCATCTTTTGCTTTATTAGATTGTAAATTTCCAATTAAATGTAAATTTATACAATTATTATCTTTTAAATAATCTGTCCACTTTGCAACGGCTTCTTGGACTTTGTTCTCTGCAAAATCTAAATGCCCCTGATCTATTATTAATTTAATTTTATTAAAATCTTGCCCTTTGGTAACTACAATTAATTTAACATCACTATTTAAAATTTGAATTTCATTCTTAATATTCAAATAATTTTGTATAATGTTCATAATGACTAAAAATATTAAATTCTACTTCTTTGCTGAAAAGTTAAATGATTTCATAATTAAGAATATTATAAAATTTGAAGAAATATGCATTATATATAAACCCTCAAATATCAATAATATCAATCATAATGAAGTTATAAATATAAAAAAATTTTGCAAAAAAAAAAATATTTTATTCTTTCTTTGCGACAACTTTAGATCGGCAGTTAAATACGATGCTGATGGAATCTTTCTCTCAAGCCATAATAAAAATATGATAAATTTACATGGTTATAAAAAAAAATTTAAAATTATTGGCTCTGCTCATAATATAAATGAATATTTTATTAAAATAAGACAAAAATGCGAAACGATAATGTTATCACCAATATTTTATAATAATAAATATACTGTAAATAGAATTTTAGGGGTAACCAAATTTAACTTGATCACTTTGAATTGGGATTCAAAAATCTGCGCACTTGGTGGTATAAACTCAAAAAATTTAAAAAAAATAAAAATAACTAAATCTTCTTCGATAGCTTTTGTGTCTTTACTTAACTCCTATAACACAAAAAGCCCACCCATGATTTCCATGAGTGGGCTTTTTAAAAACTAAATTATATAATTAATATAATTAAAACTTAGTTGATAAGTGTAAACCAAATTGACTAGCGTCTTCAGTTACTGAATAAGCTAGATTGTTTACCTTAGTGTAATCAGCACTTACAGCAACTGGTCCTAAATTGTAACCAATTCCGTACTGATAAATAGTTTCTTCTTGTGCAGTTCCATCTACATCTGTTTTGATTCTGTTAACACTCACAGAAAGATTCTTATCTACAGCATATGATATACCGAAGTTAGTAGATGTTGTGTCTTGATCAGTTGTGTTTGTTGCAACAAATCTATCAAAACCAATCGCAAGTGCTCCTGTGTTATAAGTGGCACCGTAAACTACTGCGCCTCTTCTTCCAGCATTAGCAACGTTTGCTACAGAGTTAGTTTCCTCTTTATTGTAGAAAGCTCTAGCAGTTAAACCTTGTATTCCAAAGTTTCCATTAATACCAATTTCATAAGCTGACTCTCGTCCAGATTTATCAGCTGTAAATTTAGTATTAGCAGCACCTGAATCACCATTGTTTGGAACAAATAGTGCAGATACTTGAGCGAAACCAGGGATATTTTGAATTATACCAACTCCCATAGACTCTTTAGGGTTAGCTCCACCAGTGTTTGTATATGATGCTCCAACAGAAACAACGTTATCCGCCTGGTTAAAAGATGCAGTCGGAGCTATGTTGTTAGCAGTGTTTGGCATGTGGTCTACACCAAATGACAATATCGTATTTCCCATAATGAAATCGATGTAAACGTTTTCATTTGAAATACTATTTGCTTGAGCTCCAGTAGAAGTACTCTCTGAAGAAGTTCCATCAAATTCAAGAGCGAAACCAGCGGCATACTGTAATCCGTTGTTTAAAGCGCCTTTGTTTTGAATGTTAACTTGTGCTTCTCTACCAAAACCTTGAGCGCTAGAAGCAGCTGTAGTTCTTTCAGCAGCTCTAAAGCTTAGGTCTAGAGAACCAGTGATAGTCGTTTGAGCTATCGCTGATCCTGAAAGTATCATTCCGCTAACTAAAGCGCTTGATACTAATAGTTTATTTTTCATTTTTACCTTTATTGTTAGTTTATTTACTTGGGCGATTTATACTGAGTTTCATTTATTTTTTAATAAGATTGTTCTTTTTTTATTTAAGATTTCTGTTAAGTTGTATTTTTGCAACATATTAATTTTGCATATATTATAGTAATTATTTGATAAATTTGCTTAAATTATTATTCTTAAACAAATAATCTAATGAATATATTTAATAAACTATTGATTTTTATAGTCTTTTTCTCATTAACAATATCATGTTCAAAAGTTGATCCTGTTACTGGAGAAAAAGTAATAATTGAGCCAAATGCCGCAAAGAGAGCGGCTGCAGAGCGTGACAAGGGAGGCGGTCTTTTTGGGGATATAAATAGCAAAAAAAAAGAATCTACTAATTTTGAATTTACAACATCTAATCCTCTGTGGAGGGCAACCTTGAAAACTTTAGATTTTATACCTTTGGCTAATGCTGATTACTCTGGAGGTATTATCGTTTACGACTGGTATTCTGAAAAGGAAGATTCTAATGAACAAATAAAAATATCAATAAAATTTTTAAGTAATGAATTAAGATCAGACTCTTTACAAATTATAACTCATAAAAAAATTTGTAATAATAACGATAAATGTTTCACAAGAAAATTAGAAGAAAGTTTTTCAAATAAGATTAAAGATACAATAATTGCAACAGCAAGAAACTTAAAAATTGAAGAAGAAAAAAAGAAAAAAAGTAATTAATATTTAAGTAATGGATAATTATAATCCTTTGCCAACTGAAAAAAAATGGCAAGATTTTTTTGAAAAAAATAAAATATTTAAAACAAAAAAAAATAACAAAAAAAAATTCTACTGTTTAGAAATGTTTCCTTATCCTTCGGGAAATATTCATATGGGGCACGTTAGAAATTATACTCTTGGTGATGTAATCGCAAATTATAAAAGGCTAAATGGATATAATGTTTTACATCCAATGGGGTGGGATGCTTTTGGCTTGCCCGCTGAGAATGCAGCAATACAAAATAATTTACATCCTCAAGAGTGGACATTAAAAAATATTTCAACAATGAAATCTCAGTTGCAACAACTTGGTCTGTCAATAGATTGGGATAAAGAAATTTCCACTTGCGATGCTTCATATTATAAACATCAGCAAATATTATTTTCTCTTCTTTTTAAAAAAGAAATTGCTTATAAAAAAAGAAGTTACGTCAATTGGGATCCTATCGATAATACAGTTCTTGCAAATGAACAGGTGATTGATGGTAAGGGCTGGAGATCCGGAGCAGTCGTTGAAAAAAAAGAATTAAATCAATGGTTCTTAAACATTACAAAATATTCAGATCAATTATTAAAGTCACTTGATAGTTTAAAAGGTTGGCCAGAAAAAGTAAGATTAATGCAAAAAAACTGGATTGGAAAATCCGTCGGTTGCGAAATTGATTTTATCTCTGATTTTAAAAATACTAAAATTAAAATTTTTACAACACGACCAGATACAATATTTGGCGCTTCATTTATTGCTATTGCCCCAGATCACCCTTTTACTGAATCTTTTAAAAATGAAAAAAATTTTCAAGATTTTAAAGAAATTGCCTTAAAAAATATTGGGACAGAATCATCGCTGTCTAAAAATGAAAAATTGGGTTTCAAAACACCTTTTTTTGTATCACATCCTTTTTTAAATAAAAAAATACCAATTTACGTAGCTAATTTCATACTTATGGATTATGGAACTGGAGCTATATTTGGTTGTCCAGCGCATGATCAGAGGGATTTGGAATTTGCTAAAAAATATAATCTAGAAATAATTACCGTTGTAAGCCCTAATAAGTCTGAATCTATCATAATTAGCGATCAAGCATACACTGACGATGGTTATATTATTAATTCAGATTTTCTTAATGATTTAACAATCGAAGATGCAAAAAGAAATATTATTCAAAGAATAGAAAACAAAAAAATAGGGAATTCTAAAACAATTTATCGCCTAAAGGACTGGGGAATATCTAGACAAAGATATTGGGGATGTCCAATTCCAATTATGTATAGAGAAGATGGAAAGGTTATTTTGGTTCCAGAAAAATATTTACCTATAGAACTTCCTAAAGATATAGACTTTAGCAAACCAGGGAATCCATTAGAAAACCACCCCACATGGAAATATACAAAGTGTCCAGAAACTGGAATGAAAGCTATTCGCGAAACTGATACTCTTGATACATTTGTAGATTCTTCTTGGTATTTCCTTCGTTTCTGCTCGCCAAAAGAAAATGAAAGACCTTTTAACATAGATGAAGCTAATTACTGGATGCCAGTAGATCAATATATTGGCGGCGTTGAACATGCCATACTTCATCTTTTATATTCAAGATTTTTTACTTTAGCACTACAAAATGAGTTTAAATTAAAAGTTTCTGAACCTTTTGAAAATCTTTTTACTCAAGGAATGGTGTGTCATCCAACATTTAAAACAGAAAAAGGGAAATGGGTTTTTCCAAAAGAAGTTATTGAAAAAGAGGGATCCTTTTTTTTAGATAATAAAGAAAAAGTTTTAAAAGGAGACAGTCAGGCCATGTCTAAGTCTAAGAAAAATATTGTTGATCCTGATGATATTATTAAAATTTATGGTGCAGATGCTGTAAGATGGTTCATCTTATCAGACAGTCCCCCGGATCGAGACATCCAATGGAGTGATAATGGCGTCCAAGGTGCATTTAAATACATACAAAAAATCTGGCGCGTTTGTGAAAAAATAAAACTATATAAAAAAGAAAAAAAAGAAACAGATAATAGCTTTTTAATTAGAACTAATATCCTAATAAAAGAAATTACAGAATGTATAGAAAAATTTCATATCAATGTAGCTGTTGCTAAACTTTATGTTTTTCTAAATAATCTTAACGAAGAAATTGATAAAAAAATATTAAATGAAGAAGATATTATTAATGCTTATAAAAAATATTTAATTATTATATCTGCTTTCATCCCTTACATCGCAAATGAATGCTGGGAAAAAATTACAAAACAAAACACTCTATTTTCACAAGAGTGGCCCAAGGTTGAAAATACTTTTATCAAAAAAGACTACTTTGATGTTGTAATTCAAATAAACGGTAAAAAAAGGGCAATTATCAACGCTATTAACGATGAAAGTGAAGAAAATATTTTCAGTAAATCCTTAGTAATTAAAAATATTAAAGTTATATTAGAAGAAAAAAATATAATAAAAAAGATTTTTATAAAAAACAAATTACTTAATATTGTGACTAATGATAAATAAATTTTTTTTAATTCTAATAATATCAGTCATTTTAACTCATTGTGGTTTTTCACCTATTTATACTGGAAACACTAAACAAGTAGTTATTTCTAAATCTGAAATAGTGGGTGACAAAGATCTGGCTTTTAATCTAGAACAAAAATTAAATTTCAAAAAGGATGAAAAGAATTTAACAGCTTATATATTTAAAGCTCAAATCTATGATACAGCTGAAAGCTCTCTTGTGGATTCAAGAGGGATTGCAACTGAAGAAATTATTAGGTTAACAGTGAGCTATCAATTTCAAGATAAAAATGGCGTTGTAATATACCAAGACGCCATAACTAAAGATAAAAGGGTTTCTGTAACAGACAATCTATCAAATAATATTCTAGTAAAAAATAATGAAAAAAGATTATTATTAGATTCTATAATTCAAAATATCTTATTCAAATCTAGAGTCTCATTAAATTAGTTTAAATGCTCTTAAAATCACAAGAGATAAGCCTAAAAAAAAAAGATTTTTTTAAAGAAAA
>Ga0209087_1001347_pt1 | contig 14450 bp, 17 predicted proteins | sample S_130805_EF_Meta_FD_187321 | JGI IMG/M metagenome (GOLD analysis project Ga0209087, IMG submission 187321) | Freshwater microbial communities from Lake Simoncouche, Canada to study carbon cycling - S_130805_EF_MetaG (SPAdes) (version 2) | ecosystem: Environmental > Aquatic > Freshwater > Lake ... | reverse complement strand
CAGAGAGAGGCTGCTCATCATGCAAGATGGTTAGCATCTAAATTATTAAGTAATACTTTTGGCGATAAAGTTAAATCAGAAATTAAACAAGATCAAAAAATAACTATTTCTTGGAAGTCTAACAAGAAGCCAGAGATAGAAGATAAAGCTGTAGAAACCTCATTATTGGCTGAGTCAAAATAGCGCGTATCTTTTCTGTTAATACTTGTTGACAGATTGGCATACGCTATGTTATTAATAATTATCAACTAAAAAAAGGAGATAATTAATGACAAGACTACCAAACAAATATCTTCCAGACTTCACTAAAAAAAAAGTAGATATGTTAACAGCTGCTAAAATGTTTAAAGCAGCGATTGACAAAACTTGTGAGGCATCTGGGATGCAGCCATCTTATGAAACTAACATGGCAACTGCTGAAGATTACGGCTACGGCGACGATAAAACAATCGTTGTTAACTTTGAGGCTGGTCCCTTTGATTGGGGAGTAAGTTACTCAATGGGTTCAAATCCGAAAAGTTATGACCCAGGTAACAATATACAAGATTGGTACCTTGAATGTTATTATGGGTTTGATGTTATGTTTGTCTCAACTTTAGACAACGCACCAAGTTTCAAAAGCATTAAATTAGCTGATGCTCCAGAAAAAGATATGAGACCAAAAATGGATATTGTTGTCCAGGAAGGAGTGGCAGCTTAATGAAATTAATCGATAAATTTCCAGGCTACTTTTTAAGAAGATCAAAGATTGCTTTTGAAAATGCTAAATCAAGAGGAATGTATAATCCAAGTGAGTGGATGTATATGTATACTAAAGGCGATTTAGATTACTTCAAAAACATTATTTCAAGAGAGTATAAAAGTTTTTATTACTCTGAAGTTAATTTGAAAGGAGTAACAGCCTAATGATTAAACAAATTATAGAAAGCTTTGCTTTCTTTTTTACTTTAACTGCAGGCATAACATTAATTTTAATATTGGGGGTGCTATGAATAACGACAAGAATAACACTAAACACTTTACAAGAAACCTTGAGCCTTTAAAGCCAGAGACTAAAACGTTTGAACAAGAGGTTCAGGAATATTTAGAAGAGCAGCTTGGTCAAGAGATTGAAAACCTAAAAGTTTATAAAAGCTACAACTAAGAAAACCAAAGACAAAAAGAAAAAGATTACTAAAAAGAAAAATGCCAGATTGTTTTAAATACGCTGAATATTATCACGAGCCTTTGCTAAAAGAATTTGGTTTACCTTCTGAACAAACTAGAAAAGTTGCATGTAATTCATTGAACGTACAGAGTTCCGCGCGCGTGTCATGGGTTTCGGCTGCATTTAATTTCTTTAAACACACAACAAACACACAATACATTAAATAAACGTTGCTATTATTATCATGCCTATAGGTATCATACCTACGAGCATAAATTAGAGCTGCTTTTTTGATTTTGCCTGGCTGTTTTTAAGAAAATTTTGGGGGGTGTACCCAAAAAACAACGCGCAACTTCTACTACATATATATTGGGACTACCACCCACACAGACACACACAGACATTATGACAGACAAATTAATTGAAGTTGAAGATAAATTACAGTCGCTGGTCTTTATAGACGAAGAGACTAACGCAATAGTAATTCATGTTTATGGATTTAGTGAGAGGCAGATCGCATTAGATTTTGCAGCTAAGATGTTAAAGAAGGCTGGAGTTAATTATACCCCGCTAGAAGATTTATTTAATTTACCACAGACCCTTAACTAATGTTTAATATAGAGCCGGTAAAAAATACCACTATAGAGCTGGATTATAACCCAAGACCGCAACAGGAATTGTTGCATGACAAATTAGAAAAGCACAGATTTGCGGTTCTAAATTGCCACCGCAGATTTGGTAAAACAGTTGCAATCTTAAATCATCTTATAAGATCAGCGCTAAACCACCCGCTGCCAAACCCAAGATTTGCGTATATAGCTCCAACTTATAAGCAAGCTAAGAACGTAGCCTGGGATTATATTAAACAATTTACCGCTTCAATTCCTGGAGTTAGATATAACGAAACGGAATTAAGATGTGATCTACCGAATGGTTCAAGAATAACTCTGTTATCTTCGGAGAACCCCGATAGTTTACGAGGAATATTTTTAGATGGTGTTTGTATAGATGAGGCAGCTCAAATAGCTCCTAAGCTATGGAATGAGATTATAAGACCAGCTTTATCAGACAGAAAAGGATTTTGTTATTTTATCGGTACTCCTGCCGGTATGAATAATTTTTTTTACGATATTTACCAATACGCTTTAAAAGACCCCGAGTGGTTAACATTTACAGCTCCAGTTAGCGAAACAAAGCTAATTGATGAAAAAGAATTGCAAGCTGCTAAAGACCAAATGGGAGAGGCAAAGTATAAGCAAGAATTTGAATGTGATTGGATTGCAAATATAGAAGGTTCTATTTATGGAAACTTAATTGCAGATTCAGAAAAGAATAATAGATTAACTAAGATTGAATACGACCCGGCACTTCCAGTAGATACCGCATGGGATTTGGGACATGCTGATAGTACAGCTATTATTTTTTTTCAAAAGCTTGGCAATACAATTAGAATTATAGATTACTACGAAAACAATCGTGAAGGCTTACCGCACTACATTAGTCTGTTAAATAAAAAAGATTATGTTTACGGAAAACATTATGCGCCACACGATATAGAGGTTACAGAATTTTCTACAGGTAAGACAAGAAGGGAAGTAGCATATCAACTTGGTGTAAATTTTAAAATTTTACCAAAGCTACCTATTGAAGATGGAATACACGCCGCGAAAATGTTACTGCCGCGTTGTTACTTTAGTTTAGATACTACTAGACCATTAATAGATGCACTTCGTCATTACCATAGAAGATACAATGAGAAGATGAAAATGTATCATGAGAAACCAATTCATGATTGGAGTTCACACGCTTGTGATGCTTTTCGTTACTTAGCGATTGCAATTGAAGAATTGCCATCAAATACAAACTTAAACAAATTATTCCCGAAAACAGATTCGGAATATTCAATACATGGAAGATAAATTATGGGTTTCTTAATGCCAAAAATGCCAGCGATGCCGGCACCACCAATAGCTCCTGCTGAGCCACCTGCATATAACGATGCGGAAAAGGCTGCAGAAGTTAAAAGAAAACTGGATGCAATTGAACGAAACAGAATGGGAAGAGAAAGTACAATATTAACTACTTACCAGGGGTTAGATAATCAAGATTTAACTACTGATAAGAAAACTTTGTTAGGAGCTTAATATGGGTGGAGTTATCTCAGCACCAATAAAAGCAGTTACGTCAGCGTTTAGTAAACCAACTACTGCGCCAGCACCAATAGTTACGCCTACAAAAGCAGAAGTATCACAATCGCAAGCCGCAGCTGCTTCCGCTTTAGATTCTAAAAGACTTGTTAACGAACAGGGTAGAAGTTCAACAATACTTACAGGCTCACTTGGAGCAACAGATACTGTTGATATTAAAAAAACATTACTAGGAAGTTAAAATGCCAATAAACAAAAAAGCAAAAGATATTTTAGATAGATATGGTTCATTAAGAACTCAAAGACAAACTTGGGAGTCGCATTGGCAAGAAGTTGCAGATTATATGCTTCCTAGAAAAGCAGATATTACTAAATCAAGAAGTCAGGGAGATAAGAGAACCGAATTAATTTTTGATGGTACAGCAACTCATTCTTTAGAATTGTTAGCAGCATCACTACATGGAATGTTAACCTCAACTTCATCGCCATGGTTTTATTTAAAATTTAAAGATGACGAAGTTAATAGCGATGATGATGCAGTACAATGGTTAGAAAAATGTACTAGCTCAATGTATCAAGCTTTTAACCGATCAAATTTTCAACAAGAAATATTTGAATTATATCACGATCTAATTGCTTTTGGTACAGCAGCATTATTTATATCTGAAGATAACGAAAACGATTTAAGATTTAAAAATATTCATATTTCAGAAATATTTATTACTGAAAGCGAAACTGGAGTTGTTGACGGCTTAACTAGAAAATTTAAATTAAAAGCAAGAAACATAATAAGCATGTTTCCTAAAGCGCAGCTTCCTAATGAATTAAAAAAATTAATTGAAAATTCTCCACAAGAAGATGTTTCAATTATTCATAGTGTTTATCCTAATACAGAATATGCAGAACCAGGTTCATCTAAAAGATTTATTTCTTGTTATGTTCATGAATCTTCAGGAGCATTATTATCTGAAAAAGGATTTGCAGAATTTCCTTATGCAGTTCCAAGATATTTAAAATCTTCAAACGAAATTTACGGAAGAAGTCCAGCAATGAACGCATTGCCAGATGTTAAAATGTTAAACACAATGTGTAAGACTTCTATTCGTGCAGCTCAAAAACAAATAGACCCACCTTTAATGGTTCCAGATGATGGCTTCTTAATGCCTATTAGAACTGTTCCAGGCGGTTTAAATTATTATAGATCAGGAACAAGAGACAGAATTGAACCTTTAAACATTGGAGCTAACAATCCAGTTGGTAACCAAATGGAAGAACAAAGAAGAAAACAAGTTAGAGAAAACTTTTTTGTAGATCAATTGATTACTTCACAGGGTCAAACAATGACAGCGACAGAAGTAGTGCAACGTAATGAAGAGAAGATGAGAATACTTGGTCCAGTTCTTGGCAGATTGCAGTCTGAATTATTACAGCCACTTATTACTCGTTGTTTTAATATTTTAATGAGAAATAAAAAATTTCCAGAAATGCCTGCAATGTTAGGCAATACAAATATTGAAATTGAATATGTATCTCCATTAGCTAAAGCTCAAAAAACTGGAGAGCTGCAAGCATTAATGAGAGGCTTTGAAATATTTGGAAGTTTACAAAACGTTGCTCCTGTATTTGATTATTTAGATACAGACGCTGTAGTTACTTACATTAAAGACGTTTTAGGTTTCCCTGCAAAAATTTTGAAAACGAAGTCGCAAGTAGGAGCAATAAGAAAACAAAGACAAGCTGAACAGCAACAACAGATGCAATTACAACAAATGCAACAAGTTGCTCAAGCCGCTGGTCAAGCCGCTCCTGCTGCAAAAGTTTTAATGAATGAATAAAGAAATAAACGACAATATAAAAATATTTCAACGAGTTTTCAAATCCCCAGACGGCGAAAAAGTTTTGGAAGATTTAGAAAAGAGATGCAATGTTTTCACGACTTCTTTTAGTAACGACAGTCATGAAACTGCATTTAGAGAGGGACAACGTAGTGTTGTTCTTTTCATTAAATCAACACTCAAAAAACAACCAAAGGAGTAAATAAATGAGTAGTGAAATACAGGCAACGCAAACGGAACAGCAAACGACTGCGTCTGAAGTACCTACGACTAATGCTGCGACAAGTACACCAACTTCAGTAGACTGGAGAACAAGTTTACCAGAAGAATTAAAATCAGAAAAATCTTTATCTAGTATTACAGATATTGCTGGTTTAGCAAAAAGTTATGTTCATGCACAAAAATTAATTGGCGCTGATAAAATTCCAGTTCCAAATAAACATGCAACTGAAGATGACTGGAACGCAGTATATGAAAAACTTGGTAGACCAAAATCAGCCGAAGAATATAAATTAAATGTTCCTGATAATATTAAGTCAGATGAAATAGGTATTAAAAACTTTTCATCTACAGCTCATAAATTAGGATTACTTCCTAGACAGGCAGAAGGTATTTTAAAATACTATTCAGATTTATCTGCAGCCGCTATGAATGATGCTAATTCAAAAGCAATGACTGGTAGAAAAGGTGCAGAAGAAAACCTTAAACAAGAATGGGGTGCTGCATATAATCAAAAATTAGAAGCTGCTGGCAAAGTATTTAAAGAATACGTTGGTGCAGATTATCAAAATCTAATTTTACAAGATGGAACAAAACTTGGAGATAACCCAGCAATTGCTAAAGCGTTTGCTAAGTTAGCCGAGTCTTTAGGAGAAGATAAGTTAGTGTCTAATACTGGACCAAACTATATGACTCCAAATGAAATTCAAAAACAACTTAATGAAATAACAGCTCCAGGAACTGCTTATCATAATAAGTATCATCCAAATCATGATGCTGCTGTTCAAGAGGCTTTTCAATTAAGAGAGATGCTACATCCTAATAAAATAAAGGCTAAAGCATAATAAAGAATTTACTTGATAAAGTTTAATAACTTTATTAAGCGAATAAAATTCGGATAATCGTAAGACCCGATTGGCGCTTTGGAAAGACAAAGCAACGAGAGTTGTAAAATCAAGGATTGCGACCCTTACAGGATAATCGTTCCGCATATCACAAAAAATAAACAAACAACTAATGGAGACAAATAAATGTCAACTCAAATAACTACAGCTTTCGTTGAGCAGTATTCTGCCAACGTAACTATGTTAGCACAACAAATGGGTTCCGTACTTCGTTCAGCTGTTGATGTGGAAACAATTAAAGGTAAAAATGCTTTTTTTGACCAAATCGGTAGCGTAACAGCGCAAGTAAGAAGCTCACGACACGGATCAACACCACAATTGGACACGCCACACTCGCGTAGACGAGTTAGCTTAGCCGATTATGAATGGGCTGATCTTATAGATGACCTAGATAAAGTAAGAATGTTAATTGACCCAACTTCTGCCTATGCAAAAGCTGCTGCTGCTGCAATGGGAAGAGCTATGGACGATGTTATCATTGCTGCTTTAGGTGGTTCAGCAGACACAGGCGTTGCCGGTGGTACAGCTGTTGCACTTCCTTCAACTCAAAAAGTATCTACTGCTTCTCAAGCAGATGGTTCTGGTTTAACAATTGCTAAATTAAGATCAGCAAAATTTATCTTAGATAGCAACGATGTTGACCCATCAACTCCTAGATACATTGTAGTTAGTCCAAAACAAATTCAAGATTTGTTAGCGACTACAGAAGTAACTTCAAGCGATTTCAACACAGTTAAAGCTTTAGCAACTGGTACTTTAGATTCTTTCTTAGGATTTAAATTCTTAGTTTCTAACAGATTAGCATTAGCTAATACTGATGACAGACTTGTGTACGCTTTCGCTGCTGATGCTATTAAATTAGCAATCGGTAAAGATGTTACAGCGAGAATAGATGAGAGAGCAGACAAATCGTATGCTACTCAAGTTTACTACTCTATGGCAATCGGAGCTACAAGAATGGAAGAAAAAAAGGTAGTTGAAATACCTTGCGACGAATAATTATTCGTTAATTCTTTAGGGGTGGGGGAGCAATCCCCCATCTTTTAAAATGAAAACAATAAAAGAAATTGAGTCTGTAATACATTTTCAAAAAGGAGATTATATTTACAGATACATATTAGTAGACAGATTTAAACATACACAAAACGCTCATCATGGTTTTGATAAAAAACTAGAAATGACTGAAGCAGAAATTTTTGAAAACTTAAAACCAAGAACTTTAAAAAGAAAATATATTTATAAACCGGAGAAATAACTAATGGCATCAATAGTAGAAATTTGTAACTCAGCTTTAAATCAATTAGGAGCTAGTACAATTTTAGCTTTAACTGAAAATTCTAAAAACGGAAGAATTTGTAATTCAAGATATGATACAGTAAAAGACGCAGTATTAAGATCTCATCCATGGAATTGCGCAACTAAAAGACAAATCTTAGCTCAAGACACAGATACTCCAGCATGGGGATTTGTTTATCAATACACTTTACCTTCAGACTGTTTAAGAGTTTTAGCAATTGAAAATTATGACAGCGATTACAAAATTGAAGGAAGAAAAATTTTATCTAACGATTCTGAAATTAGTTTAATTTATATTTCAGCAATCTCCGACCCAAATGAAATGGATGTTTTATTAAGAGAAGTTATTGGTTCAGCTTTGGCTGCTGATATTGCTTATGCAGTTACAGCTAACGCATCAATTTCACGTCAGATGGAAGAACGTTATTTACTTAAATTAAAAGACGCAAGACACGCAGATGCTAGCGAAGGTTATAATACAGACCCTACACTAGGAAACGTAGATCAAATTCTTGCAGAAGATTACTTAAACAGTAGGTTTTAAATGGCTAAAGCATTATTAGCTGTTCCTAGCTTTACTGCTGGAGAATTATCTCCACGCATGGAAGGTAGAACAGACTTTCAAAAATATTATTCCGCAGGAACAATTATTGAAAATTTTGTTGTTCAGCCTCATGGTCCAGTAACTAGACGACCAGGAACATATTTTGTTAAAGAAGTAAAAGACAGTACAAAAAAAACTAGATTAATACCTTTTGCTTTTTCTACAACACAAACTTACATTTTAGAATTTGGCAATCAGTATATTCGTTTTTATAAAGATAAGGGTCAAATTCAATCTGGCGGTTCTGCATACGAAATTGCAACTCCATATTTAGAAGCAGAATTATTTGATATTAAATTCGCTCAATCAGCAGACGTTATGTACGTTTGTCATAAAAATTATCCTGTAAAAAAATTATCAAGAACCGGTCATACAGCCTGGACTTTAACAAATGTTAATTTCACTAAAGGTCCCTACATGGCTGAAAATTTAACAACGACTACAATTACAGCCTCTGGAACAACTGGCAGCATAACATTAACTTCAAGCGCAGCTATATTTGCAAGCACAGATGTTGATAGACTAATTAAGTTAAATGGTGGTCATGCAAAAATTACAAACTTTACAAATACAACAACTGTTACTGCTACAACAACTGTTAATCTTACAGCAACTACAGCAACAACTGCTTGGTCTTTAGGATATTTTACAAGTGTAAATGGTTATCCCTCTACAGTTTCATTTTTTGAACAACGTTTAGTATTTGGCGGTTCAACTTTATTTCCTCAAACACTTTGGTTTTCTAAATCTGGAGATTATGAAAATTTTGAAAGTGGAACTGATGATGATGATGCAATGACTTATACAATTGCATCAAACCAAGTTAATGCAATTACTTCTTTAAAAGCAACACGAACATTAATTGTAACTACAACAGGTGGAGAATTTACAGTAACTTCTGGAGCAACCCAAGATGCGGTAACTCCAACAAATTTAAATATTCGTAAACAATCAAATTATGGAGCTGCTTATGTTGATGCTCTATCAATTGGTAACCAAACTTTATTTTTACAAAGAGCAAAAAGAAAAATTAGAGAACTTGCATATAATTTTGATTCTGATGGTTACTTAGCGCCGGACTTATGTATTTTATCTGAGCATATTACTAATAGCGGTATTGTTGCCATGGACTACCAACAAGAACCTTACAGTATTGTTTGGTGTGTAAGAACAGACGGAGTTTTAATTGGAATGACTTACAACAGAACTCAAGATGTTGTTGCTTGGCATAGACAAATATTTGGTGGTTCATTTAATGGTGGCAATGCAGTTTGCGAAAGTGTTTCAGTAATTGATGGAGTAGCAGGAGAAGATGAAGTTTGGTTAATTATTAAACGTACAATTAACGGAACTACAAAAAGATATATAGAATATTTAACTGATTACGATTTTAATAGTAGCTTAACGCAGTTTCATTTTCTTGATAGCGGTCTTTCTTATTCAGGTGCAGCAACAAGTACATTAACAGGTTTAAATCATTTAGAGGGTCAAACTGTTTCATTAATTGTAAATGGAGCAACTCATCCAACAAGAACTGTAACAGGCGGTTCTATTTCATTAGAGAGAGAAGCTACAACTGCAAAAGTTGGTTTAAATTATGTGTCAACACTTCAAACAATGAGATTAGATGAAGGATATAAAGGAACAGATCAAACTAAAACAAAAAGAATTTTTGACGTTACTGTAAGATTTTACGAAACAGTAGGAGCTAAGATTGGTCCAAACGCCAATACATTAGATGAAATACCATTTAGAGATAGTTCCGCTCCAATGAGTAGTCCGGTTCCATTATTTACAGGAGATAAAGAATTAGAATTTCCTGCTGATTATGGCTCTGATGGATTTGTAATGGTTAAACAAGAACAACCTTTGCCAATGACTATTCTTGCAATTTATCCAAGATTAGAAACGTGGAATGATTAATATTATTCCTTTTAAATCAGCTCATGCTGAATACATTTTATCACAAGAGTTAAACGATAAAAAATTAGAGTTAGCGCCACAACATAAAAAATACGCAATGTATTTAGAATATGAAAATGCTTCCTTTACAGCAATTGTAAATGGCAAGCCAATTGCGGCAGGCGGAATATTTGTTCTTTGGGACAATGTTGCTGAAGGATGGGTTTTAGCAACAAGTGAAATTTGGAATTACAAATTAACAATGGCTAAAATTTTTAAAAAAAGAACAGACGTATTAGTAAAAGAAAATAAAATTAAAAGACTGCAAACAGCAGTTAAAGCAGATTTTGAACTGGGTCATAAATTTGCACAATTTTTAGGATTAGAAAAAGAGGGATTAATGAAACATTATGGTCCCGATGGTTCTGATTACATTAGATATGCGAGGATAATGAAATGAGTTTTGTAGGAGATTTATTAGGTGGTCAAGCAGCACGACAAGCAGCAGAACGTAATGCACAGTTATTAGAACGTGATGCAAAGTTAAAAGAACAAGAAGGCGATCAGGCTTGGAAAGTTTATGAGCAATTTGATTTACCTAGATTTAACGATTCAGCAGAAGCAGCAACAGGCGCTGCAAGAGCTAGCACAGCAGCAAGAGGCGTTGATGTAGGCTCTGGTTCAGCTTACGAAATTGTATTAGAGAATGAAATTAACATGGAACGCGATAGAACCATGATGAAGTTTAATGCTCAAAACGCAAAAGACAGAAAATACAATGAAGCAACAAACGCAAGAGCAGAAGCTGCAATTCAAAGATACAAAGGTAAAGTTGCTGAAACAGCAAGTTATTTCAATGCTGCTAGCAGTTTACTTGGAAATTACAACTCTTGGCAAAAAGCAAAAGTATAATTTATGGCTATTAAAATATATCAATCACAAATAAGACCAACTGAACAAATCTCAGAAGTAGCATCTACTCCTGGAATGAAAATTGACCAAGAGACAGCTCAAACAATTGGTAAATCAGTTAGCAGGTTTGGAGATACTGCATTTAATACTTATGTAGATATTGAAAAAAGAAAATCAGAAAACGAAGCTCTACAAGAAAGAGAAAAATATTTAGTAGGAGATAAAGAAAAAGGCGTTAAAGGATTAACTGAAATACGAGAAGAAGCTTCTTTATATGCTGAGCCAACTGAGGCAAAAAAATTCTATAATGAACAGTTTGAATTATTAAAAAATAGCGTTGGTGGAGATTATAAATATTCTTTTACAAAGGATAAATTAAATAACTATTTAGATAAACAAAAAATAGAAGATTTAAACCACGTTGGTATTCTTGCTACACGAAATTTTATTTCTAATACACAAGAGACAGAAAAAAAATATTTAGAAAATTTAAACAAAAAAGTTGTTTACGGAGAAACTCAAGAAGAAGTAGATATGGCTACTTCTACCTTTGAAGCTAGAGTTAATTCAGATGAATTTAAAAACATATTTGGAAAAAATACTCAAAAGGTACTTGATGGTTATTACACAGACAGAGATTTTTATACTGCCAAAAGAATGGAAGATAAAGAATTTGGTTCTGGTTTAGAGTTTGCAAAGAATAGTAAATACTTAGGAGTAGATAAATACGAGCAAATTAATGCTTATAACAAAACTCAGATGGCAATTGTGAAAGCTCAAAACGAGCAAACAGTTTCATCACTAAGTAAAGAGGCTGATGATTATATTATTCCAAATAAAGAAGCTTTAGATAAAGCTGAGCAAACAGCTATTAAAACTAAAGATGCTACTTTACTAACTAAGATAAATGAAATTAAAGACAAGACTGCTTTTCTTACTGAGTTTAAAAATAGACCCAGAGAAGATTTAAATAAATTTTTAGACGAGGGTCAAAAGATTTTACAAAAACAACAAGCTGTTACTAAAGATGACAAAGGTAATATTATTGCTGCAGCTCAAGGAGCAGACCCAGCGTTATATAAAAAAGTAAAATTTGCTCAAGATTTTTTAAATAAATTAAATTCTGATTTAGAAAAAGATTCTTTAACTACAGCTAATAAAATTGGTATTCATAATATACCATCACTTGGAACTCAGACTTTTTTAGAAAATCCTGGAGACAAAGATAATCAAGCTATCTTTGCTGCACAAATTAGAAACAGAACTGCACAAGCTCAGTCGGTTGCTCAATGGTATGGAGTTAAACCTCAGTATTTTACTCAACAAGAAAAAACAGCTTTAACTGATTGGTTAAACAATACTACAAATCCAATTTTAGTTAAAAATGTAACTGCAACTTTAGTTGCTGGTTTTGGAAATAAAGCTGATGAAGCATTTAAAGAAATATCTAAAGACAATAAAATCTTAGGTCATCTTGGTGGATTGCTTCTAGTTAGTAATAATGAAAAAGCTGCAGATGATCTTTTAAAAGGTAGAAAATTAATTAAAGATGGTCAAATAAAAGTATTTTCGGATGATGACACTTCTTTTCAGTCATGGAAGAGAAGCAATAATAAAATATTTTATAACAATCCAGATACTTATAATAGTTCTTTAGAGGCTGCTAAAGCAATTTATATTTCAAGAAAATACGACAAAAGCAAAGACACAAGTGTTTTTAACTCTTCAGATTTTAAAGAAGCCTTTGAAGAAGCAATAGGAAAAAATGGAAAAAATGGTGGAATTGATACATCGCTAGGCTCTGATAATTCTCAAGTTATTCCAGCATGGATGAAAAACGGAGATTTTTCTAAAGTTGTAAATTTAATTAAAAAAGATCAAGATTTATTTTATAAAGCCACAGATAAAAATTTTCCTATTACAGCAGACGGAAAAAAAGTAGATATATTTAGTGATGGAACTCCTACTTTCATTAATGTTGGTTACGGCAAATACATAGTTGCGCGAAATGGTCATCCAGCAAAAACTGCAAATCCTGGATATTTATTGTCAAGTAATTTTGATAGCGACAAAAAAGGAAGTCAACAATATTTAGTTATAGATTTTAATAAAATTCAATCAGAAATTCTTGGGAGTAAATAATGTCATTTTATCATGACGAAGATCAATCATTAGCAACAGTTAATGATACATCAAAGTTAGCTCAAAGCGTTCCAGGAGCCGGAGAAGTTTTTAAAGCTGCATGGGTTGCCTCAGGCAAATCAATGTCAACAGCTTCTGAGTATTGGAATGAAACAGAGCAATATGGAAAGATAAAAGAAATTGCAAAAAAATATAATTTTGATTTATTAAATCCTCATTTAATTGCTGAACCTGTATCTTTAGATGAAACAAATTATAATTTTGAACAAAATAGTTTTCAAGGAACACACACTAAAGAACAAAAGATTACAGAATTTCATAAACAATTAGATGAATATAAATTTCAAAACCCACAATTTGCTGATGAGCTTAAACAAAAAGGATTAGACAGTAGAGAGTCATTATTAAACACAATAAAAATTGACGCTCAACAGTCTTGGAATAATGCAGATGAGCTTTATCAAAAAACTAATAAGTGGGGAGCTGTAGGTTATTATGCAGCGTTGGCTGCAAGAGTAACAGTTGGGGACCCATTTACCGCTCCACTATTACCATTAACTTTTACTCCATATTCTACAGCTGGACTTACATTTTTACAGTCGCTTGGAAAAATAGCAAAGTATGAAGCTATAATTGGAGCAACACAAAATGGTGGTCTTGAAGCACTAACAGTAAAATATCAACAAGAGTTAGGATTAAAAGAACCTGGGTTTGCAAATGCTGTAAAAGATGTTGCAATAGCAACTGGTATTGGAGCTGGTACAGGAGCTATATTGGGACCAGCAATTTATGGAGCAGGAGTTGGAATTACTAAAGGGGTTACTAAAATTCCTCAAGCTTATGAAATTAGTAAAGAAGGATTAGATTATTTAGGAGCAAGATTACAAAGATTAGAGTCTGGTAAATTAGATGAAGTTTATAAATATATAACTGACAAATTTCCAAATTTTAAATCATCCGAAGTAGATACATTAACGGATGCTGCAAGATTTAATGTTGATGATAATGCTTTGGTTAATACTCCAAAAGGCGTTGTTGAACATGAAGCAAGAACAAACGCTGCTTTAAATAGTGTTATTAACGATGCTCCACTTAATATTCCAGAAACTAGCGTTAATCCTGTTTCTCCAGTAAAATTTCAAGAACAAGTATTTAGTCATTCAAGTGTTAAATTATTAAAACCAAATGAAATAGATTTTGATGCAAAAGCTTTTCAATACAAAGGAGAAGTAGATGCTTCTGGAGTATCATCAAAACTAAGAGATGTAAAAGAATGGAACGATTACGCTGCAGGAGCGTTAATGGTTTATCAAAACAAAGAAGGTAAATATTTTGTTATTG
>Ga0209087_1001340_pt1 | contig 14464 bp, 26 predicted proteins | sample S_130805_EF_Meta_FD_187321 | JGI IMG/M metagenome (GOLD analysis project Ga0209087, IMG submission 187321) | Freshwater microbial communities from Lake Simoncouche, Canada to study carbon cycling - S_130805_EF_MetaG (SPAdes) (version 2) | ecosystem: Environmental > Aquatic > Freshwater > Lake ... | reverse complement strand
GCGGCCCCTCCAGCGCCAATAGTTAGTGCTATGTTTGACCCGCCAGTAACAGTAAACCCACTTCCTGACAATAGACCACCAGCACCGCCACCACCTCCGTAGTAGTATGCCCCACTGCCACCTCCTGCAATTACTAAATATTCAATAGTAGGAGTTACATTAGTATATACAGGCCAAGCAGAAGCTTTTAATCCCTGCATGACATCATTGGAACGCCAAATACCAACAGCACCAGATGTGCTATTGGTCGCCGCAGTGGATGAAATTAGTGAACCTTTATACCTAGTAGACATTAGGTAATCGCCTCATAAGATGCCGTTAATTCAATTGCTGATGCAGTACCAACAGTCACCACAATAGATTGTGCTTCACCAAGGTAAAAAGCAGTGCTTTTATCTGCAACAACAATTGAAGCGTTTACCGGAACTGGCACTTGGTACACAAGACGATAGTTTGTTCCTGCGCCAGCAGCAGCGCTATTGATTGCTACGGTTACGGTAGCAGTAGACCCTGTTACGTTTGTAGCAACAATGTTGTCAATCTTGTTGACTGTACCAGCAGCAGGCGTAAGTGCAGTCCAAGTAGTAGCAGATGTTGTACTTGGAATTAAATAACTGGTGTTTCCGTAGATTGACGTTACGTTAACAATATTAGGGTTTGCCATAATTAATATCCAAAAACAATTGACATAACGATAGCCCTATTTGTAGGTATCGACCTTGCTGCTGGGTAAGTTACAAACACATTCTTTGTGCCTGCTGAAAAATTTACCAAAGATCCAGAGTTGCTAGAAGAAATTACAGTGGTTCTGGATAGCGTTGTACCTGACGCTGTGTACGTTCCAATACCAACTTCCCAATTTGTATTGTCTGTAATAGTGTAGTAGGTAGAGTTGCCATCGCCAACAGCGGCAAAACTTTGGAACCCTGTTGCGGCTCCTGCAAGCGTAACAGTGCCTGTACCCGTCGTCGTGGTAGTCTCTTGAACCCGATCAGCTAAGACAAGTGCCATTTACACCTCTATGTTGCGTTGTTAATCAACACCCAGTCGGTTGTCTGGTTATCGTCAATTGTAGACCAGCCGGGTGTTTGTGTGTTGCCAATTAGTATCCAGTTTGCGGTTTCACTATCATCAATTAGCTGCCAATATACAGGAATCACAGTCCCAACAGAACCCGCCGCAGACACGCCGGTTAGAGCCAATGTCCTGTTACCTACACCTAAGCTACCAACAGAGCCTGTTGCCGATGCACTGGTTAAGCCAAAACCAAACTCAAACTGTACAGAACCTACGCTACCGGTTGCAGTAAGCGGGCTAAGCGGTACGGATAAAAATCCAAGCTGGCCTGCCGCCTCAACACCAACTAAGGCAACCTGTGCGCTCTGAACTATATTACCAACTGCTCCTGCTGCTGCAACCCCCGTGATACCGATGCTGATTCCCTTATCGGAAACTGTGCCAACACTTCCGCTGGCGGCTACACCGCTTACCGCTACAGTACGGCTAGAGCTTAATGTTCCTACAAAACCTGCGGCTACATCGCCTGTATCTGCGTCCGTATTGCTAGGTATAAGGGTTCCTACGGCTCCGGCAGCGGAAACCCCAGTAATACCAACACTAATTCCCTTGTCGGAAACCGTACCTACCGCGCCTGCCGCAGAAACGCCGGTTATGGAATTAACATGACTTAAGGTAAATGCGCCAAGTAACCCGCTTGCAGTAGTACCCGTAAGGGAAACTGTCCGGCTATCAGTAAGAGTCCCTACTGCCCCTGCCGCAGCTACTCCCGTCAATGCAAGGGATAAACTTACTCCAACAGTCCCTACGCTACCTGTAGCTGCATTTCCACTAACGCTAAGCGTTTCAGTTAAAGCCAGTGAACCAACCGCACCAGAAGCGTTTACCCCAGTTAGTGCAACCGTAACATCAACAGGCCCGCCCCAAGGCGCAAAACCCCAAGTTCCGTACCCCCACGTTCCAGACGCAGGAGATGAAGTAGTCGATCCAGTAGCGCCAAAAGGCGCTCCGGCAAATGGGGCTATACCAAACATGGTCTACACGGCTTGTAGCCGCCCCCAATTGTTAGGTTGTTGCCAAACGCAGCAGCGCAGTCGTCGTAGTGTTGGAAGGCATGGTCAACGTGAATGTTCCTGCCGTAATGGTCTGAGAACCAAACGTGTGGACGCTAACTGCCTTGTTACTCTGCGTTGAGTTATATACTAGAACAGCATCAAAAGCAGTGCTTAAGGTAACAGTTGTATATACAAACGAGGCCGATGGAGTCCAATAACCTACGCCTGCCGTAGCAGAAGAGTTAGTAGAAGCAGGTGCTGTTGCATTTGTTACTGTAACTCCGCCAGCCGTGTAGCCTGTACCAGTAACTTCACCAGTAGCAGAGTATGCAGTAGTGGCAGCATTAACCGTAGCAGAAGCCAGATACAGCGCCGCCTTGAACGTATCAGCAGTAGTAGCCGCACGAATAGGTGCAACACCGAAATTGTGGGTAGCGGTCATCAGTTCCCCAAGGAACGAAGTGACCATTGATTGCGTGTTGCTCATAATATTTCCTTAAAAAGAAGCAGCTTCGCCACCTGCAAAGGTAGGCATTTTCTTCAGCGTAACGTGCGCTGATCGGTGAACCAACTCGCCTTCCAGCCAGTACTCTACCCACGTTGTCAGTTCATTGTCATTATCGACTGTGCCTTCCCGCTTTTCTAGCAAGGAATCGTCCATCTCGCCTTTGGTGGTAGTGACTATCAATTTGAACTCCTGATAAGCGCGGTTGTAGAAGTATTAGCTGGCATGGTGATTGTAAACGTGGTGGTTGATGTTTTGTCAGACCCAAAGTCCAGAACCGCCACAGATTTATTACCCTTGGATGCGTTGTAAATCAAAGCGCAGCGGGCAGTCAAAGCTGCCGTCCAAGACACATTAGCCCAGTTAACATAGGCCACATAACCAGATGAGCTAATAGCTACGCCGGTCATAATTTCACCGCCAGCCGTGTAGCCTGTACCTGAGACTTCATTGGTAGTACTATAAACCGTAGTGGCCTCGTTTAAGTCAGCATTACCCGTATACAGCGCAATCTTGATCGTGTCTGTAGACAAATCGTGGATGGCCTGATACAACTCCTTTTTGAAGCTGGTAGTCTGAGTTTGGATAATACTCATTTAACGGCCTGCCTAAATTGACCGCTACGATAAGCGTCCTGACGTTCCATGCCATCTGCCAAGCGTTTAGCTAGAACAACTGCTTCCATGTACTTCTGGTTGTACAAAGCCATCATGTCCTGCTCACCCTTCATATAGGTGTACGCTTCTACCAGCGACCCATACAGCAACACAGAATCAAAGTTATCACCTAGCCAAGTTTGACCACTGGACGCAGTAGTGATTGACTCAGGATAGTAGTAGTAATGAAGTTCTGCGGAGTACGTGGTATCTGGCGTTGGGCCAAGGATAAAACTTAACTCGTTGGAAACGGTAGAGCCTGTTACTGTTGGGCCAAATAATGCGTAGTATTTTGGTGTTCCAGTATCCGTTGGCGTGGGGTATGCCTCACGAATAAAGTTCACATCTTTGTTTAAAAGGAATGTGTACGGGCCAGAGCCGGAAAAAATAGCCAAGGAATACGATGATAAAAAATCATTTGGAGCGGACAAGTACTTGTTGTTTGCAGTAATTGTCCCTGTCACGTTTTTCCGTATTGACGGAAACTGCATTGAATTATAGATGCGCTGCTCTGCTTGTTCCGTGAACACGGCAAGCATATTTGCTGGAAACGTATTTTCTGTATACGAATTAATTGCAGTACAAAGTTCGGTATATGTCAAAGTACGCCCCCGTAATATTTTTGCCTAAACCGCATATTTATGCCATCGGCCCCCGAGCCATAACGCCTTTAGTAGCTGCACCAGTGCCGCGAATTTTAATACCATCAGTCTTGATTGGCTCGTTACCGGCAGATTTACTAATACCGCCAACACTTACATCGTAAGCATCTAATTTGCTACGGTTTGGCTCTTTGCCGGGGTTAGTAGCGATACTCATGGTCTTACCATCCATCGTATGCGGTTTTGCATAGACGGCAGCGGGGCCGACTTCTTTACCCATTTTCTTCATCGTGTAGGCCATGATTTACCCCGTTTTTTGGTTAGCTGCGCGGGACATATTACGGCCCAGACGCATACGGTCTTCACCGGTAGGGCCACCTTTTTTAAGCTTCAGGGTTGTGCCCTTGCCGCCCTTGTGTTCTTGCGCGTCATGCTGCTTGAACGCCTTTTTAATCATGGCCTTGTCTTGCGCCACATCACTTTTCATACTCTCTTTAGCCATCATGGACTCCTATGAAACCGTTATTGTCACTGTACCAACACTTGTAACCCCAACCAAATAATTTGGAGTTAACGCTACATCAAACTGACTTGCCCCACCTACCGGAGCCCAACCCCATTGGATGTCCCGTGAACCCCCAGCAGGATACCCATTTACATTGTTGCCCGAAGTCACATACGTTGTGTCCTTCCTTGGGTTACGCAGCGCTTGCGGGTCTTCTACTGGAAATGTACCAAGCATCAATTGCGGTTGGTCGGGATCCCAGCACTCAGGGCATACAAGCAGTTCATACTTCTTCTGCTTGATTATCTCTGTTTTTAGCTTCTTTAGCAGGAATTGTTGCCCGCAACGATCACATTCTGCAATCGCCTTTTTACCAGAGGCAAACCGATTACCCATTACGAATTCCCGATGAACATCTGCCTTGGGACGAAACGTATAGCCGCAGTTTCCCGATCCTCTGCCGCCGCCAAATCCCAAGCCTCATCGTACTGGGCTTTAAGAATTTGCAAACGATCCATGCCGCCCGGTATTTTTTGGGCTACGTAGTATGCCAGTCCTGCAATCATGCACGGTAGGAACCTAAACGGTACATCCATCGTATTCACACCACCACCCGCATCGTTAACACGGCGCATACGCCAATAGACAAATTGGTAGGTTGTAGAGTTGTCCGGTGTAGGCCAGAGCGTTACCCGTGGGATGTTTTGAATAGCCACCGCATCGCCCGACGAATGGGATGCCGCAGTCGTATTGTTCTGTCCACGGGCGCAGCTATATAGGGTATTCCCTGATATGTATCCGTAGTAAATAGTTTCTGTGCCAACCAGCAGGTACCCCGTGGCTGGCAAGCTGGCAGCAGACGTTACAGAAATAGTGGTATCTGTAGCCGATATACCCGCGCTTAGCGTAGTGACCGAAGCTGTAGTCTGCCCATCAAGCCGTTGAAACCACATTTGAATTGGGCGGGCTTGCTGGAGTTTATTGGGGATCGTAGCGTAGGTGCTAACACTAATCCGGGTAATAGTCAGGTCAGCTTGAGTAGATGCTGTATTAGAGCCAGTACGAATTACATGCTCTAGTAGGTCTACTGTGTCGTTAGGAATTGGATAAGTGTTTAGCCCCGGAACTAGATTAATAGTCCCCTGCTCAAATGTCCACATGTTGACGCCACGATTTGCCCAGTCAGCAAACATGATATTAAGGCTACGCCGCGCAGTACGCATATCGTAGCCCGTGCGCAACTCAGAACCCGCACGTTCAAATGCTTCCTCGACTATTTCGCTTAAGTCAAGGTTGAAAGTAGCGGTTCCCGAAGTGGTCATTATCTAAAACCTGCTGTTTTTGCTGCCACTTTTGGCGGCTGTTTTACAAACTGCTTACCTTTAGCCTTACCTGCTCGCTTAGCTTTCGTGGTTGCTGCGTATTCGGCGGGGCTAAGAGATTGTATTGCTTTCTCAGGCAAATAACGCTCACCTGTCTTTGACGATGGCTTTCCCGACTTAGTGCGCCATTTCTGGTCACCCCAAGCTTTTAGGGATTGCTGCGGTGCTTTCAATCTTTGTATCCCCCACCAGAAGCCTTGTACTTCTTAGCCACAAGCTGTGCTTTACGGGCTGACCATTGCCCCGCCCCAGTGCCTTGAGTAGCCGCTGCTTTGACCTGCGACACAATCTTTTTGCGTAAACTAGGCTTGGTATAATTCCCCGCAGCGTTAACCGTACCGCCTTCAGCGTATTGCGTAAAGTCAGTATCATCCCTGCGGGGCATGGTCTTGCCCTTGGGCATCTTGGAGGGGGAGATGTCCCCCATACCCCGCGAGGCTCTCACAGCATCATCCCACGGGTTTTGCCGCGCTGGGCACATCCATCGGCACGGCTAGATGCAGAACCGCCCTTAGCCATTTTCTTTACGGGTTCATCCACAGGTACCGAGTCAGGATACATCGTGGGCTTTGGCTTGGGTTTAGGCGCAGGCTTGGGCTTCTTGGCTACAGGCTCATCTACCGGAGTAGAGTCTGGGTATTCGTAATCTTTAGCCATGATGGCTCCTTAGCACATTTTGCCTTTGGTCTTGCCACGCATAGCAATACCGTCAGCACGTTTAGACGCAGAACTTACAGAACCGCCAGAAGCCATTTTCTTGACTGCTCCGCCTTTTGCATATTCGCTACCGCCACGACGAGTGCCTTTAAACATATTTTTAATATCTGCAATAGCTCCACCATACATATCAACACCACGACCTTGCTCCATAACAGTGCCAGAATTAGGAGTGCGGGGTTTATTCCTGCCTTCGTTACTGGATATTGGGGCTTCTTGGCCGGGACGCGTAGGCATGCGAGTTGATTCACCACGCGGTTTTAAACCTTGCTGTTTGTTCAAGTACTCACGCAAGCTAAGACCGGATGCGGCAAGCTGCTCCTTGGTAACCATGGGTGTTTTGCTACCAGAAGATGCTTGTCCGGGGCGCATTGGCATTTTGGCGGCAGTCGCGGGAGCTTCCTCATCCGCAGACATGGTAGGCGCAGCTTTGTTTGCTGAACGCTCAGCAGCAGCGTTACGAATTTGCTCGTCTAGTGACTCGTCGTCTTCGTATGTAGGTTTAGATATAGCCATTATTTACCCCTTAGCAGGCCATGCCGCCGCGTTTCATAACAATGTCTTTGCCTTTGGTTTTGCCTTTGGAAGCAATACCATCAGCAGATTTATGACCCGCAGCTAGACCGCCAGATGCCATTTTCTTAGCCGCGCCGCCGCGCTTCATACCCATCTGGGCTTTGTCCGTCATCATTTCTTTTTTAGAGCCTTCTTTCATGCCCTTTTTCTCTACGTCTTTACCGGACTTTTCAAATTTTGCAAAGGGATTCACACCTTTTGTAGCCATATCACCACCTCGTTTAAAAGTTTTGCCTTTATCGGCCTTACTAAAGTCTTGCCCCACGGATTGTGGAACCCCTACCTTCTTGGCAAACGACGGCGAGTGCGCTATCGCTTCCATGAAATTGTGTTGTTTCTTGCTTGTGCTTGGCATTATTTGTTCCACCAGTGAATTACTTGCATAAGCCCTGCACCAATAACCCCAGCAAAACCTCCAACCGCAAGCAACACTTTCCAGCCACCTTTAGCTTCAGCCAACGTAGTGTTAATGCTGGTCAGCATTTTCTTAATCTCGTCTATGTCCGCAGCCATCTTGTCCATGTCTGATTGCAGGTGTGCAATATCTGAAGCATGGGTAGCTAGTTCACGGGCTGTTTGTATTGCGTCGGTCATATCAGCAGTTCCAAGCCTTCAGTGATTTATTGATACGAGAATTCGGGTCTTTGGCCGTCTTCTCGCTGGTAAGTTTCTTCTTCATCCCAGTCATCCTTGCGCAAAAGGAGTCGCGCCTGCTGCCGCCTTCTGGCTGGGGAGGTTTCAAGTTCATACCTTGCGCTTTGGCCGAGGCGCGTCCCTTGGCGTTCAAGCCGCCCTTGGGGTTTTTGCCTTCCTTGCGCGTCCATGCTGGTGATTTAGCCATTTGCTACTTTAAGTTTAAGCCGTGCATGCTCCTTTAGAAGCGGCTGCAAAGCATCTTGTTCAAAGTTACGGGTGAATTCTTTCGAGCCTATGTGTGGCAAGCTAATCATGGGGTCTAAGTAAACCTTAAACCCTTCTTCACGAGCGCGACGGCAAAACGCGTAGTCCTCGCCAATGTACTGCCCGTCAATCAACAGGAAGTCAAAGATAGCGTATTCATCTTCGCCATCACCATCGCCAGCATAACGCCACTCAGGATGCTTCTCCATCATGTGGTCAATCACATGGCGGCGGATAAGCATAAATCCTGTGGGCGCACTCTCTACACGCATCAGGCCATTCTCATCAAATTCTAGCTGGTGATCTTCGTCCAAGTAGAAATCAAGGAAAAACTTGGCATCATCTGCACGGCGCGGGTACGTACCAGCAACCACATCTTTGTCTGAGGACAGAGCCAGCAACCGGGTAACAGCTTCTACGTTAATGACTACATCTGCATCTACAAATAGCAGGTCGGTGCAGTCAGTTTCGGTAAAGTTGCGTACCAGCTTGTTACGAGCTTTAGAGATGATAGAGCAACCAGACAGGTGAACCAGATGAATCTGAACACCCATCTTGTCCAACTTGGGAACGAGTTGAGCTATGGCAAACGCAGTCCTGATATTGACTTTGCCGTCATAACACGGGATAGCAAGCATGAGCTTGCGTCCCACCAAGTTGAAGCTCTTATCAGCCATAGTAAATATTTGCTGCAACTACGTTAGACATATACGCGTAAATGCCGTTAACAGCTAACACGCCATCTTCAGGAATAATGGGCGCATTGTTGAAGACATCCGTTGCAATAACATCATAAGACAGTAGCCAACGGCTTGAATACACCATTGCTGCACCTGCTGTAATGGAGCCAGAGTTAATATCTGTAATGGTAAACGTGCTGGAGGTCAAGACCGTAACTGGGTAGTTCCCATTAGTGGCTGTGCCCCCTGTGCCCGCCGCAAAGTCAATACCAATTACATCACCCGTAGCCAGTCCGTGCGCTGTCTGCGTAACGGTAACAGTAGTGGTTGAACGACCATAGGTTCCAGTTGTTACTGGTGCTGTAGTGGTATCAAACAAAGCAATAAAACCGGTTGTAGCTGATCCAGTAAACGAAATGCCCCTAACGCGATTACGCCCAAGCACCATAAACCCGCTGCCATTTAAGTGCGCCTGTTTTACATTGGTCTGATTCATAATCAATCTCCTATAAAGCAGGGGCCGAAGCCCCTGAGATTAATTACTGTTGACCCGGAGCAGGAGATTGCGCTCCAGTGGAGTCAGCAACAGCATACACAATCGTGTACTGAACAGTACCTGCGGTTACATCAGCAACGGTAGGAGTCAATGCTGCTTGAATAATTACATCCGTAGCACCAATACCAATACCATTAGGAGATGCGGTGCTTGCTGCGCCCGCCCAGTTAACCAATTTAGCAGCAGCGTTTGTATTAGCCAATCGGCCTTGAGCAGTAATGTCCGAAGAGGCCCAGTACAAATTGGTGGTAGCAGAAGTACCAATTACCACGTTAGCTGCGGTAGAACCAGTAAAAGCTACCAAGGTATCAATAAAAATATTAATAATTTGTGCGCCTGCTGGCAACGTAAACAGAGTTGTAGTAGCAGTGGCTGCGGCTACAGTGCCGGTATAAACTACTTTTTTAGTCTGGGAAACAGTAGCGGTGCCAGTGTTTTGGATGGTTCCAGCAGTAGTGCCGGTGGTGTTTTTGACCGTGCCAAGCAGCCACGGGCCAAGATGAGTTGCGAATCCCATGATAGATGTCCTTACATACAAGTGAAGTGCATCAATCGGTATGTCGTCTAGCCGGGACTAGTTTGATGCACCGGAAAGCCCGGATTAGCTGCAATATACACTATTTTTCAGGTGTGTCCAGTACCTTGTTGGACTTTTTTAAGTTTTCTTCTTGGGTGATTACCTCCATGTTCCATGGTACGTGTAACCCACACACACTTTCGCCTTGCAGGGGGATGATGTGGTCTACCGCATGGGGAATCTTGGTAGATCGGCTCAAGGCAATTGCTAGTCGGTAGTGAAACCGAATCTCCAACTTTTGCTCCGCAGACAGCCACGGAGGGGTAGCGTCCCGGAACCGACGCCGCCGCACGCTCACCAATTCTTTGTATAAGTCCGGGTTTGCAGCTTTGTACTTCTTTTTGTAGGTGTTTTTTTGCGCCACGGTGCGCGCTTGCGCCCGTGCAATTACATCTACTTTGTTTCTGGCGTAGTAGTCTTGCTTGGCTTTGATGCCTGCGGATGATTTGTTGTACTCAGCGTAGTAACCTGCACGCTTTGTTAGGGCTTCGGCCCACTCAACTTTTAAGCACTCTACGCAGGCTCCCTTGGTCTTGCGGGGGGCTACATGCCCGTGCTTGCAGGGCTCTCCCGTAAAGTAGTACTTAGCTCCCTGTGCTTTGGCTTCGCTGCGGGTTTTAGGTAGGTTTGTGGTGTCCATAATGGCCTTTAGTTACGATACAGGTATTGTACACCTAAAAGAAAGGGGGCCGAAGCCCCCTCTCCCCAACCCCGTTTTTTACAGGGTATTTGGCCGCTTTAAGACGAACCGGGCGATCCGAAGATGCCTAGTGGGTCAGACACGCCAAACGAATAACGCTCACGTGCTTTGTAACGGACGTTTCCGGTGTCGAAATCCCCGTCCATGGAGTTAGCCAGCGGTGTACGCACAAAGTGCTTCAAACCGTTAGGTACGTCAGTGGTCAAGAACCAACCATTGGTGTCGGTCAAGAAGTGGTTAACAGTGTAACCACCGGGGATCGAACCATTGTTCTTCAGCGCGTTGATATCGTTGTCGGTAGTGCCAACACGGAGGCTGGTTTCCAACAGACGGGTAGCAACGAACATCAGAGATGGAGGAACAATCAGCTTAGCGGGCTTAGCTGCGATCAGCAGGCCACGCTCGTCTGTCCAGCCAGCGATCTGAATAACTGCGTTTTCCAACGAAGTTTCATTCAGGTCAGCGCCAGTGGAAGGACGGTTGCTGTTAGTGCCACCAGAAATCAGCGGATGTGCTGTATTGCATAAAGACACGCCATCGCCATAAACAACGGTAGTGGTAAATGCATTGTTCAACACGTAAGCTGCTTTGACTTGCTTGGTGTAAGCCATACCACGAGCCAGTGCCTTGGTATAACGAGCAGACAGCGAGTCATACAAGTTATCTTCCACAGCTTCTTCAGTGATGGAGAAGCCAAGGGCAATGGTTTCATGATTGTAACGAGCAGTCCATGCTTCTTGTGCATTGTCGTACTGAATGGCGGAGCCTTCATTTTTGACAGGTGCAGCAGAGAAACCAGACAGTTTCGTTTCTTCTTCAAAGCTACGCTCCGACGTTTCGGTTTCGTAGATTTCTTTATGCTCTTCGCCGTATTTAGCGTACTCCAGACCAAACAATGCATTCAGTCCGGGGAGCAGTTCTTTAAGTAGTTGTGCGCGTGAAATAGCCATGATTTACTCCTTAAACACCAGTGGTGTTGTTATATTGGTGAGTGTTGATCTTCACCAATAGTTCGGTGTAGGTATCGGCTGCGGTTGCAGTCTCAGGCACTACGTCGATAACACGGATTGGAATAGTCGCGGTAGTACCAGCGCCGGTCAAAGTAACTGCATACGCGGAATCACCAGTGGTGGTGTTACCTGTATTCAATACCAAAGCCAAGTTGGTTCCAACCACAGTGCGACCTGCGGAACTCATGGTCGTGCCAGACGAAACCACGGCGACCTTGAACAGGGCCATAGGATCATCCACCACGTATGCATAAGCAAGGTTGGTAGACGTAGAAATCAAAGCAGGCAGATATTGGCCCTGAACGGTTTGACCGCTAGAGTTTACATACTGACCGCCAAGACAAACGCCAACAATTGCACCAGAGTTAGTGGTGCTAGAAAGAACCAGATAACCGGTGCTGTCGATTTGTACGGTATCACCATTGAAAATGGCAGTACCAAAACCAGCAGCTACGGGAATCTGACGAATAGCACCAGCATAGGGGAGGCCGTCAATTCGATTGACAGGCTTTAGACCGTATGGGGCGCTAACTGTAGGATAAGCCATAGTTAAACTCCAAAAAAATTAAATACCTTTACCGAAAGTAACACTAGAGCTTCGTTCTTTAAACAAAGGCATCTTCGGGTTATTTTCACGCATGAAAGTATTGTCTACCGAGTTCATTTGGGTATCCGCTTGATTGCGGAAATACTCATCACGTTGCTCGACAAACTCTACTGGGGATTTGCAAAGAATCAAACCGCCGGTAACGATGTTGCCCGGAAAGTCCTTGCTGGACGCCCCAAACAATCGAATCTCGGGATGGTCAGATGCTTTTACGGGCTCCCAGCCCTCCTGAAGTTTTGAATTCAAGTTAGTCGGATCATCTTTGCCCAAAGTAGCGATGCGAATCCAGCGAAACGCGTACCCTGCTTCCGGTTTGGGATCAGGGAGAAGCTGGGGAGGTTGCCACCGTTTCGGGCGGGCAGTAGCCTCACGATTATCAAGTTCTCTACTTTTGCGAATTTGTTCAGTCATGCTTGTTTCCTCATTTCTTCAGCAACCTTACGAGCATAAAGTTCCAAAGGAACCCCAAGCCGCTTGGCGATATTTACCTGCGTTTGTGTAAGTACGATTTTTCTAGGCGCTGTACTACGTGATGCCGGTGCTACAACATTTGACTTCTGGCGCTGAGATGGTTTCGCATCAGCGGGTTCCTCTGCAAATGCCTCAGGGAACCTTGTTTTCATATCAGAATCTATAGCCGCGAAATAATCGTCGCTTGCGGCGGAAATTCCAGAATCCACAATATCTTCATGGAGTGACAACGCATAGGCAGTCATCTTTCGATTGTTGCCCCACCATGGATTTTTTGAAACCCATGCCTTAGTATTGTCGTCCAATTCAGGTACTTGGGCGGGTTTTACTACAGTTTTTGGCTCCTGTAAAGGGGCGGGCTTGAAATTATTTACCTTATCCGCCCGAATTGCAGCGGAGGTTAACTTTGCCTGAGCCTTGACAAGCCGGTCAGTATCCCCGGATTCATAGGCGTCCTTATATTCCCGCTGGGCGTTGTCAATTTCAGACTCCACCACTTTCTTGGCCTGCTCCAGTAAAGCAGTCTGGTTAGTAGCTAGGGAACCCTGTAGGCGCTTGTTCCCCTCTACTACCGACTCAGCCATACGCAAAGCTTCTTCCCGCTCACGCAGCGCCGCTTCCTTGGCCCGACGCTCCTCGTGGTAACCCTTATTAATATGGGCCAGCCGGTCTTTGAGCTTTTGGTCGGTATATTTAGCCAACTCCTCGTCCGTTACCGGGGCCGGAGCCTCCTTCATAGGAGTGCGGTGTCTGTCCGCCGCAGGGGTATCGTCAACGACTTCGATATCTGCCTCGGGCTCAGGGGCTACTACCCGTCCGCCTTCGCGGGGGTTTTTAGCCTCGATTTCGTCTGGAAATTCAAATTCAGTTTGTTCAGCCATGATGACTCCTTATGGACGTTGGATTCCACGGGGGTCTTGCACCACCGCTTCCACCGAGTCGTCATTAATTAAGCGCCACTCAGTACCGTGGATTTTCATCCGGGTGCCAGTATTGGGTCGAGTAAGAACAAAGTCGCCTACCTTGCAGCTTGGGCCGCTTGGAAACCGCTTTTCGTCTTTGAAGGCGTCGGGCCCCATTTTTGCCACAAATAGCACGGGGGACAAAAGTTCCTCGTGGTGCATCGTAGTTGCAGTTTTTACTAAGGAGCTTCCCTCAATATTCTCATCTGCCTTGGGCACCATGCACAACAAATAGTATGTTGCGGGGTCAGGTACTTGTTTAGCTTTTTCTTCTGGGTCAGTATTTAATACACCAGATAAATCAACCGCAGCGACATTAAAGTCATTCATGTATTTTCCTTACTATCACGCATGGGGTTTGAGCGTATTTCGGCGGGTAACCCCAGATAAACCCATCCAAACTTAATCGTCTGCCCTTTGTAGGCGCTGCTCCATATCTTTCACATAATTCATCGCACGGGTTAGCCCCAGCACCTGACCACACAAATATTTATACTCGGAGAAGTCCGCAGATGCCCCAGCCGCAATTACTTGGGTTATCTGCTGGATGTCCTCATTCATCTGCTTAGCTAGCAGGCTCATCGCGTCATTGTCCATTTACGCCTCCGGGCGGTGTTGCCATTTTCTGTTGCTGCATTTGATCCTTGTGCATCATGCCTTGCTGGTGTAGCTGAGCTTGCTGCTGCGCTTGCTGTTGGGCCAGAGCCTGTGCTTGCTGTGCCTTCTGGGCATTAATCTGAAGCTGCTGCTGGTGCATTTGTTCTGCCTGCACGGCTTCTTGTTCGATCTGCATCGGGTTAATGCCGCTTTTATCCGCGTCCAACGCCAGCCGGGCTTGGGCCAGCGCAATGTCAGCGTCGATTTTCTTAACGTCCGCGTCAGCCTTTTGCTTCTTAATCTGAAGCTCTTGCATCTGCATCTGGATAATCGGGTCTTGCATCTGCTGCTGGGCTTGCGCTTGAGCGGCTTGGGCTTTGTTCATCTGC
>Ga0209087_1001338_pt1 | contig 14473 bp, 18 predicted proteins | sample S_130805_EF_Meta_FD_187321 | JGI IMG/M metagenome (GOLD analysis project Ga0209087, IMG submission 187321) | Freshwater microbial communities from Lake Simoncouche, Canada to study carbon cycling - S_130805_EF_MetaG (SPAdes) (version 2) | ecosystem: Environmental > Aquatic > Freshwater > Lake ... | reverse complement strand
GTAGACTCAATTGTTATCGCCGTTACTCGAGGCGCACCGCTGATTGACGTATTACATAGCCATGCTCGCGAGGCTCGAGATTTTCAACGCAATCATGTTCTTTCTGCGGCAGCAAAGGCAGAACTTTCCATGATGATCCCAGTCGTATTTCTTATTCTCCCAATCTCCATTGTCTTCGCACTCTGGCCATCACTCTCAAATCTGAATCTATTTGCCCAAAGCTAAAAATTGAATTTCGACCACACCTAGGAAGAGGAAGAGGAAAGCAATGAATGAAGCAATCGCAGTTAAGTTGGTAGCAGTAACGACCTATATATCAATCAGAGTCTCAGAATTAAAGCGATCTCGCTTCTTCAAAGCGCTCAGTGACGATCGAGGCGACGTACCAGGCTGGGTACTCGTAGTGCTCATGACAACCGGCCTAGTTACAGCGCTGTGGACAATTGCCGCACCTCGCCTTACAGCGATTCTTAAAAACTCTCTCGATGCGATGAATGGTATTCGTTAGTTGAAACGCAGAGGTGTAAGCAAATTTCTCAATGATGAAAAGGGAAGTGTTGAAAGTTCACTCGTATTGGTACCTCTACTTTCGCTTTTTCTCATTGCTGCCCAGCTCACCGTTGCTCTCCATTCTAGGAATATGGAAAAGATATCCGCACAGGATGAAGCATCAAATCGGGCAATTAGCGGTGAATTCAAAGATTCTGATACTTACCTACATATCTACTCACCTGATCCCAATCAAAATCTTGATCTGTTAGTAAGCCACCGAAAGAGAACCCTGCTTCAGATTTTTCCAGGACTTTCGAACGTCACAGGATCAGATCTGCAGACTGATGTGAGTGGGATTGCAATTATCGAGAATCAGAGGTGATTTCACATTATGAATTTGATTCAACGCTTCTCTCGAGAGGATCGTGGAAGTGCATCCGTCGAATTCGTTGCGCTAGCTATTCCTCTGTTTATTCCACTTTTCATTTACATCAATAGTTTTGCTTCCATGTCTGATGGGCAAGATTCACTGCGCACATTGGCACGTGAAGCCACGCGAGGATTTGTCACCAGCTCTAATGATGAAATTGCATTTGGAGTGGCACATGAGATTCTGACAAAAGGAGCCATTCTGCTGGGATATCAAACCGCCCTACAACTCGGAGAAATACAAATGGATATTGATTGCAGTAGCCGCCCTTGCATCAGTCCAAATGCAAGAATTCGAATAACGCTTACACAAACCGATCAGAATCACCCCAGAATCAAAGTCTCAGCGATTGAATATGTTTCTCCATGGGCTTGATGCTCAGAAGAATGCAATTATTCAAATTCAGAATATTTCTGAATGATGAGAAAGGTTCACTCTCTGTTCTCATACTCAGTCTGTTTATGACGATACTTATCACCGTCATAATTCTGACTGACCTCTCTTCGGTCTATTTTGCAAAGCGCTCTCTGACTCAAGCTACTGAGGCTGCGGCACAACGTGGGGTAAGAAATCTGGATTTGAGCGCTTACTATCGAGGGGAATACAACATCACAAGATTTCTTCGCAACTTAACTGGAGAAGCAGAGAATGATCCAGGTATTCCAATTAATTGCGATAAAGGCAGAATAGATTCCATTGATGCAATCAATGAATTTAGTAGAGATAGAATCAGTTTGCTTGGCTCCCAGCTTGGTGTAATACGCGTAGACCAAGTTTCATGTGATGGGTACCAACTCTCGATTCGAACTTCGTCCACTGTGCAACTTCCATTTCTTATTCCGTTCGTCAACATCGATTCAGTTGGAATCTCCTCGCATGTAGGCACCTTTGATGAACGAAAAATAACGACCAATTACTATGGGATCAATGTGGGAAGCCTCAATCAGGGGTAACTTCGAAGTCGCAAACTTCTCGCTATCCTTCACCTATGGCTCGCGAATACATCCTCGAAATCAATGAGATTGGTGCGACCCTGACCTCGATTGAAAAGGTTTTAAATCTTCCCAAGCTTGAGGCAGAAGCAGTCGAACTTGAGGCAGCTGCTGGAGTTCCGAATTTGTGGGATGACCCAGAGAAGGCTCAAGCTGTAACAAGTAAATTGTCACGAGTTCAATCAACGATTTCTCGCCTCAAGGGTTTGCGACGCCGCGTTGATGATTTACCGGTCCTCTTTGAGTTGGCAGCAGGAGAACCTGATGGCTCAGGACTTCGAGATGCCGAAGGGGAACTCGATTCAACTATCAAAGCAATTAGTGAACTTGAAGTAACGACACTTCTTAACGGTGAATACGACGATCGTGATGCTCTCATCACAATTCGCTCTGAGGCGGGCGGCGTAGAGGCCGCTGACTGGGCCGAAATGTTGATGCGTATGTATTTACGTTACTGCGAACGCCATGAATTTAAAGTGGACGTCATTGAAACCTCTTTTGCAGAAGAAGCTGGAATAAAATCTACAACTTTTCGTGTAACCGCACCGTATGCATATGGAACTTTATCTGTCGAGCAAGGAACTCATCGCTTGGTGCGTATATCTCCATTTGATTCACAATCTCGTCGCCATACTTCATTCGCAGGAGTTGAAGTAGTTCCGGTGGTTGAACAAAGCGACCACATTGAATTAGATGAGAAAGAAATTCGTGTCGATGTATATCGCTCTTCAGGCCCTGGGGGACAAGGGGTTAATACAACAGACTCTGCTGTGCGCTTAACTCACATTCCAACAGGGATTGTTGTCTCCTGCCAGAACGAACGTTCCCAGATTCAAAATAAGGCAACAGCGATGGCTGTATTGCAATCAAAATTGTTAGAACGCCGCCGCCAAGAAGAGCAGGCAAAAATCAATGCACTGAAGGGTGATAACTCTGGATCATGGGGAAATCAGATGCGTTCCTACGTTTTAGCCCCGTATCAAATGGTGAAGGACCTTCGAAATAATCACGAGACAGGCAATACATCGGCTGTATTAAACGGTGAAATTGATGATTTCATTGAAGCTGGAATTCGATGGCGCCGTAGCGCATCACAATAATTCTCACCTTACACAGCACCGGATTTACGCCTATTGTGATTCTTCTTTCTTCTGTGAATTCTCATAAAAAGCTCGAATTAACCCAGAAATCGCAGCTTCGCTCCATAAACTAGGGGCAGGTCTCAAAGGAGCAGCGTGTGATTAAGTTTGAAAATGTAACAAAGGTTTACTCAGGGCAGGATCGCCCTGCCCTCGAGAGTGTGAATATTGAAATCCTCAAAGGTGAGTTTGTCTTCCTTGTAGGTATGTCAGGTTCAGGTAAATCAACATTCTTGCGATTGATTTTGCGCGAAGAGCGTCCGACAACAGGAATTATCCATGTTGCTGGAAAAGATCTCGGAACTCTTGCAAACCATAAAGTTCCGGAACTTCGACGACAAGTCGGAACTGTCTTCCAAGATTTCCGCTTACTCCCCAATAAAACTATTTCAGAAAATATTGCATTCTCACTTCACGTCCTTGGATATTCGCAGAAAGAAATTAACCGCGAAGTTCCCGAAATGCTTGAACTCGTTGGACTTGAAGATAAAGGTGATCGTTTGCCATCAGAGATTTCAGGTGGTGAACAACAGCGCGTAGCAATCGCTCGTGCATATGTGACTCGTCCATCAATCATCATCGCCGATGAACCAACAGGAAACTTGGACCCCGCACTTTCCGTGGGCATTATGAAATTGCTCGATCGTATTAATCGCGAGGGCACAACAGTTCTCATGGCAACACACGACTCAGGCATTGTCGATCAGATGCGTAAGCGCGTTATCGAACTCGATGGCGGCCACGTAATTCGCGACCAAGTTCGCGGCGTCTACGGATACACGGGATAAGGGGCAGATACATGCGCGCAGGATTCTTAATGAGTGAAGTCCGTATTGGACTTCGCCGAAACCTCACCATGACATTTGCAGTCATCGTCACCGTTGCAATCTCACTCTCACTCCTAGGAATTGGATTGCTCTCCAACTCACAGGTCAGCGCGATGAAAGATTATTGGTATGACAAGATCGAAGTTTCAGTATTTCTCTGTGGATCACTCTCTGAATCCCCATCATGTGGTGGTGGAGTAGTTTCGCCAGATCAGCGCTCGTCAATTAAGGCAGATCTTGAAGCGTTGCCTGTAGTCCAGAGCGTCTTCTACGAATCTCAATCCGAAGCATTTAAGCGTTTCCAAGAACGATTTAAGAATTCTGCGATTGCACAGAATGTGACTGCAGATCAGCTTCCAGAATCTTTCCGCGTGAAGCTAAAAGACCCAACACAATTTGATGTTGTCGTCAGTGCATTTAGTGGTCGCCCTGGTGTGGATATCGTTCAAGATCAAAGAACTATTCTTGAGAAGTTCTTCAAACTACTTGCAGTACTGCGCAACGGTGCGCTGATTGTTGGCCTTCTTTCAGTGCTCACGGCTTCGTTGCTGATTAGCAACACTCTTCGAATTGCGGCATTTAATCGACGTCGCGAGACAGGTGTAATGAGACTCGTAGGAGCATCTTCTTGGTCAATCCAGCTTCCATTCCTTCTTGAAGGAATCTTCTCCGCATTCGTTGGATGGATCTTGGCAACTGGCCTTCTCTCTGCTCTGAAATATGTCGTTCAGGCAAAAGTTGCGCCACTTCTTACCTTCACAAAGTTTTTCGGCTGGGGCGAAGTGGTTGCGGCATCTGCCTGGTTACTCCTTACAGGTCTTGTTGTATCGACAATCGCATCGCTCATTACACTTCGTCGCTACTTAAAGGTTTAATTAGCCCTTCACTCTAATAACTTGCTGGGAGGTGAGCTCATGGTTAAAGAAGTTGGCAAAAAGCTCATCGCTCAGAATAAGAAAGCTCGTCATGATTTTGCCATCGATGATGTCTATGAATGTGGCATTGTATTAATGGGCACTGAAGTGAAATCACTTCGTGCAGGCCGCGCATCTCTGATCGATGGCTTTGCCATGATTGAAAATGGTGAACTCTGGCTGCATGGTGTTCATATCCCTGAATACACTGAAGGAACATGGACTAATCACACACCTCGTCGTAAGCGAAAGTTATTGGTTCATAAACTCGAACTTCGAAAGATTGCTGCACGCGTAAAAGATTCCGGAATCACACTTGTGCCGTTACAGCTCTACTTTAAAGATGGAAAAGCGAAGATTGAAGTTGCTGTTGCCAAAGGTAAGAAGGCACACGATAAGCGCTCCACATTGATGGAGCAGCAAGCAACCCGCGACATAAATCGCGAGCTTTCTCGCCGCCAATCAGGTAAGGATTAATGTCTCTTCGCATCGAAACAGATCGACTAATTCTTCGTCCGATTGCGTTAAGTGATGAAGATGATTTACTTGAATATCAATCTCACCCAGATATCGTTCGATATATCCCTTGGCCTGAACGCACCCGTGAGCAAGTAAGTAGTGCAATTTCAAAGGTTTTAGAGACAGGTAAATACGAACTCTTAGAAGATTACGACTATTTAGTACTTGTTTGGGAAGTTAAAAGTGGCCCTCATCAAGGAAAGATTATTGGCCAATCTAATATGGCTCTTCGTTCTGCATCCGATAAATGCTCTGATATTGGCTGGGTTACACACCAGAGCTTTCAGCGACAAGGATTTGCACTTGAAGCCACACACGCATTGATGGCATATGCCTTTTCACATTTTCCTCTCCATCGCATCATCGCTGATATTGATACGCGGGTACCAGAATCCGCTGCTCTTGCAGAGAAACTTGGAATGCGACGTGAAGGCACTTTTAAAGATGGTGAATTCTTCAAGGGCCAATGGTGCGATATGTGGCTCTATGCAATTCTCAAAAGCGAATTTCACGCTTAATTTCTCACTATTGAATCTATTGTCTATACTTTAGACATCGCTTAGATAGATCGAGTTGGCAGACAAGAATGCCGCTCCATACCTTCTAAGAAACAAATCCACTTCAATTTTCATTGGGTGAGTTGTCTAAAAATGTAAGTAAAACTAAATAGTGTGAATTACGTTTTCCACGTAATTCCCCAATTAACTTGGGGGTGAACGGTCTCGACTTTAGTTGTTGGGGCAGGGGAAGCGGGCCGAGGAAGCCGGGATGATCTCGTAAACCATGAAACCTGTGCAAAAATAACTGCAGACAACAGTCGCAGTGATTTCGCTCTAGCTGCATAAGCTAGTACCGAATCCGTCAGCCCGGGCGCGCTCTCGTCCCGGAACCTGGCGTCGCTAGAGAGCTCTTCATCGAGATAGCGTTGCGAATATCTCGAGAGAACAGTTTCGCAAATGAGTTCGTTGAATACTTGTGTGTAAGAGATTCAGGACTGAGAAAACGTTAAACGCACTACGCCCGTAGAAGCCCTGTTTTAATTCTGAAGGACCCGGGTTCGATTCCCGGCACCTCCACCAATATTAAAAAGGAATTGTTATTCCTTGCTTTCACCATCATCAGATCCTGCTTTAAACCCTTCAAATATTTCTTTACAGATAGGGCAGACAGGATATTTCTGAGGGTCGCGAGAGGGTACCCATTTCTTTCCACATAGTGCGCGGACAGATTTTCCAGTAACAGCAGATTCAACAATTTTCTCTTTCTTTATGTAATGAGCAAATCGATCATGTCCGCCATCATCTTCTTGTTCTACGGGGCGAGTGAGTGTGTCTGTATCTGATTGACCGACAGGTGAGTCAAGCGTTGGAAGACCGCGATCAAAGATGCCCATGGCGCCATTATCTATCCTGAAATAGCGTCCCGTCACCTCTTTAACGCACTGTAGAATCTCCCAATGAAAGACTTACTGCGCACAGAGCACCTTTCCCGTGCTGATGTCGATTTACTTCTCGATACGGCAGCTGACTTTGCATCGAGCCCACTCCGCTCCAACACAGCGTTGAGCAATAAGACTGTCGCGATTTATATGACTAAGCCTTCAACACGTACTCGCCTAGCCTCTGAAACTGCAGTAGCGCACTTGGGTGGAACACCTATTTTTATTCGTGGTGATGACCTGCAACTAGGTCGCGGAGAAACCATAGCTGATACAGCAAAGATCATCAGTGGTTTCTGTGATGCGCTGATTATCCGTACCTTCAAGCAATCAGATGTTGATGAACTTGGAGCTCAATCTTCAATCCCTGTTATTAATGGTCTTACCGATGACGACCACCCAACTCAGCTTCTTGCAGATTGGGTCACCATCCGCGAGAACTTCGGTAACGATATTAAAGGTCGCAAGTTTGTCTATCTCGGCGATGGAAATAATATGACCCATGCATGGTTAATCATGGGAGCAATCATGGGAGCGCACGTTGTTGCTGCAACTCCTGGTGGTAAGTGGGCACCTGATGCAGCCGTTGTTGCGAAGGCGAAGGCGATTGCTGCAAAGAGTGGCGCAACTATTGAAGTAACAACAGATGCAGAAGCCGCAGCTAAAGGTGCATCCGTTCTCTATACCGATGTGTGGATGTCGATGGGAGATCCTGAAGCAGAACGTGACGAGAAGATGAAAGCACTCGCACCATATGCCGTAACAGAGAACTTAATGAAACTTACTGAGAAAGATTCCATCTTCATGCACTGTCTGCCTGCGCATCGCGGTGAAGAAGTTGAAGCATCTGTCATCGATGGCCCGAAGTCGGTCATCTGGCGTGAGGCCTATCACCGCCGCACAACGATTCAAGCTCTGCTCTATCACCTAACTCGCGGTGAACTCAAGGGAAATTAACTCGATATTAAGTAAATTGAGTACCACCACTTCGCAGACATTGACCTAATTCACATAGCCTTCAAGGCATCGACCCACTACCTTTAGCCGCATGAGAGTTGCCGTTCCTAGAGAGATTAGAGATGGTGAGAAGCGCGTAGCGCTTGTGCCAGATGTCATCAATAAATTGACCCGACTTGGTTACGAAGTCGTCATTGAATCCGGGGCAGGCAATCACGCCCAAGCAACCGATGATCTCTTCACTGCAGCAGGTGCCACAGTAAAGAGTGGCAACGTTATTAGCGATGCCGATGTAGTTCTCTCTGTTACCTCACTGACACCAGCACAGATGGGCAGCCTCAAGAAAGGCGCCGTCACAATCTCTTTCCTTTCACCAGTTACTGGAACTGATTCAATCGATGCTGCAGCAAGTGCTGGAGTAACTGCTTTCTCACTCGAATTGGTCCCACGTATTTCTCGCGCACAATCAATGGATGCACTCACTTCGCAAGCGCTCTGCGCTGGATATCGGGCCGCACTTGTTGGCGCAGAACTTTCACCACGTTTCTTCCCAATGTTGATGACTGCTGCGGGAACAGTGACACCGGCGCAGGTATTAGTTCTTGGTGCAGGAGTTGCAGGCCTACAGGCGATTGCAACAGCTCGCAGACTTGGTGGGGTTGTTAGTGCATATGACGTTCGCCCTTCATCTGCTGATGAAGTTAAATCAATGGGTGCAACATTTATCAACCTTGAACTTGAAGCGCTGGAAGGTGCTGGCGGTTACGCACGCGAGATGACTGAAGAACGTGCAGCAAAGCAACGCGAACTTCTTACACCTTACATTGCCAAGTCACATGTCGTTATTACTACTGCAGCAGTTCCGGGTCGTACTGCGCCGCGTTTGATGACGGCGCAGATGGTTGATGCGATGGAGGCAGGAACAATCATTGTTGACCTCGCTGCCGAAACCGGTGGAAACGTTGAAGGATCTAAGCCTGGCGAAATTGTTGTTACGGCAAAAGGAGTTCAGATCTGGGGTGGCAAAGATGTTCCGAGCCAACTTCCATTCCACGCATCAAGCTTGTATTCACGTAACGTGGTCAATCTACTGACTCTGATGACTACTCCAAGTAAAGATGGAGCGCCTGTTTCACTCAATATTGATTTCACCGATGAAATCATCGATAAGTCAGCAACAACTCATGGTGGTGCAAAGCACACACCAGGTGCGAGCGAGAAAGGCGGTGCAAAGTAATGGATGCAATCGCAATCATTTCCATCTTCGTTCTCGCAGTTTTTGTGGGATTTGAAGTCGTCTCGAAGGTTTCTTCGACTCTCCACACACCTCTTATGTCAGGTGCCAACGCAATTCACGGTGTCATCCTTGTGGGTGCCATCATCGTCGCAGATCACAGCGAGACCAATCTAGAACTTGGGCTCTCACTTGCTGCAATTGTTCTTGCCACCATCAATATGGTCGGAGGCTTTGTTGTAACCGATCGCATGCTCGAAATGTTTAAGCCGAAGAAGTCTGTAGACAAGGCAGGCGAATAATGAATAGCACCCTCTATAGCCTCATCGGTCTCGGCGCAGGTGTTGCATTTATCTTGGCTCTCAAAGGTCTTTCACATCCAAAGACTGCTCGTCGCGGAAATCTCATTGGTGCATTCGGGGCAACCGTTGCAACACTTTCAGTATTTCTCTATGTCACACCTACTCATGGTCAAGATGTAGGGCACTCACTTCCGCTTCATAACTTCTGGTGGATTATTGGCGCAATTCTTGTAGGTCTTGTCATTGGTGTACCGGCAGCACGCAAAGTTGAAATGACACAGATGCCTCAGCTAGTGGCACTCTTCAACGGTGTTGGTGGTGGCGCAGCTGCGCTCGTTGCAATCGTTGAGTATCTCAACCTTGGCACTGAAGCCACTACGGCAGAAGTCATCTTTACTGTTTTCACAGTTGTTGTTGGATGTGTTTCGTTCAGCGGCTCGATTATCACCTTTATGAAGCTTCAAGAGCTGATGACCACTCGTCCTGTTGTATTCCCTGGCGGGCGTTTTGTTATTGCAGGAACACTTGCTGCAGTTCTCGGCGTCTCCGTCTGGGTTGTTTCTGCAATGGGAACAACACCACTACTTACTCTTGCAGCACTCTCTCTTCTCTTCGGTGTGCTCTTTGTGCTTCCGGTTGGTGGCGCAGATGTGCCGATTGTCATCTCACTTCTTAATGCATTTACTGGCCTCACCGTTGCAGCAAGCGGATATGTACTCTCTTCAACGCTTCTGATCATCGCAGGAACTTTGGTTGGTGCTTCAGGAACAATCCTTACCCGCTTGATGGCTGAAGCGATGGGTCGCTCACTCTTTGGAACACTCTTTGGCGCCTTTACTGCAAAGCCACAAGCTGTATCAGATTCAGCAGAGGAACGACCTGTGCGTTCAGGTTCTGCTGATGACGTTGCAATTCTTCTTAACTACGCACGTCGCGTTGTTATCGTTCCTGGCTTTGGTCTCGCTGTTGCGCAAGCGCAGCACACCGTTCGCGAACTCGCTGATTTGATGCTCTCTAAAGGCATCGATGTTGCCTATGGAATTCACCCTGTTGCAGGACGCATGCCAGGACATATGAACGTACTTCTTGCAGAAGCAAATGTTCCTTACGATCAATTAGCTGAGATGGATGAAGTCAATCCAACATTTGGTCAGACAGATGTTGCCATTGTCATCGGTGCAAACGATGTTGTGAACCCAGCAGCGCAGACAACGCCGGGATGTCCTATCTATGGCATGCCAATTCTTGAAGTCAATCATGCAAGCAACATCATTTTCTTAAAGCGCTCTATGCGTCCAGGATTTGCTGGTATCGAAAATGAATTGCTTTATGATCCAAAGACAATGCTTCTCTTTGGTGATGCAAAGGCATCACTGACAAAGGTTGTCTCTGCGCTAAAAGCTCTTTAACTATCCCTCTTGAAGGTCAGTTGGAGCGTTATGCACATCAAGGATGTCGCCAGATAACTTATCTGTCCGATGAAGTGGCTTCTTGGCATCTTCCTTATAGATTGCTGGAATTGAGCCAAGTAGACCTTTTTGGAAATCTTCAAATGCTTGCATTACTTCTGCCTTGGTATTCATGACAAATGGACCCATCCATGCGACAGGCTCTTTGATTGGTGCTCCACCGAGGATGAAAAGTTCTAGGTTTGGTGAACGTGATTCTTGCTGGTTTGCAGCACGCACAACTATTGCATCACCATCTCCGAAGACAGTGAGCTGTCCCATTGAAACTGGGCGCTGCTCATCTCCGACAAAGCCATTTCCTGACATTGTGTAGACAAGTGCGTTGTAATCCTTACGCCATGGAAGGCGGAGTTCTGCGCCAGGTGCCACAGTTGCGTGAATCAATGTGATTGGTGTCTGTGTTGTTCCAGGTCCAACATGTCCATCGAGTTCGCCAGCAATAATGCGAATCAGTGATCCGCCATCAGTAGAGGAAATAAGTGCAACATCATTTGCACGCACATCCTGATATGCAGGAGGTGACCACTTCTTACTTGCGGGAAGGTTTACCCATAATTGGAAACCGTGGAATAACCCGCCTGACATAACGAGATGTTCTGGGGGAGTTTCAATATGAAGAATTCCTCCGCCGGCAGTCATCCACTGAGTATCGCCATCAGTGATTGTTCCGCCACCACCATTTGAATCTTTGTGATCAAAGATGCCATCAATAATGTATGTAACAGTCTCAAAACCGCGGTGTGGGTGCCATGGAGTTCCTTTTGGTTCACCTGGTGCGTATTCAACTTCACCCATTTGATCCAAGTGAATAAATGGATCAAGCTCTGCTAAATCAACACCGGCAAATGCGCGACGAACCGGAAAGCCTTCACCTTCGAAACCTTGCGGAGCAGTTGTAATGCTCTTAACGCGTCGTGCACGCAGCGCTGTTACATCGCTGATGCGCGGGAGGATGGTGATATCGCTGACTGTTACTGCTGGCACTTGTGGCTCCTTTGACTTGGCTCAAATCTAGTTGAACTTTCAACTAGTCGCAACTTGTAAGACTTGTCGTCATACATGCGCTCATTTACCTGACGAATTCTACGAATTCCAAAGGCTGAGTAGAATGACGGTGTGAACAAGCACGCGCCCAAGTTAAATAAGGTGATTCTGTATTACATCTTTACCCCAATCACCGATCCTGACGCTGTGCTGCTCTGGCAGCAAAATCTCTGCCAATCCTTAAATCTCAAGGGGCGCATCCTGATTTCTAAGCATGGAATTAATGGAACCGTTGGCGGCGAGATGGCTGATGTGAAGAAGTATGTGCGCGAAACTCGCCGCTACCCAGGCTTTAAGAAGATTACATTTAAATGGTCAGATGGAACAGGAAACGAATTTCCTCGCCTTCGAGTTGTCGTTAAGGATGAACTCGTAGCTTTTGGCAGCCCAGGTGAATTTGAAGTCGATGAAAATGGCGTTATTGGTGGGGGTGTTCATCTGCGCCCAGAGCAGGTAGAGGAGCTCGTCAAAGAGCGCGGAGATGAAGTTGTCTTCTTCGATGGCCGCAACGCATATGAAGCAAAGATTGGAAAATTCAAGAACGCAATAGTTCCTGATGTGGATTCATCACGCGATTTCATCCGCGAAATTGAGAGTGGTAAATACGACCACATTAAGGATAAGCCAGTCGTTACATATTGCACTGGTGGAATTCGCTGCGAGATTTTATCTGCTGTCATGAAAAAGCGTGGATTCAACGAGGTCTATCAAATCGATGGCGGCATAGTGAAATATGGCGAACGTTTTGGAGATGAAGCTTTATGGGAAGGCTCGCTCTATATCTTTGACGATCGCATGGCTATGGATTTCTCTGACAAGGCAAAGGTTATTGGTGAGTGTGACAAGTGCAGCGCTCCAACAAGAGATTTTCGTAATTGCAACACCGCTTCATGCCACCAGTTAATTCTTCTCTGTGACTCATGCGCTTCCCTACCTTCAAACTTGAGCTGCATGCATGATCAATCGCGCACGCACGATTCTGAGCTCGTCGGCTAACCTCACATGATTTGGTGGCCCACAGAGATTCCAACTCTGCAATATGGACTTGTAACTCTTCGTCCAAGTGAAGAAAAAGATATCGACTCAATATTCAACGCATGCCAAGATCCACTCATCCCTGCATTCACCACAGTTCCTGCTGCTTACACAATCGATCATGCAATTGATTTTGTGCGATCTGACCCATTTAGCTTTGCCGAACGTCGAGAATTTCGCTTTGTGGTTGATTACGGCAACGGTGATGATGTGAAATTTGCTGGAGTTATCTCATTACACACCATCAATATTAAGAACCATACTGCAGAAATTGGGTACTGGTTAGAGAAGTCGATGCGTGGCAAAGGTATCGGCACCATCGCAGCAAAGATGATTACTGATTATGGTTTCAGAACTCTTGGATTCCGCCGAATTGATGGGCTTGCAGATGTCGAAAACACGGCTTCACAGAAACTTCTCACAAGTGCGGGCTATCAAAAGGAAGGAATATTGCGCAACAAGGTCACACGTGATGATGGGCGGCAGATTGATATGGCACTCTTTGCAACGACTGATTCGAGCTGGAAACCGCTCGACAATTAACGATCGAGGGAGGGGTAATCGATGTATTCACTAGCTCTCCTTGTTCTCATTCTCATGTCGATACTCCTATTTTCAGGGCCGATTGCGCTGATTCTCACTACGCAGAAAATCAAGAAATTGAGTGATAGTCGAAGTTATTTGCTAATTCGTAGAAGTTTTCTTGCAGCCTTATCTCTCTTTGGAATTCTTGTAAGCCTCTTCACGATTATTGGTGCCGCGCCTTTGTCAGTCAAATTCATAGGAGCTCTCTGCCTTACTGCACATTACTTTTCAATTGACCGCGAATACAATCGCGTGATTTCATCCAAATTTCGCCGTGGTAAAAATGGACCAGCAGGGCAGAGCTAGGGATGAAGAAGTTTTGGGCAAAGCTCACCAGCATTTTTGTGGTTTGTACATTAGGTTTCGTATTAGTACCAACGTCTGCACTCGCTGCTGATAACCCACCTCGCAAAATCATGACAGGGTGGGTTCCGTATTACTCCATGAAGACTGCATTACCTGATGTTCTCAACAACATCGACCTTATAAAAGAAGTCATGCCATTTTGGTACACACTCAAATTTGATGGCAAAGCGAAAGCTGCCGTAATTACAGATCTCTATGCACCAGCCAACCCAAGTGTCCCCATTACCGAACCGCTCAATGCGATGCGTAATGCTGGGTTATCTATCATCCCCACAATTACTGATGGAACTGACAAATTAGTGCTTGCTGGGTTACTCAAAAATCCAGCCTCCCGAACGCAAATAGTTTCGGCAATCATGAATTTAGTGCGCACCAATAACTACGATGGAATTGACCTAGATTTTGAAGGCTTTGCATTTGTAGACGGTAATACGACATGGACAAGTACTGCGCCATCGTGGATCGCCTTCGTCAAAGAGTTGAGTTCTGCACTACATGCAGAGAAGAAACTTCTCTCAGTCTCGACTCCTTACGTGCTTAATCCGAGTGAGGCGCAGAAGGGTTATTTCGTATATGCGTGGGCGGCAATTGCATCTTCTATCGACAAGTTGCGAATCATGACGTATGACTATTCCGTTTCAAAGGTTGGCCCGCTTGGACCAATTACGTGGGCTGAGCGAACAGTCCAGTACGCCATTTCAATTATGCCTGCATCAAAAGTATTTGTGGG
>Ga0209087_1001334_pt1 | contig 14509 bp, 24 predicted proteins | sample S_130805_EF_Meta_FD_187321 | JGI IMG/M metagenome (GOLD analysis project Ga0209087, IMG submission 187321) | Freshwater microbial communities from Lake Simoncouche, Canada to study carbon cycling - S_130805_EF_MetaG (SPAdes) (version 2) | ecosystem: Environmental > Aquatic > Freshwater > Lake ... | reverse complement strand
TTAAAGACTGGTAGTATTTCCTACCCAAATAAAATTGCTATGCAGTTAGCCGTGTATGCGCACGGCCTGCCGTATAACCCCGCTACGGCAGTCCGTAGTAGTTGGGGTGGTGTCAATCAAGATAAAGGAATCATTGTCCATCTACCAGCAGGTAGTGGTAAATGTGAACTGCATTTCGTTGACATCAAACAAGGTTGGAAAGGTATAGAGTTAGCAATGAAAGTCCGTGCCTTCCGAGAAACAAAAAAATCCCTAGTAACATCTATTCAAGGAGAATAAATGGCAAGTACCGAAGCACCAATCAGTATTACAGTTAAGACAGCAGCAGGTTCTCTTGTTACTGTTCGCGCAGAAAGCGCAGATGAACTAGACCAAGTAGTAGCACTATCACTAGCATCGGTATCATCTGCAGTGCATGAGTTAGAAGCAGCAGTGCGTGGTGGCAATGTAGCAGTGCCACCTAACCCTGCACTTGCATCAATTGCTACAGCATTTGGTGGTGTAGTACAACCACAAGATTCATTCGATGCAGCACCAGCATTTGTTGCACCATCAATGGGTGCAGGCTCACGTAATTGTCCTCACGGTACAATGACACGCATCCATGGACTAACAGGTAAGTTTGGCCCATACAAGGGTTACTTCTGCCCTGCTAAGCAGGGTGACACAACTAAATGTACTACTCAGTACATCAAACAGAATCAAGCAGAGTGGAACTCATTCCAAGCAGACCAGACAAAGGCATAACATGAGCGATGAATGGGAATGTGAAGGATGTGCTGCAGTATTCGCAACAGAAAGTGAATACGATACACATATAGAAACAGCACACAAAGAAGAAGAATGAAAACATTACGCCGTAGTATTGGCAAGCCTGAGGTAGGTGGGGAGCCATTAGCCCCACCATTTCAGGCATTTCAACGTGAAGGTATTATCTTTCGCCGTGCTGAGGTATCAATAATTGCTGGTACACCAGGCGCAGGTAAGTCATCTATTGCATTACATATCGCAGCAAGACTAAAACAACCAACATTATACTTCTCTGCTGATACTAATGCACACACTATGGCAATGCGTTTGCTTGCTATGAAAGCAAAAATAAGTCAAGCACATGCAGAACACATGCTAAAAACACAACCTAAAAAAGCAGAAGAACTCTTGCGAGAGTTCTCCAATTTATACTGGTCATTCGAACCAAGCCCTACCCTTAATGATTTAGATGCAGAAGTATCTGCATTTGAAACTATGTGGGGTAGAAGTCCAACGCTTATCGTAGTAGATAACCTTATGGACATAGCAACAGATGGCGGAGAAGAGTTTGCTGCTATGCGACAGGTTATGAAAGAACTCAAGTATCTTGCAAGAGATACCAATGCATGTGTACTAGTGTTACATCATACTAAAGAAGGTGCTCAAGGTTTTCCGTGCCAGCCACGCTCAGCGTTGCAAGGTATGGTAAGTCAGGTACCTGCTATGGTATTAACAGTAGGACAGATGATGCAAGGACCAGACGCATACTTATGCGTAGCCCCTGTTAAAAACCGTTACGGTAAAGCAGACTTTACTGGTAACACATACGTATCCTTATCCTTTGACCCAGCCTCTATGTATTTAGAGGATGTAGTTAGAGACTATAGACAAGTGGAGATGAAAGTATAATGCCAGATTACACAGTAGAAGTTACATACAAAGTACGCCACCTACTAGAAGTAGGAACTGACAGCCCTGAATCAGCGGAATCATTTGCTGATGAACTTGTATTAGAAAATACAAATTGGGGTGACATGAAATATTCAACACTTCTTTCTGAATACACTTCAGTTGTAAAGGAAAAAACTAATGCCTAAGTATAGAGTGACATACTCACAATACAAAGTAAAAGTTATCCGTGCTTCTTCGTTAGCAATAGCAGAAGAACGTGCAAAGAAAGCAGAAACAGGACGTTGGGAACTAACAGAAGTTAGAGACGAACCTAACGAATGAGTAGCGCAGCCAAAGCGAAAGGCTCAGGAGCAGAGCGAGATGTAGTTAAGTATCTCAAGCAATGGTTTCCTTATGTAGACAGACGCTTGGCTGGTGCAACGCTAGATAAAGGTGACATCAGTGGTATACCTGGTGTTACTATAGAGATTAAAAACCATGCCAAGATGGACTTGGCAGGTTGGACAGAAGAGTTGATAGTCGAGATGGCTAACGACAAAGCATGGACAGGCGTGGTGTGGCACAAACGGAAGGGTAGGGGAAACCCCAAAGATTGGTACTGCACCATGCCTGGCTATGTATATGTAGATTTACTAAGGAGAGCGCTTGGACAAACCAAAAATTGAAGAGTATCTCCATTACATAGGCGCCACCGTGCCTGCTATGGGCAGCGGTTGGCGCAAGATGAAATGTCCGTTCCATTCTGATTCACATGCAAGTGCAGCAGTTAACTTTGACAAGAACGCTTTCATATGCCACGGATGTGGAGTGAAAGGCGATACCTTTTCTCTTATCATGTACAAAGAAGGTGGTGATTACCGTGAGGCTGTCAAGTTCGCAACGTCAGTTCTTACTACAGGCAACACAGAGATACGCGGCAAGGATAGAAATAGCAACAGACTATCTAGCAAGCCGTCAACTCTCGGTAGAAGAGGCAAGCATCTTTCATCTGGGGGTGGTAGAAGAACCGCTTCCAGGTCATGAGCCCTACAAAGGCAGGCTTGCTATTCCATACATCACACCATCAGGCGTGGTTGATATTAGATTCCGTGGTATGAATGGCGAGGACCCCAAATACATGGGTCTAGTAGGTGCTAAAACAACAATGTTCAATACACAGGCATGTTTTGTTGCAGACAAATACATATGCGTCACCGAAGGTGAGTTTGATTGCATCATGATGACAGTCAAAACTAATCATCCAACAGTGGGTATACCAGGGGCTAACAACTGGAAGCCACACTATGTTAAGATACTTGATGACTTTGATGTTGTTATTGTACTAGCAGATGGTGATGCAGCAGGGCTAGAGTTTGGTAAGAAAATCAGTAGAGAGTTAGGCAGTGTCAATATCATCAGCATGCCAGATGGCGAAGACGTCAATAGCATGATGATTAAACAAGGAAGCGAGTGGCTGGATGAGCGAATCAGAGAGTGCGTTACCCCTGGATGATAGTTTCTGGGACCATATAGAACACATGGATTTTGCCATAGCCATACCAGTATCTGATACTAGAATGCTTGACATTATCAGCGCACTCCGTGATGTCTATGAGACTATATGTGAGGGTGAGTTGGATGAAGCCAAGATGTGCGTGACCGCATTGGCTGCCATACTGGTAGCCAGCAAATACGACAAAGCAGAAGAAGTATGGGAAGAGTTCTCAATCAAAGAAGCAATGCGTGACTTTGATACCAGTATTAAGGAAATCCTAGATGAAAAACCTTGAAGATGCTAAAACAATTACACTACAATTACTAACAATTCTTTATAGAAAGCATGAAGATTACGGTCCAATGAATATAGCAGGTGCACCTGGTGGTGCCATGAATGGACTGCGTGTACGCATGTATGACAAGTTGGCACGGCTATCTAACCTTGGAGATAACGACACGCCCAACTACGAAAGTATCGAAGATACCCTCATTGACCTTGCAAATTATGCCATAATCGGGTTACTAGTCCAACGCGGACAATGGGAAGGTATACCTAATGGTAAACAAAACGAAGCGGGTAGTGGTCTTAAGCGACCTTCAGATACCCTATCAACATAACAAAACCGTAGAGGCTACGCTTGAGTTTATACAAGATTATAAACCAGACGAACTGTGGTGCGTGGGGGATGAACTAGATGCCCCCGAACCCAGTCGTTGGAACAAAGGCATGGCAGGTGAGTACGCAGAAACCCTACAAGATAGTATAGATTTAACGCACGACATCATGGCTCGTTACCGCAGTGCTTTGGGTAACAAGCCATTTTACATTCAACGCAGTAATCATACTGACCGCATTGATACATACATGCGCAAGTATGCACCAGCCTTTATGTCACTCAAGTCATTAGAGATTGAGGAACTATTAGGTTACAGTAAGTTAAAGATTAATTACTTACACAAGATGCATGAACTACTACCTGGTTGGGTAATGGCACACGGTGATGAAGGTGCACTTAACCGTGCACCTGGGGCTACCGCATTAAACTTAGCCAAACGATTAGGCAAATCAGTAGTGTGTGGACACACACACCGCATAGGATTACAACATGAGACCACAGGATTTTACGGAAAAACCAGTACTTTATACGGGTTAGAGGTCGGTCACATGATGGACATTAAACAGGCATCTTATCTCACATCAGGTGCTGCTAACTGGCAGCATGGAATTGGTATTTTAGTAGAACATAATCGCAAGGTTACACCGTTTGCTGTTCCAATTGTAAACGGCAAGGTCATCATTCCATAATGACTTATATTGAAGAGTACAACGAGTTAGTACAACAACTCTCATCTGAATATGCAAAGCGTTATACTATGTTAGAGCGTGATGATATAGGTCAAGAGTTGTGGGTATGGTTTGTCGGCCATCCCAATAAGTACAAAGAATGGTCAGCCTTAGAACAAAAAGACCGCGACAAGTTAATTGCTAAGTCGCTGCGTAATGCAGCGCTTAAGTTTTGTGAACGAGACAAGGCTAAAAAGATTGGCTACGATACATCAGACTTGTATTACTATGACACATCAGTAGTAGAAGCCTTTTTGCCATCTATCATGGGTGATACATATGAAATCCCTACAAGTATCCAAGACCTTAATGCAAAGTTTGGTACTGGTATCGCATCAGATGGTAACAATTGGTTATCACTGCGCTCAGATATAGCATCGGCCTTCTATAAACTATCAGAAGCCAAACAGAATGTATTAAGATTACGCTTTAGTATAGACTCACCTGACTGGGCATTGCTATCTAAAGATATGGACACAACAGTAGATGGTGCACGGATGAAAGTTTCCCGTGCTCTTAACTCAGTAGTTAAAAATCTAGGTGGATGGAAGCCATACTATGACAGAGATACTAAGCCAGAACCAGAACCAGATAGCCCTATTACAGAAGATGAAGAAGAATGAACGACCTTAGAGGTGAGCCAGCCTTTGCTTGCATTTGTGGCTGTATGATGTTTAAAGTTATTGTCATGTGGGATGAGGAAACCAGGGCAGTTGGCTGGTATGATTTGAAACAAGAATGCATTGAGTGCGGTACATTAACTACCGCACCAACGGAGATAGACGGAGATTACTGTGCCTAACTACGACTTCAAATGTGAAACTTGCAATACAATACTTGAAGTGCAAGACCCAGCACCAATACCATGTACCTTGTGTGGCAACACAATGGTACGCATCTGGACATCTATTGCTGTAAAGTTTAACGGCAGTGGATTCTATTCAACAGGGGGATAAATGTACAAACCTAGTAACACACCTAATTGCGAATCAACAGATACTGATTTGTTTTTTGTACCTGACGGACAAGGCACATACCCAGAAGTCAAAGCACTTAAAAAGATTTGTGGGTCATGTATAGTTCAAAAAGAATGCCTTGACTATGCACTTAAGTATAATGTTATGGGTTACTGGGGTAATACAACAGAGAATCAACGCCATAAAATGCGGCGACAACTTAATATCGAACCAATACCAATGTATCTAACATACAAATAGGAGAAACTATGGAACTATATCTAAGCATAGCACTAGGCATTGTGCTAGGAGAACTAGGCAAGGAACTTCTTTATCGAATCCAAAACCTATGGTGGTCTTTGAAGAATCGAAACAAACTTAAGCCTGTTCTTTACAAGTGGGATACTGAAGAACTACTAGAAAAATAGAAAAAGACCCCCGCCAGGTAGGTTAATGTACCTGAGCGGGGGCTTCTTGTCTCTATGGGGCTGCTAGGCCCCTTAAATCGGTATTACTTTGAACCGCGACCAAAGTCAACAGCAGATGGGTCAAGCCATTTAAGGACTGGACCAGCCACACCAGCAAGTGCGGCAGCAGCAAGAGTTTTTGGATTTGTCTCGCCAGTCATATAGATAGCCACTACAGCAGCAGCCGCAGCACGGAACCAAGATAGTGCTAGTTGTTTGAATTGCTCCATTATATCCTCCTATAGGATTAGGACTTTGCCCTGTGTAACTTACAGCAGGTGCAAACTTCGGTCTTATATGCTTTCTTTGCAGGCAAAGTAGTCAGGGTAGCAAGCACCTGATTAAAAGTCTTAGGTGTGTTCATCCACCAAAACCATGGAGAAGTATCGGTACCCATAGTGGACTCAATAGAAATATGTAGATGCTTGTTATGAGGATTAGACCCAGTGTACCGTCTGTTTCCCAACTTGCTTTTTTCTTTAGACCAAATCTTTTCTTGAAAGATAAGGTACTTAACTCTTTTGTCTTCTTTAAGTTTTTCAAATATTTCAACACAATCAATACCATTCTCAGGGTCGTGAGTTAAATCAACAGCCAACCCTGTGTTGTGGTCAGATGTTGGGCTTTGTTTCATATGCGCTGCTGATGGTAGTAATCCATCGCTGGCCTTCTTGCGCTTAGGGCGCAAGGCTGTTGCCTGACGGAGAACTGCTATAGCAGCAGGTGTTGCTTTACTCATCGTCTTCGTCTTCCCAATCACTAGGGTCTATGTTAGGAGTTACTGGGTCCCACATTGGTTCGGGTACTATGAATCCCATTATTTACCTGCAATCAATGCATACAAATCATCAATACGTTTTTCCATACGAGCCATAGAATCTTTCATTGAACTACCACCATTGGGTTTAAGTTCATTCAGATAATGTTTGACCATCCACCTAATGCCACCAGCAAATGCTGAGAAGATTGCTATGACGGCTACTGCTACTGTTAGATAGTCTTTCAACTCCATTATACGGTCCTTACGGTTATCTCTATGATGCCACCAAAACCATCAAAGCGTTTATCGGGCGGTGTCATACGGGTGAAGGTCACCTGTTCGATTACTGCTTGTCGTGATTCTCCTGTTGTCAAGTCTTGCCAAGTCAGAACATCGCCTGTCTTTTCAATCTCTTCTAGTAATTGGATACGCTCGAAGGCTCTGCCTTCAAACCCAACTACAGTATTAAACCTATCTGTTTCAATATCAAAACAGTAGACAGGAAAACGAATGACTCTATTGCGTGGAGATGCAATGGTTGCTTTGGCTTGGTAGCCCTTAAAGGTAGGACCAGTAGTTGTATCTGTTGTATCACGACTTAATGTAAACTTGTAAGCAAGAAACTCTTGCGCTATTTCAGGCTGAGATGTAGTTACTTCTACTGCATCTACACCTGAATTGTAGGTAATGTGGTCATACTGTGTTTCATTACCACTTGCTTCTGTAGCAAGAGATGACAATGTAAAGTCACCAGATGTAAATGTACCGCGTCCAATAAGACGCTTGTAATTTTTAGGTTCTAGGGTAGAGAATCTAATCTTACCTGTAGTTATAGAACCAGTTGTTGCTAAGACTGTGGTTGATTGAATGGCTATGCCGTTGCTGCCTGATGTGGTAAAGGCTAGTTGGTTGCTGTTACCTATAAAATCTACGCTAGTTGCGTATCCAGTAGCACCACTAAGGTAGGTATCCTTAGCATAGGCAAAACGCAAGGATTCAATTTCCGTGCCTAGGTCAATGCGATATAGCCCAGGAGATGTCCCAATTGTACCTGTAGCCCAGACATATTTATCACGGAATGCAAAATCACGAACACCATTAGTGTCTTCAAATATCAACGGACCGTAAGACAAGTCACCAGTTGTATCTGAGATACTAGCCACACGCATACCTTTATTGGTACCAATCATCAAGTAACCAAGGTATGACTCAATCTTAAGAACTATCTCCCCAATAGGCAGTTGCGCTGCTACAATCCCTGATGTCAGGGTAGGCATAACACCAGCAGTAGATAGAACAAACTTGTAGATAGCAGAGTTACCACCAAGGTAACCAGCAGCATAAATAGCAGAGCCACCTTCGGAGATAGATGACCATACCCAGTCAGCATTAGGATGTGTGTAAATAGGTGTAGGCAAGGCACGTGATGTGCCTTTGCTGCCAGTTAATTCATAGATACTATTAGCAACACCAGCAACTAGACGTTGCTTAACCCAAGCCATTACTACTCGTTCACTACCAGTTGCATAGTATTCTGAGTAGCCAGAAGCAGGTACTGCAATCTCACCTGAATAAATGTGGTCGTTATCGGCTACAAATAGATGTGCTCCATCAGTTGTAATTGCAAGTGTGGCAGTATCTAATCCAGCAGTAACTACGTGGCTATATGTAACAGCAGTACCAGTAGGAGTATAGTTATTAATAGTTGTATTTGCTGTGTTCCAAGCAACAACTTTATCAGTTGAGCCATCTACTACAGAGATAAGTTTATATACACCAGTAGTAACACCAGTCATATTGGCTGTCTCTTTGAGTAGAGTTACCTGTCCTTTAGTCCACACATCTACATTGTCTGAGTCAGCAAAACGATAGTTAACTGTCTCACCAGCAGATGGGTCATAGAACTTAATGCCTGTGCCATTGTGGAAAGAAGACTGGCTTCTTAGCCAGAAACCAGTAAGTGATTGCTCACCTGGTTCTGCGCCAATGTCTGACTGTTCCTTACGAAATGGTGCAGTCTGGCGAATATATGGACGAGCATCACTGATGGCGTAGAAGAATGGAAGTCCACCTACTGCTACATCATATGACTCATTAGTGTTCTGCCAAGTAGAACTAGATGAAACAATACCTAAGTCAACAGCAATAGCACGACCAATGCTGGCAGTTGCAGAGCCTCTACCTTCGGTTATATCTCTTGTTGCCACTATTGCTCCTTAATACGGTAGTAAATCTGTTTCATCTATAGCATCATCTATTGTGCGAGCAGGCTGATGAGAGCAACTACCACACTGGTAACACATTACTCAGGCAGACTTGGTGTAAAATGTCGTGGCATAATCCATTGACAGGTTTCTTCATCAAATCCTGTTGCATTATCAGGTTGAGGTGCTATAAAAGCATCACGTGTTTCATCGTATAAGTAACCTATACCTGCATAATTCTTGCGGATGTTTCCATTGTAAGAAGTTCGCTTACACACTTGACCTCGGAAATTGCTATACCAAGTTTCTGTATCTAAACCTTCTATAAGTTCAGTTTCGTCAATGCCTGTAATAACTTCAGTAACAATATTATTATCTAAAAAAGCATAATGTGCCATTATGACCAACTCACATTTCCAGTACCCGCAGTTATAGTTGTCACTTTGAAAGACCCGTCTGTTGCTGTTGTACCTGTTAATCCTGCTCCTACCGTTATCGTTGCAGTATCTGCGTAGCGCAAAATCAGGACACCCGAGCCGCCACTAGAACCTGCAATGTAACCAGTGTTTCCATTGTAATTTCCACCACCGCCACCGCCGCCAGTGTTTACATCTGCGTTAGAAACTGCTCCATCTGCTTTGCGTCCTGCCGCTCCACCACCTGAACCCGCTGCACCTGCATCTCGATAGACTGTATTTTCACCACCTGAACCACCTCCACCGCCGCCTGCACGGGTTATTGATGTTCCAGTAATTGAATTAGCCGTACCTGAACCACCAGCGCCACCAGTTGTAACTGCTGTTGTTCCAGTGCTACCAGCACCACCGCCGCCGCCACCAAGATACTTGCGTGTGTCGCCGCCGCCAGTATTATAAAGAACACCATTACCGCCTGCGTTACCTTGCCCAGCAGTTCCAGCGCCGCCAAAAGCAACGCTGCCTCCACCGTCAGTTCCACCACCACCACCTGAACCACCTGTTAAAGCCGTTCCATTTCCAACGCCTGTTGTGCCTTTAACTGCCGCGGTGTATGAGTGAAAAGATGAATTATTACCTGAGGTACTGCTACCGTTAGAACTTGTACCGCCTGCTCCAATAGTTACTGCGTAATTAGTACCTTTTAATAAACCAGTAACAGCAGTTTGGTAGATATGACCACCAGCACCGCCACCGCCCATACCTGCGTTACCACCACCACCGCCACCGCCGCCAGCAATTAAAAGATAATCAATGTTGCCAATTGTTCGTGGATAACCAGCACTAGACATAACTCCTAGGATTGGTGTCATTACGAAATGTCTCCAAATACAATCCAAGAATTAGCAGCAAGTTTTTTAATAGTCGCACCTGAATTAGCAACACGAAGTTTAGGTGTAGCACTTGTTGCACCAGTTGAGATAACAGTTGTAGTGCCAGGAGTTGCTGCACCAATAGTTGGCTGACCTGCGCCAGTAATCCAAAACACGTTGAACTCTGTTCCAACCGCAAAGTTAAAGGTTGCATCAGTTGGAATATTAAACTGAACAGATGAAGCATTGTTCATTGAGAACAACTGTCCTTCATCGCCAGATACAAAAGTATATGCAGCAGTCTTGGCTGTATAGGTAGATGAAATCTTAGGAGAAGTAATCACTGGCGCAGTAAGAGTTTTGTTAGTAAAGGTTTCAGTACCAGTTAATGTGGCATAACCAGTCATATCGTGGCTGTGTCCACCTACTCCAATTGGATACCAGACATTATCTGTACTGTCCCAGACATAGCCTGGTCTTGGTGTATTACTGATGGTTGCCATTAGTTACTCCCTGGTTCTATTGGTACGTGTACGTTAAGTAAATTTTGTATTTTACTTTGATTAGGTTCGTCAGTATCAATACCAAGTTGACCTTCTGAATTGACAATTAATCTATAAGAAATTAATGTGTTGCCAATCTGTGTATCTACAATATCAATTCCTGCGTTTCTTAGTTCAGAAACAAATTGTGGACCATTAAAAAACTCTGGCTTATTAAAATATAACATTGTTATCCTACCTTCTGGCAAGCAAATTGACCTTTGTCTTGAATATTATTTGTAGCACTTGTATCACGAGATACAAAGATTTCAAAATAGTCTGCTGCTGCTGCATCAAAAAAGAATGTAGCAGTTTGTGGGTAATACTGAGCACCTTGAAAAAGTGTAACTGTTTGAGCAATGGCTGAACCGTTTTTATAAAGAGCAACTTGCATTAAACTTCCTGCTGTATAACTACCTGCTGCTTCATTAACAAAATATGAGAAGATGTACTTTCCACCTAGCCCAGTTGGGATTGTTATTCTAGAAGTATTTGATACCGTACTATGAAAACCATCAGTATCAAAGTTTTCACTGTTCCAAGTAATAGCAGTAAAGGTCGCTCCATTAGCAGTTTGAGTAGCAGTCTTTGTTAAACTACAACCTACAAATGTAGCGCCTGCTGGTGTAGCCCAACTAGGCAGACCAGAAGCCACAGTCAAGACTTGACCAGTAGAGCCAACACCTAGACGAGCAGGTGTGGCTGCAGCAGAGGCATAGTAAGTGTCACCCGTAGTTGTTAAAAGACCATCGATGTTTGCTACATCTCTTGCTCTTGTCATTTGTTATCTCCTAGTTTGTCAGTAATTATCTTAGTCAAGTGTTCCACTTATAGCCCAAGTGCCTTTGGGTCAATGCCAAGTGCAGTCAATTTTTCCACTGCATCGGCTTTACTCTCAGCAAGAGAGGCAGCGTCTGCAATTTCTGCCTGTTTTACTAGTGCAAAATCTGCTCTAGTTTGTTCCAGTTCTGCCAATTCCTCAGCGTTCATTGGGCGCGTTTCTTCTGTGCCTTTTGCATTATTAAAGTATGTAATTAAAGTGTTCATTAGTTTGCCAATCCGTAAATAGTTATATTACCGCTAATATTTGATGAACTAGACTTAACTACTAATCCTGTATATGTACGGGTATCATTTGCTTTACCGCTAAAATGAACTACGTCTGTTGTGGACTCATCTAGAAATTGACCACGCCAAGTTGATGGCTGATTTGAATTGCCAATCCTTGAGAAAAACATTTGACCAGACCCAGCATAAGTGGCAGACCCAATACCATTTGCAATTTTATAGGAGGTACCTGCATTTGTTTGGATTGTAGAAGTAGCACCACTAAAAGGAACATTAAAAGATGACCCATAATAGACTGCACCCGTTTCGGTAGTTGAGCCATATCTTAATTGCATTAAAAGGTCGTCTGTGGTTGTCGCGGCTGAAATGTTATTTATTATTACAAGGTAATCCGTATAAGTAGATGTGAAACAGCCGTCAATTGTTACTGAGGCAACATTTGAAAACGCGTTTGAGGATATTTTAGTCAGACCACCTGCTGCAGGCGTAGCCCACGCTGGTATTCCACCGCTAACCGTAAGCACCTGTGCGCTAGAACCAATACCTAACCTTGCTGGAGTATTAGCAGCAGATGCGTAGATAATATCGCCAGTAGTTGTGGTCAAAGCCTTTGCCACGTAGGTATTTGCTGCAGCAGTAGTTGTAATTGCATCAGTGTATGCCACCTGCAAGGCGGCAATAATTTCTACAATATCGCTTGTAACTGTACCAGTGGTAAGTACTACGCTAGTACCAGTAGTTGCCGTGTAGTCAGAACCACGGGATAGAAGTACACCATTGAGGAATACTTGCTCATACCCTGGGGTATAGGCAAGAACATTTGTTGTATCATCTGTACCGCTAAGAGTTGTAGTTCCATTAGTTGGTGATTTAGACCAACGAGTTACTACTGTAGTTGGTGCAGTGCCATCTGTATCTACCCAGATTTGTCCATCATTAGGTGATGTTGGTTCAGTTGGTTGTGCAAGAGAACCAGCAACTACTGCCCAAGATGCTGTTGTTCCATCTGTTGTGAGGAACTCACCAGCATTACCAGTCTGTGAAGGTAGTGAATCTACCGCAGCCCAAGATGATACTGTTCCGTTAGTAGTCAGATACTTGCCTGAGTTAGATGTCTGAGAAGGAACTACATACTGAGTTGAGTCTGTAGCAACCAAAGTCTTAGATGCTGGAATTGTAGTTCCGTTAATGCTAGTAGCAGTGGCTACACCTAAGACTGGAGTAACCAGTGTTGGGCTAGTATCCATTACAAAGGTTGAACCAGTACCAGTCTGGGCTGCAACTGTTGTTGCTGCACCTACGGATGTAATCGGACCAGTCAAGTTGCTAGGTGCGATAGTCACACCATCTACATAAGCCTTTGTTGCAGCATCTGTATTTACTGTAGGAGTTCCAAGACCTGTAATCTTATTGGTACCCATAGCAATTGCACCAGTCATAGTTCCACCAGCAAGTGGCAACTTAGTTGCTATTGACGTAGTTACCGTACTCGCAAAGTTAGCATCATCACCTAAAGCAGCAGCCAACTCATCAAGAGTATCTAAGGCTCCAGGTGCAGAGTTAATAACATTTGTTATTGCAGTGGTAATTGCAGCATCTACATAAGCAGTATTGGCTGCATCTGTTGTATTGGCAGTAGGTGTACCTAAGCCAGTAATTTTACTTGTGCCCATTGCAATAGCACCAGACATTGTGCCACCAGAAAGAGGCAGGTTAAGTGATGCACCACCAGTTACAGTTCCAGTTAAGTTACCTGTTACGTTACCTGTTAAGTTACCAGTTACGTTACCAGTTACTGCACCAGTCAAAGGACCAGAGAATAGGTTTGCAGTTACTGTTCCAGAGGCAGTTAGGTTAGTAGCAATTGCTGTACCAGTAAGAGTAGGTGAGGCAGCAAATACATTAGCACCTGTGCCAGTCTCATCAGTTAGGGCTGCTGCTAGGTTTGCACTACTTGGCGTAGCCAAGAAGGTAGCAACGCCTGTACCTAAACCAGAGACACCAGTAGAAATAGGTAGTCCAGTTGCATTGGTCAGAGTTGCAGATGTTGGTGTACCAAGTACAGGTGTTACAAGGGTAGGGCTAGTAGCAAATACTGCTGAACCAGTACCAGTCTCATCTGTTAAAGCAGAACGAAGGTTTGCGCTAGATGGGGTAGCAAGCAATGTTGCTACACCAGTACCAAGACCAGATACACCAGTTGAGATAGGCAAGCCAGTAGCATTAGTAAGTGTTGCCGAAGTAGGAGTTCCTAGCACTGGTGTTACCAATGTAGGAGAAGTTGAAAGGACTGTATTGCCAGAACCTGTAGAAGAAGTTACACCAGTACCACCATTGGCTACTGGTAGTGTGCCAGTTACGCCTGTTGTTAATGGTAATCCAGTTGCATTAGTTAGAACACCAGATGCAGGGGTACCTAAGGCTGGAGTAGTCAGGGTTGGTGCAGTTAAAGTCTTATTAGTTAGAGTCTGTGTGTTAGTTGTACCAACTACAGCACCTGTTGCACCGTGTCCAGTGGTTGCTTCAATGTGTGTATTGGACTCACTTAAGTCACGACCAATAACCATATGTCGGACAATGGCACCAGCAGAGTGGGCTACACCAGTAGAACCATCAATGCCTCTAGTAATAGTAAGTGTGTTACCTGATGCGTAGTTACTGACATCTACAATTTCTTCAAGGGCCGTATCAGGGTCAATGACAACTGTATAGGTTTCACCTACTGCAGGTGTCTTACAACC
>Ga0209087_1001329_pt1 | contig 14558 bp, 12 predicted proteins | sample S_130805_EF_Meta_FD_187321 | JGI IMG/M metagenome (GOLD analysis project Ga0209087, IMG submission 187321) | Freshwater microbial communities from Lake Simoncouche, Canada to study carbon cycling - S_130805_EF_MetaG (SPAdes) (version 2) | ecosystem: Environmental > Aquatic > Freshwater > Lake ... | reverse complement strand
CGGCCCAAACAGGGTTTCCGATTCCCGTTTCAGTTATGGCTCGATGACCCATCATCCCGGCTTACTCTGCGCCTGCCAGCTACCCCGGCCGGCCTGGACCTTGCGCCCTGGTACCGCCGCTGGAGCCTGATGGTGCTCGAGCAGTGGCTCCGCCAACACCTTGCGATCGAACTGCCCTTGTCATGACCCTGATTCTCGGCATCAATGCTTTCCACGCCGACGCTGCCGCAGCTTTGATCCGTGATGGAGAGATCCTTGGCGCTGCTGAGGAGGAGCGCTTTCGTCGTATCAAACATTGGGCGGGCTTTCCCAGCGAGGCCATCCGTTGGTGTTTGGAGGATGGGGGCTTCCGCTTTGAAGATTTAGATCACATTGCCATCAATTCCTTCCCAGGTGCGCATCGATGGCGCAAGATCGCTTACACGTTGGCCAGCCGTCCCGATCCTCGGTTTATCTGGAGCCGCTGGCGCAATAAACGGGAACGGTCGGGTCTGGCTCAGCAACTCGCCACCGCATTTCCCGGTCAGCCATTGCGGGCAGAGCTCCATTTTGTCGAACATCACCGAGCCCATCTTGCTTCTGCCTTTTACGCCTCCTCTTTTCAGGAGGCCGCTGTGGTGTCTGTAGACGGTTTCGGAGATTTCGCCAGCGGGGCCTGGGGTTATGGCAAAGGAACTGAGTTAAGCATTGACGGTCAGATTTATTTTCCCCATTCTTTGGGTGCTTTCTATACGGCAATCACTCAGTTTCTAGGCTTTCCCAATTATGGTGATGAATACAAGGTCATGGGTCTTGCCCCCTATGGCCAGCCCAATTGGCTTCCTCAGATGAGAAAGTTGGTGAGATTGCAGGACGATGGTACCTACAACCTCGATCTGACCTACTTCCAGCACGCTGGCCAGAATTTGCCCCATCAATGGAGCCGCGGCATCCCCGAGGTTGGCCGTCATTGGAGTGCTGCTTTGGAGAATTTGCTGGGACCGGCCCGTAGATCGGACGAGCCCCTCGACCAACGCCATAAGGACATCGCCCGATCGGCGCAAGCGATGTATGAAGAAGCGTTTTTCCACCTCTTGCGATCGCTGCATAAACTCCATTCCAGCGACAACCTCTGTATAGCAGGGGGTTGTGGGGCCAATTCGGTGGCCAATGGCAAGGTAACCGTGGCCACCCCCTTTCGCCATGTCTACGTGCAGGCGGCTGCCGGGGACGCAGGCGGCGCCTTGGGGGCGGCTCTTGAAGTATGGAATCGCCAGGGCCAAGCCTCCCGCAGTCGTCCCATGGCCACGGCCTACCTGGGCAGTCGCCCTACCCCAGGGGCCATTGAGACGCTGCTTGCGGAACCCGCCTCAAGCTCGGCACTGGCGGCGGCGGGTTGTTCCATCCAGACTCTCTCGGATGGGCAGATTTGCTCAGCAGTGGCTGGCGCCATCAGTGAGGGACTCGTGATCGGCTGGTTCCAAGGCAGGATGGAATGGGGCCCTAGGGCCCTTGGTCACCGCTCGATCCTGGGGGATCCGCGCCGGGCTGACATGAAGGACATCCTCAATCTCAAGATCAAACGACGCGAGTCCTTTCGCCCCTTTGCCCCCTCGGTTCTTCGGGAAGCTGTTGCGGAATGGTTCAGTCTTGATGGCGATGTGCCTTTCATGATGCAGGTGTATCCGATTCGGGAGGAAAAGCGTCCTCTGATTCCGGCTGTCACCCATGTCGATGGCACGGGGCGCTTGCAAACGGTGACCGAGGCTGATAACGGCCGTTATTACCGTTTGATTCGCGCCTTTCGTGACCTCACTGGAGTGCCGATGGTTCTGAACACTTCATTTAATGAAAACGAACCGATTGTCTGTACCCCTTCCCAGGCTCTCGATTGTTTTCTTCGCACTAAAATGGATCTTCTCGTTCTCGATGATGTATTGATTCGCCGGCGTGGCTAATGGCTTCGTCTGCTGGATTTCCCGCTCCGTCGATTGTTATCGTTGTACCCACTCTAGATTCCTATCTATTGCTGCCGCGGCTGGTCGCCTCTCTGCAGCAACAAACTTGGCCCCATTGGCGCGTCATGTTCATCGATGGTCCCAGTCAGCCTACACACCGCCGTTGGATCGAGGATCTTTGTGCCCTTGATCCTCGCTTTCAATGGCGGCCTCAGGATCCAACCGAGCCTGGCATCTTCGGCGCCATGAATCAAGGCTTCTCCATGGCGACCCATCCGGAGACTTGGCTGTTGTTCTGGGGGAGTGATGACTGGGCCGCCTCTCCCCAAGTCTTCGAAAAGATGGTCAATCTACTGCAAGCGGCCTGGACTCGGGGCGGCGATCCCGATCTCATGGTCGCGAGGGCTCGCTATGTCAAGCCCACCGATGCTGCCGCCATAACTACGCCATCCCTGGGGCGGTGCAGTGTTTTTCGCTGGAGTCACACCTTTCGCCGCTCCCTATTTCTTGGCTCCACGCCACCCCATCAAGCCAGCCTCATCGGTCCTGGGGCCCGTAAACATCTTGCACGCTATGCGGCCGGCTTCCGGCTTTCTGCCGATCTTGATTACTTTCTCCAGCTTTCACGCTGGCCCGATATTGAGGTCGAATGCATCGACCTTGAACTAGTGCATATGCAGTCGGGAGGGGTCAGCGGGCGCGAATCTCGACGGCGTTTTCAGGAGGTACGCCTTGCTTATGCCAGGGCATTTGGTTGGCTTTGGTGGCTGCCTTACGGATTGCGCTATGCCCAGCGTTTATCTAGCATTTTAAAACAATGAGTGACGTTCTACTCTTCGGTGCAACTAGCCCTTCGGGTCTGGCTTTCCTTCAGGCAGCGGGATACCTGTCGGTCACAGTCGCCGGCCGGCGTCGGCCAGAATTCTTCGCTGACGGGCCCTTCCAGCTTTGTGATCTGCGGACAGCCGACTCCCTGGAACAACCCCTTGAAGGGATTTTGGTGAGTTTTGCCCCCCTATGGGACCTCGCCCCTTTCCTGGCGAGGTTGGCAGAGCAGCGCCCGGAGCAACTTGCCGGAGTCAAGGGTGTTGTTGCCTGTTCTTCCTCTTCGGTGATCACAAAACGTTTTGCTTTCAATCGCTTCGATCGGGATTTGGTGCAGCGTCTGAGCGCTTCTCAGGATAGTTTGATCCGTACCTGTAAAGATCTGGGGCTGCCCTGCACGATTGTTGCACCGACCTTGATCTACGGCAGGGTCGGGGCCCATGGCGACCGCAACCTGAGTCAGCTGCTGCAATGGATGCGTAGATTTCCATTGTTGCCTTTACCAGCCGACACCGGCTTACGCCAGCCCATCCATGCCAGTCAGCTGGCAGCTGTGGTTCGAACACTCGTCATTTCCTTGGTTCGCCAAACCGATTCAGCTGCGACGAGTGAGATAATTGCGGTAGGCGGAGATGACACTCTTACCTATCACCAACTACTGCTACGTCTTCAACAACAATGTGAAGCATCTGATCGAGCACGGGGCTGTCGATTAGTCCCTATGCCTACCTGGCTATTCCGTGGTCTGGCGGCTCCCCTGCTGTTTGCGGCGCCTAAAGGCTTCGAAGCTGTGATGCGTATGCAGGTTGATCTTGCAGGTTTCCTCCCTTCCCACCGACTGGTTGGTGAGGATCCGCGACCTTTCCCAGTGCTGCCCGTTTAGTCTTGAGGCGCGTCTTCTTCCTGCGTCTACTATTACCAGGCTTGGGGCTGGGATTCCTCCTCTGGTGGATGTGGCCCCGGAGTCCCATGCCGACAACAGCAGGTGGCCCCCAGATCATCACCGTTTTTATCGAGGATCCCTGGCGTACTTTCAGCGCAATCCAACTGCACCAAAGACGACCGGGCTCGATTCTGGTTATGCAAGGATCCCCACGATCTCAAGAAATTAACCACAGTCAACTTGTGCGTTATGGGCAGTGGCCGCCTGAGATGAAGCCTCCAGTGATCCTCACCGCAGGTTGCGACACCTTTGGTCAGTTGACTACCCTCGCTATCTGGTTGAGTAACCAACCAGGCCATGGAGATGTGACCATTGTTACTAGTCAAGCCCATCTTGGGCGTGCCCTGGCGATTGGCCGCATCGTTTTGGGTTCCCTGGGGTGGTCGGTTACTGGGTTCGTCGCTGCCACAGGAGATAATCGTCCTGAAACCCCCCTGCGAACCCTCCGTGACCAGATCCGTGCCCATATCTGGCGATCTACCCGCTGGAATCCCATCCCTGTGAATCGTCCCTGTCTGTGACTCTGCCCGCTGCGCTGCTTTTATTCCTTTCAGGATTGCTGTCCTGGTTGTTGCTTTGGTTACTCGTCCCGGTGCTTAGCAAACGCCTTCCTGACATCCCCAATGCCCGTAGTTCGCATCGCTCCCCGACTCCTCGCGGAGGCGGCCTGGCCTTTGTTGTTGTAGCAACTCTGTTGACCCCATTGTTTGCTCAAGGAGCCACTGCTTGGATTCCTGTGGTTTGCGCCCCACTGGCCCTGGTTGGGGTTCTGGATGACCGTTTTGATTTACCAGCTTTATGGCGCTATCTAGCTCAAATCTTTACAGCGATGGCTCTAATAGCAATGGCCACATTGCCTTTGCCATTATGGAGCTTGCCCTTGGTACTATTAACTGTCACCGCTATCATTAATTTTTTCAATTTCATGGATGGCCTTGATGGCCTTCTAGCGAGTTGTGGTGCTGTCTTGATGTTGGTATCGGGCCAATGGATTGTGGCGGGTGCACTTTTGGGATTTTTGCTTTGGAATTGGAGTCCAGCCCGAATTTTTATGGGCGATGTGGGAAGCACATACTTAGGAGCAGTTTTTGCAGGACTTGTGCTACAGAGGCATCATCCACTTCAAGCCCTACTGCTTTTATTGGTCGCTACGCCCCTCTTGGCTGATGCGGTTATTTGTGTCTTGAGGCGTTGGCACGCTGGCCAGCAAATCTTTCAGGCCCATCGTTTGCATCTTTACCAACGTCTTCATAGCGCTGGCTGGCCCCATGCCAGGGTTAGTCTTCTTTATTTAATCATGATCACTTTGTTAGCCTTTGGTCTTTTCTACGCTCTGCCTTTGCCAACCATGGCGGCGGCCGTGCTTGCGGTACTTGGACTTGGATTATGGCTGGATCAAAAGCAAGCAGTTTCCTTTTCAGCTTCAACTGCAAAGGAAGCATGCTAAAGTATTGAGGATTTGAATTTGCCATCAAGGCTGATCCCTAGCCGCCCAACTTTCACAAACATATGGGCTTCATATATTTTTATGAATTATTTTAGTCGCCATAACAATTCTTCTCCGTTAATGTAACAAATTCTTTGCAATCTCTTTAAAGTAATTGCATTATTTATTCTCATGTCCTTCAACTTTCCCCCCTCAACAGTCGAATCGTTAGAGTCGTCCAATAACCCGTTTGAATCCAACCCACCTTTTCCTGAAATTCGTTTGCTTAAATCTTCTAGGTCCTTGGTCTTGCTGCGGCGCTTGGTCTTGCTAGGCTTTGACAGTCTACTAATCGTAATTGCTTTTCTTGGCTCACTGCTTTTAGTCAGGTCGCCAGATACTCTTTTTATAGCAACATCTAAGCTTCTTCCTATAGCAGTTGCAAGCGGTCTCTTGATCTTACTTATTTCGGGTTGGTATAGAGGCTTAACTCGTTATGCTGGTAGTCATTCTCTGTACGGGTTGATTCCAAGAACTGCGGCAATGGTTGTGTTGATGATGGCCTTCAGTTTTTTACTGGCTATCAAGTTGCCTCTTGGTTCCTGGTTTCTGTACTGGACTTTCTTTACCGGTGGAGCGATAGCTACTCGAATTGTCATGCGTGATTTGTTAATACAGCAGTTATCTCGACAAAATTTCATTCAGTCTCCTGAGCCAGCCAATAACGCAACGATGATTTATGGTGCGGGCTCGTTCGGTATGGAGTTATTTACTGCTCTTCGCAATGATCCAAGGTTTCGTATAATTGGATTTTTGGACGATAATTCTGTTTTGCATGGACGAACTCTTCAAAATCTAAGCATCGATAATCCCGCTCGATTGCCAGCACTTATTGAGCGCCATAACATACGAAAAATTCTTTTGGCATTGCCTTCAATATCTCGTACGCGCAAACGTTTATTAGTCGACCAGTTAACTCATTCTGGTCTTGAAGTTCTTTCTATTCCTTCACTATCTCAGTTGGCGGGAAAAGAGAGAATTGTTAGTGATCTTCAAACAGTTGCTATTGAAGACTTGTTGGGGCGTGAACCGTCAATACCAGACCCAATTCTTCTCCAAGCAAGTGTTGGTGGAAAAGTAGTTCTCGTTACTGGAGCTGGGGGCTCCATTGGAAGCGAACTCTGTCGTCAAATCGTAGCATTGGGAGCAACAAAGTTGCTTTTGTTAGAGCAAAATGAATTTGCCCTTTATGCTATTGATAATGAATTACGTTCAAAAAATAAATCAATCCGTATCTATCCCATTCTGGGAGATGTTACCAACTCAAAACCTTTAATAGCACTTTGCATTAAGCATAATGTGCAAACTTTATTCCATGCTGCAGCTTATAAGCATGTTCCTATGGTAGAATCAAATATTTGTTCAGGTGTATCTAACAATATTCGCTCGACTCGATCAGTTATTGAAGCTGTTCTTTTAGCCAGAGTTGAAAGGTTAACACTTATTTCAACAGATAAAGCAGTTAGGCCCACCAATGCCATGGGAGCAAGTAAGCGCATTTGCGAGATGATGATTCAATCTGCTGCGTCCTCTTGCGGACCTGATGGTCCAATAATGGCAATGGTAAGGTTTGGTAATGTGTTGGGATCTTCTGGATCAGTGATTCCATTGTTCCACAAACAGATCTCCGCGGGCGGACCAGTAACTGTCACCCACCCGGCAGTTACTCGCTATTTTATGACAATCCCTGAAGCTGTTCAATTGGTATTGCAAGCCACAGGGATGGCCAAAGGTGGTGATCTTTTCCTGCTTGATATGGGAGAACCTGTTCGAATTGCTGATCTTGCTCGTCAAATGATAGAGCTTTCTGGTCTTCGTTTGAGAGATGAACAAAATCCTGATGGAGATATATCTATTCAATACACAGGGCTTAGACCAGGTGAAAAATTATATGAAGAACTTTTGATTGACACCCGAGACCAATCTACTAGTCATCCTCTTATACGACGAGCTTGTGAGCCAAATCCTTCCGATCATCATCTGCTTCCACTTCTAAATGAGCTTGAAAACGCCTTAAGTCGATGGGATGATAAAGGTACATCTGACTTGCTTCTGAGGCTTGTGCCAGAGTACAATAGAGATAACCGTTCCCAAGAGTCCGCATAATATGAGTTTTCCATCAATGCTAAATCTCTTCAAGTCATCCTGGGAGCGTTATGTCCCACCTCTCACGGCTCGTAACGCATGGCTGTTTATCGCAGCTACTGTTGCAATTCAGAATATTGTCGTGTTTCATACTAGCCAAAATGAGTCAACCACAGTATTTGCTCTATTGATTTGGGGTGGTGTACTTATTTGCATGGAAGATCTTATTGAGGAATTACACCCTTCGCCGAATTTTGCTGTAGCTCTTCTTGCCTCAATAATGTTGTTATTTGTGTTATTTAGAACTTCGCTCATTTTGCATTCAGATGGAGTTTTGTTTATTTTACCACCAATTGCTGCCCTAGCACTTATTCTGTTAGCAAATGAACCCCGAACACTTTATAAGTTTAGAGACTCATTGTTTTGTGTATTATTGTTTCCTGCTTATGCATTGTTATTTCGAATAATGCCCGAAGGTCCCTTGAGCTTGTTGACCGCTAAAGTTGCAGCTTTTTGGTTGTCTATTTTAGGTTTAGATCCTATTGTTAATGGAAGAGATGTATTGCTCAAGAGTGGAGGTGTAACTGTCCTAGGTGCATGTAATGGTCTTGATATGATTGCACAAGTGGTTTGTATTTCAGTTATCTTTTTACTTGCATTTCGGTTGCGTTCCCTAACTTCACGTATTATAGTTCTTTCTTTGGCACCTTTGATTGGATTGCTTTCTAATACCCTCCGAATTGCCTTGCTTACAGTTATAAGTGCTAACGGATCTGGTCACGGATATGGATTTTGGTTTGACTTTTTTCACACTGATTCCGGATCTTTAGTTTTTTCTGGTTTAGCTGTTTTTGTTTTTGGTTCTCTTTACATGAGATTGCTTGAACATGAGCTTGTACCTGAATCTCTTGCAATTAAACCAACTCAAGATTTTACCTCAGAACAAGATAAATGAAATATCTAAACCTTACAAAATTTTATTGCTTTTTGGCGCTCGTTTCAATACTGGCAGTGACCCAGTCATTGGCATTTCCTAAACAGCCACAGGCGTCCAGAATTTCATCGGAAAAAATGAATCTCTTTATCTCTAATGTTGCGGCTAATGGTGATTCTATCATTCGCTCAATCATAACTCGTGAGCATTCCGACCATGATATCTCCCACTCGCCAGTTGTTAGCTTTAAGATTAACTCAAACTCAATCCTGTTCTTGGCAAATGTTCAAGTCAGAGATCCAACTGATTTTAGTGTATCTTTTATTACTGATACAATTACGTCTCTGAAGTTAGATTCGTCTGCTGTTGAAAGCAAGCAATCTCCCTTGTACCTTTCTGAAGAAACTAAGGCTGAGAAGACTTTTCAGACATGTTTTGTTTCAGGTACTTCCTCAACATCTATCTTCGGTTTAGATCATATACAACTGACCTCGGCAGTAGATCAACTTAAATCTAATGAAAAGAATTATGGCTTTAAACGCTTTTTAGGTTTGAGACCAAGTCGCCGTTATCAATGTATGTTAGTCACACTTAAATCAACACTGCCTCGCCAAGATAGCTACCAGCTTTGGCACGACTTACTTAAAAATCTTCAAACTACTTTTACTAATTACAACTTTAATTCTTAATTATGTTTTTTTGGAATAAGCGTCGAAAAATACAAGGCAATCAAACCAAGCCTATTTCTTCTGTGGACTTTTTGTACAGTCAACCTTTATCCTATAGTTGGATTCTGAATCATCAGTTGGCTATAGGACCAATGCCTAGAAGATCGTTCCAATGGAAGCAGTTAGAAGATGTAGGATTTAAGACTAGATTTAGCTGCTGCTATCCCCATGAAAATGTATTTGCACCGATCCCTAGCGATTGGTCTTCGGCGAATATTCCTTTGCCTGACCACCGACAGCAGGAACTCTTAGATATTGACAGACTAATGTTGGCTTTAAATACTGCAGAACAATTAGTTCTTAAGTCTGCGCCTGTTTACCTTCATTGTTTCGCTGGACAGGAAAGATCTTCTTTGTTAGCAGTAGGATTAACTTCAAAACTTAAAAATATTGATGTATTGTCAGCTTTGGAATGGGTAAGAAGATGCCATCCAATTTCAGCACCAAATTATGAATATCTTGAGATGCTTGAAGTAATTCTTCAATAAAATTAAATAAAGTTTAAAATACCAGTATTAATAATGTATTATCTACTACGACGGAATATTTTTTGTATCCAAGTACGTTTCTCTGATTTTTTAATCAATGCTGAGTTTGATTGATCACTATAAGTTGGCACTAAAGACTCTGGTATATATCTATCTTGTTCATTTCCAGTTCTTCTTGAAGGAATATAGTTTTTAGATTCAGGATTTTTGTTGGCATAGCTATCTTTATAGGCATAGGCATAGTGGTAGTAGTATCCATATTCATAGCCATAATCATTGAGGCGGCTTGGGAAATTAACTTGATTGCAAATAATGCCCAACAGATCAACACCAGTTGCTTTGATGCGACGTGTTGCTTGTGGGGCAAGCATTCGACTTCCTTTGCCAAGGCCAACTAGAAAAAGAATACCATCCAATTTTTCACCCAATAGAATTGGATCGGATAGCATTGAACATGGGGGTGTGTCAAAGAGAATAATATCATAATCTGTCATTGACCTAAATTCATTAACTACTTCAGTACATCTGTTTGAATTTAAAAGTTTTGCAGGATCGGGTGGCTTAGGACCGGCTGGAAGCACATCAAGATTGTCTTGAATTTTGATAACTAGAGAACTAATTGGGATATTTGAGTTAGATAGTACTGAAGAGAAGCCTTCACCGGAAGCAATCCCAAAATATCGAGTTTGCATTGGTAGACGCATATCAGCATCAACAACGAGAACTTTTAAGCCAAGATCTGATAATGTACGCGCAAAAATACTTACTGATGTTGATTTGCCTTCGCCCTGACTTGAGGATGTGACGCCTACTAGTCTGATGTTATGGTCCGCCCTCAATAGGCGAAATGTGGTGAAGAGGCTTCGTAAGGATTCTTTGATTGCAAACCTTTCGCTGACAGTCATCTTGGATATGCTTGTAGCAATATCTACTCCAGGCTCTAAAGGTAGATACGGGATTAACCCCAAGACAGGCAGCTGTAGTTCTTTTTCAACTTCCATGGGAGTATGGTAAACATTATCTGTTTTCTCGCGAAGCATTGCAGCTCCTACGCCTGAAAGTAATCCAAGTAACAATGCTTGAAGAATACTTTTTCTAATGTCAGGCTGAACTGGGGTATCTCCAAAATTAGGGGGAGAAATGATTTGCCACGGAGTTATAAAGCGTGAACGTTCAAGCCTAAAATTTTCTCTGGCTTTGAGATAAGCAGTATAGTTGGTTCTTGCTTCTGTTAACTTTGATACAATGCTATCATACTCTTTTAAAATTTTGGGACTATTTTTAAAATTGCGATTGTAGAGCATTATTTGTCTGTTTACTTCATCTTGCTGAGACTTATTGGCAAATAACCTAGCGCGAATAGAATCTGCTTTTTGTGATTCTACAACTGGAAGAAGAGCATTTTTCCTGGCTAGAATTGATTGAACAATGGGGGAGTCTTCTTTGTAGGTTGCTCGAGCTTGGGCGAGTTGCGTCTCAAACTCATTAAGCTGGTCTGAAGGTGTTTTGACTTTATCTAAATTGCCGTCTGTTTTCTCTTGTCTGCCTGGAATAAGTGCGCTGCTTTCCCCTAATTGACTAATGGCCGATGGGGCACCACTTGGAGTAAAGGTTAGTTGGCCTGAGTTGACAGAATTGAGTTCACTTTCTAGTTGGGCCTGTTCAAGTTGTAGTTTTTGCCACTCAGTGGCTAGGTCATTACGGCGTGTTTCAATTGTGGAAACCATGGCAAGTGGATCCATCATCTTATTGGTTTCACGGAAACGGCTTAGCTTGTTTTCCAGTGTGGTTACTTCCCGTAAAATTGCTGGAGCTTGCTGGTCAAGATATTTAACTCCTGAATTCAGAGTTGCTTGGCGCTGGGAAAGAGAAAAAGCAACATAATCGTTGGCCAATGCAGAAAGTACAGCTTTCCCTTTTGTAGGATCTGGCCAGCGTAGATCAACTTGAATTACGTTTTGAACGCCTGCCGTATCCATGCTGAGATTTTTAATGATCTCTTCGTTTGGCAAGCCAAGTCTAGTTGCTACAGGACTTGTTAGATAGGGGCTGCGTAAAAGAACCATAAGGCTTGGGACATCAATTTTTTGTTTATATCTTGCAACTGCTTCTAACTTGCCTCCGTCTCCTGCCACTGGCGAACCACTTTCGTCAAATGGGCTGCTTATTTGCAGCATGAATGATCCTTGGTAAACAGGGCTGAATATGCGTTCTCGAATTGTATTAAGAGCTAGGGCGCCAGAGACAAGTGCAGAAGTGAAAAGAAAAAGGGATTGTCTGCGTTTGATAGTGCGCAGCAAGCTTTTGATGCCGCTTTCTTTGATTTCGCCAGAGAATGGCGATAAGGCTTGTTGGCCTTGCTCCGCAGGTCGGCTTTCCATGTCTGGAGTACCCAGGGGAACAAGTCCACCCAACGTTGGGTCACCCCCAGGTGCTGGAAGCAGGGGCGCACCGGCTCGGGTCACGGCAGATCATCTCGGATCACTCCATTCTAGGACCATCTCAGAGCCTCATGGCTTCTTTGCTGACCGGTTTTGCTTTCGGGCCTAGGGCTCACCAGTCTGTATCGGTTAAGGTTCCTCCACGAACTTGCGCTTTTCGTGCGGAATTCAACTCTTGACAACCAGTTTCAGATCCCCTTCCCCGGTCTTCTTTGGCCTCGGCAGCAAGGCTTGAGGCGTTTGGCGGCCCTTTCTGCGACCGCTTCCCTTGTGTCCTCGCCCGTAGGCCTTTTGGCGTCTCCATTGTCAGGATCATTTGCTGCTGCAGATCCAGGCAACCCGAGCTCGCGTGTTCAAATCAAGCAAGCTCCGATCCCCAAGTCATCAGCGCCTGTTCTGTTGGATCTAAACCAGTCTCCTGGGCCGATGCCCATGGTTGAGAGATCGCTTTCACTTCCAGAACTTTACAGTGATCTTTATACTCTAGGTCCAGGTGATGGATTACAGCTTACTTTTTTGGATCCGGAAGCTAAGTCCCTTAACGGAGCCTTCGGTATCTTGGCTGACGGTACCACGACATTACCGCTAGTTGGTTCTGTCCAACTGATTGGCCTCACCATCGGTCAGGCAACACGTTGGTTGACCTCTCTGTACGCCAAACAGCTGGTTCGTCCTCAGTTAACTCTCACTCTTACAACTCCCAGGCCAGTCAAAGTAACCATCGTGGGGGAGGTGACCCGTCCCGGACTTTACCCTCTTGGTTCTTTCTCCAATCCTGTAGAGGCCATACAAACCGCAGGTGGTGTGACGGTTAATGCTGATGTTCGCAACATTCTTTTGCGGCGACTAGCTGGCAAAGCGGGGGCTCAAAAGGAAACAACTTTAAATCTTGCAGACCTTTTTGCTAATGGTAATCAACTACAAAATCCTGTGTTGTTCGATGGAGACACTATTGTTGTATCTCGCTCCATACAGCCTATACCTGAGGAAGTCTTGGCGATTGGCCAAACCAATCTGGCTCCCCCCACCATTAGTGTGACTGTGATTGGTGAGGTTAAGTCACCTGGAACCGTCGCCTTGCCTGCCAATACCCCCCTCGCCGAAGCCCTATTCAGATCAGGAGGATTGATCCGACGTCGCGCTCAGAAGAACAATATTGAATTGGTACGCTTTAACCGTAACGGCACCACGTCTCGCCAGATTTTTTCTTACAGGGATGATCTAGCTGTTTCTAATCTGACTAACCCACCCTTGCGAAATGGTGACACAATAATTGTTCGCACTAACCTTTATGGTAAAGCTCTTACGTTTCTAAACGATCTGGCTGAACCGTTAGGAGCTCTTAATAGTATATTGAACTATGCCAATACTTGGAATTATTGGAGTAACAACAATGGTCGCTAACCTTTCGCTTAGACTTTCACCTTCAATCTAGTAACCATGGAACGCAACCATCAACCTGTTAAGACCAGTGCCGTAGCTTGGGCTCTGCTAACCCAATCCCTTTGGCTGCCCCTTGTAGGGATCGATATTCACGATCGCTGGCAAGCGGAGTCTCGTCGTTCCCGTCCCCTCGCGCTTCCCCAGGCTGAGTTGGCGGCGTCCCTGCCCCCTTCTCCTTTGCTTAATCCTTCCGATCTGGCTCCCCTCTCATCGGATGCCCGATCCAAAGTTTCTGCCCGTGGATTTCTGCTTGGGGCTTCCTCTCCAGCAGCCCATGCCCAGGTGGGTCATATTCTCGATAGTGATGATGAGTCTGTTCAAGCGGATCAAAACGAGATGACCAGGCGGCCGTTCAAGGTCGCTTTACAATCCTTCACCACGACTTCAGGTGGGTCCCGCTCTTCTGCTAACGGTCGCCTCGCCAGCGCCTCCGGCTACGACCTGTTGCAGCGTTCGTTTACACCTGCAGAGCTCTTGGGAGGATCTTTGACCTTGCAGGATTTGCACGCCGAGCCGATCCCGGCGGTCGCCCTTTCCGAACGGGCTCGTCTAGCCCGTTCTTCGGACCCGCTCGCTCCCCTGCCCCAGGTCTGGCGTGAACCTATGCGTCGCGCTCTCAACGCCATCAATATCCCCTCGTCCCTGCAGCCCCCCGCCCAGCTGGAGGCTGCCCGCGTGGTCCACGTGCCTTCGATGAAGGTCTCTCGTGCCATTGCAGTGCCTTTGGCGCTGCAGTCAGACGGCAGCGTTGACCTGCTGTCAAAACCGGAAGACCCGGCGGTCCTGGAGGCGATTCGTGGCTGGAGTGGCCGTCAGGATCCCCCCGCCTTGGGTCGTGTCGCTCCCGCCATCGTGCATGTTGAACCCCTCAAGGAGCTTCCACCGCTGAGATCGACGACTGGAAAGGCCCAGCCTGCGGCCCAAGCTTCAGCCCCTATTTTGTCGGCCTACCCTGCGCCTGCTGCTCTTATTCCGCCCCTACCTGCGGTTGCGCCAGCTGCGAAATCTCCGGCCCATGCTTCCTCACCCGCTGTCCCTCCAGTCTCTGAAGTCCGTGGGGAGACCCTTACTCCCCAACTGCCAGAGGCGTCGGCAGCCCCTAGTGCGGCCGTGCAATCCCTAGCCCCTTCGGCTCTTCCTCCGGCTGTTGTGACTCCAGCACCTGAGGTGGCTCCGGCCACGGCCCCCAGTCTCCCCCAGGCCGCATCCCCGGCATCATCTACTCCCCAGCCTGCTTCGTAATGTTCC
>Ga0209087_1001326_pt1 | contig 14598 bp, 23 predicted proteins | sample S_130805_EF_Meta_FD_187321 | JGI IMG/M metagenome (GOLD analysis project Ga0209087, IMG submission 187321) | Freshwater microbial communities from Lake Simoncouche, Canada to study carbon cycling - S_130805_EF_MetaG (SPAdes) (version 2) | ecosystem: Environmental > Aquatic > Freshwater > Lake ... | reverse complement strand
CAGTTCTCTCTCCCCGATGGTCAGATTTGACCCACCATCAAAAGGATTAGCGCCATGACCAAACCGATTGTCTCGGATACTTACCAGATACCTACAGGCTCTATCAGTGCACATCTGGGGAACTGTATTTCAGAGGGTAAAAAGTGGATTGGTCCAGCAGACCAGGGGGCTGTGTGTTTGTCAATGAAACTGGCTGTGTGTATTGACTCTATTTTTGACTCAGGCACAGACCTAGATAAGGCTGCAGCTTTGATTGGTCGATTGACTACCTTGATGAAAGAGTTAAAGCTGACTCCATTGGCTCGAGATGCATCTAAGGCAATGGCAGAGGAGGTAGATTATGGCACAGCGTACGCCGAAAGTTATTTACGGCTCATCAGTGCCCCGAATAGCAAGCCCAAAACAACCAGGGCAAAGCCTGGGGCCAGTAGTCGGAGCACTAGCAAGTGATTTAGGTATGCCATTACTGCCCTGGCAGCAATATGTTATGGATGATGGCCTGACCGTAAATGAGCAGGGCAAGTTTGTCCGCTCGACTTGTGGGGTCTTAGTAGCTAGACAGAATGGAAAGTCGCACATGATGCGGATGCGTATTCTTGCTGGGCTGTATGTGTTCGGTGAGGGTTCGATTATTGCAATGGCTCAAAATAGGCAACTTGCCCTAGACCACTTCAAACAAGTAGTGGACATGGCAGAGTCTTTACCCTGGATGCGTAAGCGCATTAAGCGAGTGTCCCGAACTAATGGCCAGGAGGAGTTAGAAGTTTATTGCCATCATTACCCAAAGCAGTGTGAGAATCGATGCAAGCGCATACGCAAATACGGCATCAGGGCTGCAACATCCGAGGGTCCTCGAGGCGCTACTGCCGATTTATTGTTTGTCGATGAGCTGCGAGAAATTAAGCAAGAGGCATGGACCGCCGTAACTCCTTTAACTAGGGCCACAGGGGGGCAGACTTGGGTAGCCTCAAATGCTGGGGATGCATCATCTACTGTGCTCAACGAACTAAGGCAGAGAGCCTTGTTAATGGAGTCACCTCGGCTTGGCTGGTATGAGTGGAGTGCTAATCAGGGCGCAAAGGTCGATGACATTAAGGCATGGCAGGCAGCCAATCCAGCAATGGGGCACACTATTAGTTTTGAGGCTTTGCAAGATGCCGCAGCTCGAGACTCTGACGATGCTATCCGTACCGAGATGTTATGCCAGTGGGTCGAGAGTATCGACTCGCCATGGAACTTAAACAACTGGGCTGATGGTGCAGATAATGACTTAACTCTAGAATTAGGTTATGAGACATACATGGGACTTGACCTTAACTTTAATCGCACAGAGGCTTACCTCGTTACTGTTCAGATTGTTAAGGATAAACTCGCAGTGTTCCTCACCAGATGGCAAAAAGACGGAGGACTAAATGACCGAGAACTTGCAGCTGATTTGGCACATCTGGCTAGAACTTACTCGGTGCGCTCGTTAGCATTTGACCCTAAAACGGCAGGCCACATAGCGCCACACTTGGCTAAAGTGGGAGTCCCAGTAGCGCCGACAGCCTGGGCATCCACAACCTTTTCCACATACTGTGACTTGACGCTCTCAGCGATGAACCAGTCAGACCTAATCCATCCAAACCAAGAAACTTTGCACTCTCACCTGGTCGCATGCGCTCGCAGACCCTCCAGCGATGGCGGATGGCGTATTGCTCGCAAGGCAGCAGTTCAAGACATTGGGGCGGCTATTGCCCTAGTGATGGCTGTGGGACTCGCCGCAACGCCTAAAGCGACTGTGGGGATTAGTGTGGTATAAGGTTAGATTATGATTTCACCCGGTACTTACAACATGACTTGTTATCAGGGTTCAACCTTTGACAAGACTTTCACAGCTACTAATGACGGTACGCCTATTAACTGGACTGGCTACACAGCAAAATTACAAGTCCGACAGTATGTAAATACCACTGACACCGCAGTCTTAACCTTGACTACAGGTTCAGGGATTACGGCAGGTGCTAACGATGGCAAAATTATCATTACTGCCACAGCTACTCAGACTGGGGCTATTCCCCAGGGCAATTATGTCTATGATCTCGAACTTACATCGGGCTCGTATGTTGTCCGCATTGTGCAAGGTCGGTTCACTGTCGATGGTCAGGTGACTTCATGACCTACAAATTGACCGTTACCGATACGACTACGGTACTTGCTGTAACCGAGTCACCAGTAACCATTACTGAGCAGGTAACAGGTATTCAGGGCCTTAAAGGTGACACAGGCTCGACTGGTGCTACTGGCTCAACAGGGGCAACTGGCGCAACTGGAGCAACTGGAGCCACTGGTGCGACAGGTCAGGGCTACACCGCTAGAGGAGTTTACGCAGGTGGCACAGCCTATGTGCCTTACGATGTTGTCTATTATGACGGCCAGCAGTACCGCAACAAATTAGCAAGCACTGGCAATACTCCAGAAAATACAACCTATTGGGAAAAATTTGCTCAAGGTTTTAAAACTCCTGTTGCTTATTCGGCTTCAGACACTTATCTACCAGGTGATACAGCAACTCGTTTAGGTAGCACCTATTATTGTATTTTGACCACAACAGGCAACGCCCCACCAAATGCGACTTACTGGCTACTGTTGGCCTCGATTGGTGACACAGGTGCAACAGGTCCGCAAGGCCCAGCAGGGGCAAGTGGCGTAGATTTATTCTTTAGCCCGACTAGCGACATTGGAGTTAATGGCGGCGCCAACGTCACCGCTGGCGTAACCTACGATTGTTTCAATCTGACTAATGGCGTAACCGTTGTTAAAAACTCTACTTACTATGTAGATTACCTAATACAGGGGACCTTTACCGCTGGAACATCAGCCTCTAAAACAATTCGGGCAGCCGTAGCAGGTAACGCCGTATCTAGTATTAACTTTCATACAGCCCTTGGAACTGGCGCAGCAGTCACTTCTAGCGGCTCAACTTTTGCCAACGCCAATACGGGTTTTATTAACACCACTACAGACCCATATTCATTAAGTTCAACCGCCACATTAACAGGTGGTAGTTTTACTTTAAGGCTAAGCGGACTGCTACGCACCAACAACACTGGCGATTACTTCAAAATCAAAATAGGCTTGTCCGCCATAAACTCAACCGCCATAACCGTACTTGCCAATTCTTATGGTTCATTAACCTACTTAGGCTCTAACACCGTTACAACTTTGGGCACTTGGTCATAATGTCAGTCTGTAGAAGTGGTTGCCCGACTCAAGACCATGAGACTTATGGAGACTGCCTCGAGGCTGCTAACATTAGCATTGACAAGACCTCACTCAAGGTAAAGTAAAACGCCCAAACCTTTACAAATACACATAAAAGATTTCTGTTTAGAACATCTGTTCGATAGTATGACAGTGTGGGGTTACTCAATGCGATGCGTCTAAATAACTCTGCTATCGTCATGCCCGAAATAGATGTCACAGCTGCCATTGCGGAAATGTATCCCGTTAATCCTATGAACTTGGGCTACACCCCAGACATGGGGTATTTGCAACCAATCTCTAGACGAGCCGCTATGACGGTCCCAGCAGTAGCCCGAGCCCGTAACATCATCGCTGGCACTATCGCATCACTTGAAATGTGCACCTACAGTGAGATGACTGAGGCCAAATTACCTAACCGCCCAATCATCAAACAGCCAGACCCGAGCCTCGCTCGCAACACCACAACCTGCTGGACTATCGACGATTTAATTTTTTATGGCGTTGCCTACTGGCAAATCTTGGCAACATCCCCAGAGGATGGCCGAGTAACACAAGCTAGGCGTATAGACCCTTTACGAGTCAATACTCGGACAGACTCCACAGGCGTTCGTATTTTGTCCTACACCATCGATGGCACAGATATACCGATGCAAGGCGTAAACTCACTAATTATTTTCTGGGGTCCAGATGAGGGCGTATTAGCTCGAGCATCCCGAACTATAAACGCCGCCATTGAACTTGAGGCTGCAGCATTGCGTATGGCTCAAGAGCCAGTGCCACAGATGGTGCTCCGCAATGAGGGCATGAACTTACCACCAGACCAGAAAGAAGCATTGCTAACCGCTTTCAAGTCTGCTCGCCGTACTCGCTCAACCGCCTATGTTGAGGGTCCAATCAATCTCGAGGTTGTCGGTCTGGACTCAGCACAGATGCAACTCACAGAGGCTCGAGCCTACACAGCATCAGAAATTGCCCGAGTAATGAACATCCCAGCCTGGTACATCAATGCCGAGAGTGCCACCAGCACCTACAGCAATGTTTCAGCTGAACGCCGTTCATTGCTCGATTTCTCACTCCGCCCATACCTTGACTCGTTCGAGAGCCGCCTAAGCATGGATGACATCACACCTCGAGGACAGTATGTCGAAGTCGAGATGGATGATTTCTTACGAGGCAACCCAACAGAACGAGTCGATGTAATCGTCAAACTCCTAGACTCAGGCATCATCAACATTGATGAAGCCCGAGCAATGGAGGATCTAGCACCAAGAGGAAACCCAACAAATGACGCTTAACCTAACTTTCGCTGCACACATTACTGGTGCAAATGAAGCAACCCGACAAATCTCAGGAATTGTCGTACCGTTCGGCAAGACTGGTAACACTAGTGCTGGACCCGTAATCTTTGAGGTTGGTTCAATCAGTAACCCAGACCCGAAGCCAGTTAAATTTTTATTACAACATCAGGCGGACAGACCCATAGGTCGAGCCATTGAGTTTCAGGTGACCCCCGGGGGCATCACTGGAACGTTCAAAGTTTCCAACACAACAGCAGGCTCCGATGCACTTATCGAAGCAGCTGATGGTCTACGAGATGGACTCAGTGTTGGTGCACAAATCGACAAATACACAATCCAAGATGGAGTAATGAGAGTTACTGCAGCCAAAATTGTTGAAGTGTCGTTAGTCCATGCCCCAGCATTTAGTGATGCTGTGGTTACAGATGTGGCTGCATCCGAAGCGGAGGCAGACCCAGACACAATCCAAGAGGAGGACCAAGTGTCAGAACAACCAATCGCAACACCAGAGGTTGAGGTTGAAGCCGCCGCTGCTCCAGTAGTACAGGCATCAAGCCCAATCCAGACCGCACCTCGCCTAAACATCACTGCTGCAGGCTACCTAGAAGCAAGCATTAAGCAGATGACAGGCGATGAGGATGCCCGAGCATACGTTCGAGCAGCCGATGACAGCACCAGCACAAACACTGGTCTAACCTTGCCACAACATTTGCAGGAGTTTTACACAAACACCATCGCAGACCGCCCAGCAATTAACGCTGTATCCCGTCAGGCACTTGTTTCGTCAGGCATGAGCTTTACTGTTCCAAACTTGGGCACTGCTCCAACTGTTGCATCAACATCAGAGGGTTCAGCACCATCAGAAACAGGCATGACTAGCACCTACCTAACAGGCACTGTTGTTAAGTACGCTGGCATGAATGATGTTTCATGGGAACTCATTGACCGTTCAAGCCCTGAGTTTTACACCGAACTGCTCAATCAAATGGGAAATGCTTACGCAAAGGCCACTGACTCAGCAGTTTTGACCGCTCTAGCATCAGGCACACAGGCTGCAACAACCGCTGCAACTGCAGCAGGTTTCATCTCATACGTTGGAACCGAGTCAGCTGCATGTTTCGCTGGTTCAAAGAAAAAGGCCCGCAACGTAGTCATCAACACCGACTGGTGGGGAACTCTACTAGGTGCAACCGATACCAGTGGTCGACCATTGTTCACCGCATCAAACGCACAGAACAACCCGGGCGTACTTTCAGGTCAGGGCATCGATGGCAACATCATGGGTCTAAATGTTTATGTAGACCCTTACAACTCAGTATCTACCAAGATTGATGACTCAGCGTTCATTATTGCACCAGAGGCAATCACTTGGTACGAAGCACCAACAACTCGCCTACAGGTTCAGTTAATCGAAACTGGTCAGGTACGAGTCGGTGTCTACGGTTACGGCTGTGCACTACTTAAGGATGCAACGGGCGTTCGCCGTTTCAACTTAACCTAACCAGACTGAGGTAGGGTCTGAACTGCTGTTCCCAGGCCCTACCTCTACCACTTGAGGACCTGACATGAGCAAAATCGACATAGACGAGCTGCGTACAACACTTGGCGTTGGAACGCTCTACCCTGACTCGACTTTGCAACAGGTTGCGGATGCTGCTGAAGAGTTAATCGACGGCCTGCTCGACTACAATCGAGCCTCCATAGCATCGGCTCAAATCTCAAATAATGTGGTGACATTCTTTACCGCTGACCGTAACTCGTTATCTATTGGTGACTCAGTTACGGTCAGTGGTACAGATGCAACTTTTAATGCAACCTATACCGTTGTGCGACGGGATGATTTCTTTTTCACAGCTGCCAAAACTGCAGCGAACACTGAACTAAAACGATACAAGCCATTTGGTAAAGTGATCTTGGTATCTCAGGCCTTAATTTACGACAGCGTACCAAGTGTTAGAGAGGCATCGCTCGCTGTGGCTATCGAGATTTTCCAGCAACGCACAGCACCAGGTGGCAGTATTCAGGCAGTGGACTTTACTCCTGGGCCACATCGCTTAGGTCAAGCACTGCTCACCCGAGTTAGGGGTCTATTAGCCCCATACATGGACATGGGCGGATTTGTAGGATGAGCCTAACCGAAACTAGGCAAGACCTCGCAGAAGCCCTAGCAGACCCCTCATACAGCGTTTATGCGTTCCCTAATGAGGTTATGTATGCACCAGCCATAGTGTTAGTGCCTGGCTCGCCCTATGTGCTATGGCAAACACCAACAAGATTTGGTGCTCGCTTTAGTTTGACCCTGATGGTACAAAACAACGACAATCAGGGAGCCCTTGTCAATCTTGAAAAAATGATAGAAACTGTTGCAGCTCTAATTCCGGACTATGTAACAGTGGGCGATTTTTCACAGCCGACAACTAACGAAGTCGGATCTACTGAATACCTAACAACCGACATCGAACTCGATGTCACAATCAACTAGGAGGGTGCTCTAATGGCACTTAAATATGTAACAGGGCGAGACCTTGCCCTAACAATAAACAGCGTTACCTACACCAGCATTGCCAGTGGATGTACCCTAACCCTTGATAGTAATCAGCAAACGCTAGAGACAATCGCTGGGCGCAAGTACACAACTATTGACCGCACAGCAACTTTGCAGGTTGAACTGTACCAAGACTGGGGCTCAACATCACCAGCATCATTATGTGAAGTGCTATGGGATGCAACAAAGACTGCCCCAGATACAACCATTGCATTTAGTTTCACAGCTAATGGCGAAATCTTTACAGGCAACATTTACCCTAATTTCCCAGTAGTGGGCGGCAATGCTACAGATGCTTTAACCGCATCAGTGTCATTTGTTGTAGACCAGGGCGCAGTAACACACACCTAAGCAATAGAAAGCAGGAACAGTGCAAGTTAAATACATAAATAATAAAACTGAATACAAGGCCAATTTAGACCAGGCATGGGTGTGGGTGAGGCTCGAGGATGACCTCGGGCTCACCATCACTGAAGCACAAACCAAAATGGGCAAAGGTAGTACCAAAATTATTACCTACGCTATTTGGTTAGCCTCAGAAATACCTACCCCATACAATGACTGGATTAAAAACCTAGAGTCATTTGAGGTAGCTGATGATGACCCAAAAGACACCCAGTCGGAAGCCTAAAAAGGGATTTAGTCCAACTAGCAGTCCATACTGGATTACCGCTACAGGATTTACTCACTTGGTCTCTGGCTGACATAGCAACGGCATGGGAGGTGCTTACAAATGGCAACTAATAACAAAGTCAAAATTGACATCCAAATGGATAAACAAGACAAAGACATGTTATTTAAGGCATTTAAGACCTTACCAAAAGAAGCACAGGATGTACTTCGAGCTGAGACACAGAAACTGGTTGGCACACTAGCTGAGGAAATGAAACGCAAGGCAGCGACAGCACCTAACCCTAAACAGGCTATGTTGCTGGCTCGCTCAATCAAAGCAAATAAAGACCGAGTGCCCAGCATCACTGTCGGCGGTGGGCGCAAGGTCCCAGTGCAACGCAAAAAAACCCCGGGCAGTCCACAGCCTATGCAGTCAGACTTGCTATTCGGTGCAGAGTTTGGCGTTAGACAAGGTGGCCCAGGCACATTTAAGCAGGGCGGGCGCAAGTTTGCTAACTACTCAGGGCGCATGGGTAAAGGCTCTAGGGGTTACTTTATCTTTCCGACATTGCGTAAAAATCAAGAGCGTATCCGCCGCACTTATCTTGAAACCGTTTACAAGCTACTACGAAAGAAATGGGGTCCTGATAAATAATGGCTAACATACGCACACTCAAACTTAATCTGCTTGCAGACACTACAGACTTTGCCAGTGGTATCCGTAAAGCATCGGGACAAACCGAGTCATTTAGCAGCAATGTTAAGTCCTCAATGAAAACCCTAGCCAAGTCAGCGGCTATCGCTGGTGCGGCTGTAGCAGGTATGGCTGTGGCATTTGGTGTGGATGCTGTCAAAGCTGCGATTGTGGATGAGAAGTCCCAGCGCCGACTTGCCAAAGCATTACAGAACACAACCAAAGCATCAGCGCAACAAATAAAAGGTGTTGAAAAATACATAGCCAAAACATCGCTAGCAAGTGGTGTCATCGATGATGACTTGCGCCCATCGTTTCAGAAATTAATCCAATCGACTAAAGATATTGGCAAAGCCCAAGACTTGATGACTCTTGCACTAGACACAAGTGCAGCAAGCGGTAAAGACCTTCAAACTGTGAGTTTAGCGTTAGCCAAAGGTTATGGAGGGAATAACGCTTCACTCGGAAGATTGGGTCTTGGTCTAGACAAAGCGACATTAAAGTCAAAAGACTTCAAAGTGGTTCAAGAAAAACTTGAGAAGATTGTAAGTGGACAGTCAAAAGCGAAAGCCAATTCTTTTGAAGGTCGTATCGATCGATTTAAGATTGCTATCGATGAAGCCAAAGAGTCTATTGGTTACGCAATCCTTGAACAGATACAACCGTTTGTTGATAAGTGGCTACCCAAAATTGCTGAGGGTGTCCAGGATGTGATTGACGGTTTTCAAGGCAAGGGTGGCAAAGGTTCTGGCGTAGCGCTAGGCGAGTCAATCCGAGAAGTGGCGGATGCTATGGGTGAATTTTTTGCGGCCTTTAATGAGAGCGATGATGGCAAACAAAGGAGTGTGGCTGACAACATCACAGCAATAGCAAATGCTTTTAATGCACTGGCTGGAGCAATCAGTAAAATTTCAGGCGCTTATAGTTCGATAAAAAAGTTTGAAAACTCGCCACTGTTTGAGAAATACTTGAGCAAGGTTCCACTGTTTTACGGTTTACAAATTTCCAAATGGGAGCAAGAAAAACTGTTTGGTGATAGTGGCAAACCTAAAAAGGCTTTGGGTGGTCCAGTGTCAAAAGGCAAAAGTTACCTGGTGGGCGAATACGGTCCAGAACTATTTACCCCTATGGGCGGAGGCAACATCACTCCTAACAGTCGCTTAAATGGTGGCGGAGTAACAATCATTATGAACGGCATTGTCGATGGTGAGTCTGCTCGCCGTAGCATTGAGCGAGTATTGCAACAGTCCAGCATCCGTACTGGGGCAGTAAATGTTAATGGTGTGGCTCTGTAATGCCTGGTGCTAGTTATTATTTAACAATTGACGGGTACGGGGTAGACGACTATGCCATGATTAATAGCCTCAGCTGTACACATGGGCGAAGTGACATTAACCAACAGCCATCACCTAGTACTTTTAGAGCCCAACTACAACTAATTCCAGGCGAAATTTTCCCAACCTCAATACAATTAAATTCTCAAGTGTTGTGGTCAATTTACGACTCTACAGGAACAGCCGACAAGCGAACTATTTTCAATGGAACTATAACTGACATACAGACCAGTCTGCAATGGTTAAACGGTGACGGCATCTACTTTTACGACATCACAGCAGCAGACAATTTAGCAGGCTTAAACAATAAATCCACAGGCAATTCATTCGCTAAACAGTATGCAGGCACTCGTATTGCAGCTATTTTAACTAAGTTTGGTTATGACACCGCAGACATTACAGTACCTGGTGATTATGAAATTAAATTGCACCCATCAGGCACTATGACCAACATGCTTACATTTGCTCAAGAAGCGGCTCAATCATCTATGGGGATTTTGTATTCTCAACCTCAAAACGGGCGGTTAAAATATCAAACTTATTTGGAGCGAGAAAATAATACAGAAATAGTGCTTTCGACAAGTGACATTTTATCTGGGGATTTTCAGCTAACCACCTCAACTAATACTGTAGTTAATGAGGTTGCTGTAAATTATAACAATGGCACTGGCACTACATATGATGATTTGCCTAGCCAAGCAATGTACGGTTTACGGTCAGGCACTCGAGATACCACATTGCATGATGTGGCAGACGCTAACAGCCAGGCACAAATACTGCTGGCATCTCGTAGATTAGCATCTATCGGACTAACCTCTCTAACGGTCAATACTGCTGTAATTTCTGATGCGCTGAATACAAAATTGGCCAAAATTGAGGTAGGCACAAGAATAAGAATTACAGATTTACCGACACCAGAGTTACAATCTTTTGAGGGATTTATAGAGGGCTACACATGGACCTCGGCCCGAGGCCAAAACATAATTCAAATGAATTTAAGCAATGCTGAGCAATTATACCCATACACTTTATGGAACGAGTTAAATGGCACAGATACTTGGAATACTTACGCATCAGCTACTACACAATGGGGGAATATTCAATAATGGCAACTACAACTAATAACGGCTGGACTGTGCCAAATGACACAGACCTGGTGAGAAATGGCGCATCTGCGATTAGGTCTTTAGGCGGTGCTATCGACAGTGCCATAAAAAAACTTACCTATACCAACATTACTCCGACTTATGGCGGTACTGGCTGGTCTTTTGGAAGTACTGGATATTCAGCCGATGCTAACTGGGCGCAAACAGGAAAGACTGTATTTTTTGATGGCACAATAACTGTAGGCGCAAGCGTAACAGCAGGCACAGGCTCCCTCAGCGTTATTTTACCAATTAACTCAAACACTTTGACAAATGAATTTACAGGGACAGGCATGTTTTACGATGCAAGTGCAGGAACTTTTTACCCTTGCGAAATTCGTATAAACCAAACTAACTTATCCTTTTATATTCTTAGTACATCTGGAACATATTTAAGAGCGTTAGAATTTGATAATAACAATAAACCAGTAACTATAGCTCAAAATGACCAGTTTATCTGGTCTGTTGTATACCAGGGAGTCTAGACATGACCGACACACCAAAAAAGGCAGTCGCTAAACCATCAGCATTTAAGGCCCCAGTGCCAGACAAGGTAACTTGTGAGTTTGGCAAACAGGGGCAAGTCTGGGCTGCTGGGTATCACACTGGCGTTGATTACGGCTCTAAGCGAGGCACACCAGTAACTGCTGTAGCTGATGGCATCATCATTGCCGCTAATTGGGGGCCAGCATACGGACTGCAAGTTATCATCCAACATGGCTCACATCGTTATCTTTACGGCCATTTGCAAGATAAAGAACCGATAGCCGCTGGGACTCGAGTTAAGCAAGGACAGCGCATTGGTCACAGTGGGGCAACAGGATCTAGTAACGCTGGACCACACCTACACCTAGAAGCAAGAACCTTGCCATACCGATACGCCGTTGATGCTGTAGACCCGAGGAAGTGCCTAAAATGAGTAAGTCCAGATTTTCATACGCCAACCTGCCGAAACCTATTTCGTTTGGCCTTATTGCGTTCCTAGCCTCATGGCAGGCCACAGAGTTTAGCCTTGAGTATCGCTCAATTATGGGTGCTATTGTTGCTGGACTTATGGGATTTCTAAACCCTGAATTATCGAACGACACACCGCACTCTGACTAATGTTGTAAAACTGTCGCTAATCTGTGCTAGTGTGTCAGACATGCAGCAACTACTAACAGCAAGTCAGGCAGCGCAGTATTTCCAAGTGTCGAGGCAGACCCTGGTTAATTGGGAAAAGGCAGGCACAATACAGACTTACCGCATTGGTGGCATTGTTCGCTATTTAGTCGATAATCAGAAAAGAGAACAGCAAAATGCAAAAAAGAATAACTAACGCACTGAGACTGGCGCACCTAGCCTCAGCTGTAACACTTGGCATTCTAATTTCAATTTCAGAGGCCGCACCACTACGCATGCTTTATGGAGCATTTGCAGTATTTATCGCTTTGGTAGTTTCTTATCGGGCGCTCTATGTAATTAAGAAACCACACAGCTACTCGGATACACCAATAGATGAGCAAGTACGCCGAGACCTCGGCATCAAAGATTAGACAGAGAAAAGGGAACAGCAACCCATGACATTTAACATGACCGATTATGTCGATGTAAAAGAGCGCATCACATTATTTTATGAAAAGTATCCCGAGGGCTCATTACAGTTTGAGTTTAAGGGCATACTTGAGAGCAATCCTGACATGATCTGGGGCATTGCTTATGCTTATCGCACACCTGATGATGTACGCCCAGGCACAGGTACAGCTGCCGAACTGGCAATTGGTAAAACTAATTTTACAAAATTTAGTGAATTACAAAACTTAGAGACCTCGGCTTTTGGTCGATGCATAGGCGCACTTGGTATTGGTCTGGGTAAGTCTGTGGCTACTAAACAAGAGGTCGAGGCGGCTAAGGCTCGTCAAGAGCCCTCAGATGACCCCTGGGCAGAGCGTAAGCCACTGCCAGCCAATCCGAGTGCTGGAGGGCAATACGCACAGCCTGACATGACAGAGAAGCAATACGGCCTCATCAAAGCATTATTCAATTACTCATTTAGTGCTATGACCGACTATGTAAACGCATTTAAGGTAACAAACGAAATCCCGGCAGAGGACAAATTGACCTCATTTTGGGCTTCTAAACTTATTGAGCAGTTAAAAGCTGAGGGCTATGTAGCAGGCAAGAAACCAAACAACCCAGACCCAGAGAGCAGTTGGAACTAATGATTACTTTAAGAGATGCAATTATCAGGGCTTGGGATAACACTCGGCCTTGCCCAGATGGGGTTAATGGCGGCTTTTGCCCATCATGCCTCTATGCAAGCCTCCAGCAGTTACTCGAGGAAAACGAAGCATTAGCAAAGGCGTTGCGACATGGCAAGTGAGTATGACAGTGGCTACACCTCAGCACTAACACAGCTGCAGAATAAGTTACGCCAAGATGCAGGTATCAAGGGCGTAATGCTTGATCGAGTGCTAGAGCACATACAGGATTTAATAAAACGATGTTCAGGCTGTGGGGGCTGGCTGTTTAGTGATGGCTCATGTCTTGCATGTGAGCAGTTAAAGGTTGAGATACCAGTTAAAAAGGCTGTGAAAAAGAAGTGAAACCATTTAGCCAAGAGCTTTACGATGCAGACGATGACGCCAAATTGCTTATGTTGGCATGGCTTTGGAAATACCAGTCAGAACTTAACTGGCGAGTAAACCCTGATCATTACGGCATAGATTTAATATGTGACAGTCACTGGACAGTCGAGGTTGAGGTTAGGCACTCATGGACCGGGCACACTTTCCCATTTGCAACACTGCATTTGCCTATGCGTAAAAATAAGTTTGTAGCAGAGGGAGCATTCTTTGTTGTAATTAACCATGAACGCACACATGCACTTGTGGTGGACTCATCATCAGTGGGCGCAGCTAACACAATTTGGAAAGAAACCAAATACACAGCTATGGAAAGATTTATAGAAATACCATTACATGAGTGTCTAACAATAAATCTGACACAAGGCACAGATACTATAAACATCTTGGGAAATGAAAAGACCGCCACAGATAGTGACGGCCTAATCAGTTAGCGGCTATGCCTCCCCAGAAATAAACACCAACTCTAGGTCCGAGTATAACGGACTGACCGACTCGTAATCGGTTAAACCACCGTTTGAGGGTGTATGACAGCCTGAGACGATACAGGCAAAAGACTCTTAACAGAGTAGAGATTAGGAGTGACTAGGTGAACCGAGCATCCCACCCAGCAACAAGTGTTCCTAATCAGATGGCGATGCTGTCAGTAATGACCCATGCGACAAACCAGACCATCCCTATACGGGCAAGACTGGGGCAAGGCTTAGTAATAGGCCATGCTCTGCCCACCCAAGCCCTACCAGGCATAACACAGGACATCATGATAAATAACCCAGACGAACTAATAGAAGCCTTAGACGAACTGATAGAGCAGATAGACAGATACCATGAAGCCATCAGAGTGCTGATAGAGGAGTTAAAGGTAGATGAGTAGAACAGGTAGCACTAGAGCATGGCGAGAGTTAAGGCTCAAGATACTGGCTCGAGATGCTAACACTTGCGCCTATTGTGGGGCTGAGGCTAAGCATGTAGATCACATCATCCCGGTTGCTCATGGTGGCACAGATGATGCAGAAAACTTGACCGCAGCTTGTGCTCGATGTAATCAACTCAAGTCTGACAAAACTATTGCGGTTTTTTCTAAGGCTGGGACACCATTC
>Ga0209087_1001325_pt1 | contig 14599 bp, 21 predicted proteins | sample S_130805_EF_Meta_FD_187321 | JGI IMG/M metagenome (GOLD analysis project Ga0209087, IMG submission 187321) | Freshwater microbial communities from Lake Simoncouche, Canada to study carbon cycling - S_130805_EF_MetaG (SPAdes) (version 2) | ecosystem: Environmental > Aquatic > Freshwater > Lake ... | reverse complement strand
AGGGAACCAAACGTCACCATATCCACCATGTGGTGTTCTAGTACCATAATAATCAGTTCGTAGTTCACAAAAATAATTATGACCTAATCCTATAGCTAGGCTTAATGGCATACTTTGATTACCAATAAAATAGTCGCTGCCCTGAATTAGTCTGGCCATTTCCAGCATGTCCTTTACTGGATAATAATCTACCTTAATGCCAAACCTTGCTTGAAATTCTGCATGTTCATTGGTGTGTCCTACAAATAAAAACCTATGATGTAGACCTTTGCTGATCCAACGCATCCAACCCTCGCCAGTAGTGCCATGATGATATCTGGGAGTCCTATTAACTATAATAGTTTTGCCTGGTACTTTGATTGGGTCTACTGGTTTAAGCCAAGGTTCATATAATAACTTCTGTTTGACTTCAAGATCAAGTATATCAATGTTATTGGCCAATGCATAACATTCAGTATTATTGCCATTCCATGATATGCCATTGTGCTGTCGCCAAGCACCTTCACCGTGATAATCAATATGTTCATCTTTCCAAACTGATACAGCATTAACGTAATCCTGTATTTCAAGTAAGGGTTTCATAAAGTCATATTGCCACTGATGAATTGTGCCAGCTACTGAGCCTGCTCCTTGTGGCCATCCCATGACCACAGAACAAAAATGATTTAGATAATCTAGTTTAACGTATAGATTGCCACCGCCCATTAATCGCATAAAACATAGGTAATAGATATTATCACCTAAGGTGCCAAATATAGTATGATTTTTCATTTTACTATGGCTGGTAGGTAATTATCAAACAATCCCAATCTCTGTTGTAGACTAGTTGCTGGCCAATGTATGAGCCAATCACCCGTTTCCCAATTGCCTACTTGACCAAATCTATCCTGTCTATTTGGATAAGCTCCACCATACAAACTATATTCGTAACTGTTCATGAAGCGTTGTGGCATGACTTTTACTGTATTCTTAAATCTATTGCATACAACAATATGTTCCCCAACTGGGAAAGCTGGTACAGCATTGGGATTTCCACCACTGGGGAATCCACAAGCATAACAAAGTGCTCGTTGTTCTTGATCCCAATGCTGCATACATTCTTCTTTCAAGCTTAATACATGATTGAGAAATTCCATACCTTCTGGAGTATTTCTAGCTAGAAAACTATCAGCATTAAGTCCATTGGCATCTACGCTGATCATAAAATGATAGTTGTTGTCAATCTTATCTTCTATTTTAATTGTAAAGTTTGTGATCATGGCGTCACATCCAGTATACCATGCCCATTCAATTTCTGGATGTTGTTCAAATATTTCTTTAGTATGATGTATCTTTTCAAAGCTGTTCATTGGACTTGTGGTGAACTTATCCTCTGTTCTCTGATCACAAAAATAGCCGTGTTGTTCGGCGTAGATTTTTTTATTTTGATTCCAAGTTTTGTCGGCTAGAACTTGAAATCCGTTGTTGTTAAAGCTCAGCAAGGCATGCATTATAAGTTTCCTATTATATTTTATTTACCCACTACCCCTACTAAATGTAGCCTTTTTTGTGGTGAACAATTAATAAAAGTATGATGCAATCTTGTATCCACCCAATAAGATGATCCTACTTCTAGATGTTGGACTATTCCAGTTTTAAAAACAAAATAGCATTCTGGATTAGTTAGTAAAGGAATATGTATTCTAGGGGTTGCATCATAATGCATACTATAACAGGCAAACGGATATACCCACATCAATCTAGTTTTTTTTAAGTCATATTCTTTTATGACTTCTTCAAAAATAGTATCTTTGAAAAAAGGATTTAATTTATTATATTCTAATTCATTTCCTTGGCTTTTTCCCACAGCGCTAGTCCATGGATCCTCATCATTATAATATTGTAGCCCTACTTGACGACCTTTATGGCCATAGTCTGTCCATGCTATATTAGATTTTATTTTTGAATAAGAATCTAATATAGCATTTACATCAATATCGTTAATACATTTTATCATATAGAATAAATTTTTAATTAGGAATTAATCTCAGTCTTTTCTAAAAAATGGGGAGTCAATCCCGTTTTATCTAAAAAAGATTTTGAAAAGATACCATCAACCTTTATACTAAAGGAAGAGTAAGCCACAGGATCTCCGCCATGTAAATTTGCATTATCAAAATAACAAAATCTACATTCAGGATATATTTTTTTAGAACCTTCTCTAATATAAAATTTTTTATTTCCTAAAGGGTTAATCCAAATAAATTGATCTTTACGATTGATATTAACTATATCGTTATAGTCCCTATGTTCAATTGGAAAAGAGAACGAATCATTTAAAAATATAATCGTTCTTCCAATTTCTTCAAAAATATTTTCTTCTTTTAACCAATTCATAAAAGAAGCAAAATTTTTTATTGCAGGACTATCAATACATCCATTAGCAAATTGTTTTACTGAGTAATCTTTATATTGTCTAAGGCTTATACCTCTGCCTAATATATGAGTAGGCCATTTATACTGAATGAATATAAGTGCTTTATATCTTTCTAGATTAGTAATTAAATTATGATAAGGATGGGAAGTGTCATTAAGAATTAATTGATAAATTTCAACAATGCCTTTTTGACTTTTATCAACGTAACCAACTCCTGGCTGAGTAGGTCCAATAAAATTATTGGATTCAGCTATTCCTATTAATATATCATCAATAATAAGATCAAACTTTTTTGTATCTATAAACTGATCAAATGATAGATATGGCTGATTTAGTACAGTAAAAAACATAATTTATTATCGAATGGACTCTACTAGGTGACTTTCTACTACTATTGATCCTCTATAAGGCAACCCATCATATTTTTTACATAAAAATTGTTCAAACTCATTAGTAAGATCTTCAACTTTTTCAAATCCAGTTTGTTTCTTTCTAAAAAGCATTTCTGGATTAACTTCTTTATGTGCTTGAAACTTGGTACTTCTTATTCCAAGTTTTCCATAAAATTTATCATTAATTAATTGTTTAAGCCAAGTTGTTTGATCAAAAGCTAGTGAAAGTTCTGGGGTGTATTTTAACCACAACATACTAGCTTTTCGATTTGTATATTTTAAATACTTTTCCCATCCTAGGTAAAATTCAAATTCAATTTTTTCCCATACTCCAGGTTCATCATAACTTTGATTACGACGAAACCAAAGAGGGTGCCCATCACTAGCAATAGGCATTTCATCAATATAATCTAAAAATTTTAATTGAGGTAATAATCGAGGCCTATCAATTTGGGCCAATTCGCTTATTTTTTCTGCGTCAGTTTCGTAAAATTTTTTTAAATTCAAATCAATTAATTTATATTCTTTTTGAAATGATTCGCATAGTGTAATAGCATATGACACATCGTATATATTACTATCGTTTTCATAACGAAAAATATAAGGAACAAAATCTACATTATTTCTAATAAATGTTCTAAAAACAGTTTCACTATCCGAACCTCCTGATAAAAGTAATCCATACTTTTCATTTGGGTAATCATCTAAGAAAATTTTTAAATTATAGTCTAATGCATCAGAAAACGAAAATAGTTTTATATTATTAACTATATATCTAATACTAAATTTTTGATTAGGTGAGATTCTTCGTCCTAACCAATCAGTGTCATCATAGCCCCATTGATACCAATTGTTGTGTCTAGAGTTTGTCATAATGAAATATGCTATTCAAAATATTTATACCGAATATGAGTCATGCTCTTAAATTTTAATTAATTTAATTAATATTCCAGAAATATCTAATTCATACCATCTATGACTAGTAGTATAATTCCTCGGGTATCTATGATGATTGTTATGTAAGGACTCGCCCCAAGTTGGTATGGCAAATAGCCAACTATTTGTACTATGATCCCTTAATTTAAAGTTCTTATATGAACCGTACCAATTATCTTTATGACCTATGTAATTTACGACATTACTCATTATCGCTGCTAACACTATAGGTACCCAATGTAAAAATATCATTAGATACCAACCACCAATTAAAAATAGAACAAAACTATATATTACCAATAGTAAATTATAATATCTATGTAGGAATTGATGGTAAGGATCTGTAATAAAATGTTTCATACGCCATTTCATACTGTGGTCTACTGGATATTTCAATAAAAATACACGCCAACCTGTAATCCAAGGACTATGAGGATCACCCTCTTTATCTGATTTCAAATGATGCTTTAAATGAATAGCTACCCATACAATAGAGCTACCTGTATTTGCCATGCATCCTAGGAAACTGAATAATTTAACAAAAATAGAGTTTGTTTTATAACTCTGATGTGTTAAATTTCTATGAAAAGTAACCACAATTCCTAAGCATACATACAAAAAATATCCTAAAATACTTAAACCTATAGTGCCAAAAGTGAATCCATAATGGACAAACCCAAATATACCACCAATGATACTTATAAGTAAAAATAATTGTGTTGCTCTAGTGTTACTAACTAATAATTTTTTCATAAATCTATTTATAAAATTTAATATTTTCCCAATTTGGTTCATAAGATTCATCAATCTTATGATAGATTACCCATTGTTTTACATAGTTAATATTTACCGGGAATTCTACATGAAATTGCCCATTATAAAACATACTGTCAGTATTTCGTTTTTTTTCTATCCCAAATCCAGAACGCTTAAAATAAGGTATTAATCGTTTATTATAGTCATTGAATGTTAAAGCTATAATTTTTAAATTATGATCTTTAGCCCATTTTAATTGCATTGGTAAAAGATATCTCCCTATAACGAATTTTCCCCGCATGTCTTTATTTAACCAAGTTCTTACTCCACCTAATGCCACATTGGGGTCAAAATCACTTAAATTCACTCCTGACATTGCCAATATTTCGTTGTTATCATTCAAGATTAAAAACATATCACCATTATTGTTGATGAATCTATTGCTTTCATACAATAAGTAAGGCAATGTTGCTGGATTATTTTCCCAGTCATTATCCCACATGTTTACATGACTAGGTTCAGACTTTTCTTCAAATGCTTGTTTACAAAAATCAAGTATTTCTATTTTATGATTGATATAATAGTCATTTTCAAATATGCTTTGAATCTTCATTTTTTTATTAAATTAATAATATTTGCTGCAGGATCATATTCGTATTTATTTACTTTTGTTGTTAGTTTTTCTGCTTTTGCATGGTGATTGTTATGCCATGCGTCCCCTAAAACAAACGGCCATAGCCAAATATTATTTGTGCTCTTGTCTTTTGTATCAAAATTCCTGTATCCAGAGCTGTGAGCAAAATAGTTAAAACAATTTTGACTTAGATGAATGCAGAATATAGGCAATATCCAAGTAAAGTAAACTAGATACAAATCAATGCACCCTAAAATTAGTAACCAACTTAAAATAATTAATAGATAATACTTGTTAATGAATAATTGAGCGGGTATCATCAATTCTTTAACAAGAAAAACATTTGGTTTTGTTTGAGATTCGATGGTTTTAAATCCAAACAACTTAAATTCTAATGGATGCGGGTCTTTCTCTGTATCACTAAATGCATGATGTAAGCGATGAATATATACCCAACCTAAAGGACTTCCCCTACCGGTTAATATTGCAATAAAAGTCAAAGCCCAATGAAAGAATGAATTCACTTTAAAAGTTTTATGAGTATAATACCGATGCAATGTTATACTCAACCCAAAAATACTATACACGTAGAACGATATTATGGCCATACCAATACACATTGGGGTGAAGTTAAAATAAAACAGCCCAATAATAGTTGAAATTAGAGTAAAATTTTGAATTTTATTCAAGGTATTTGCATTAGATTCAAAAATTTTCAATTATCGCCCCCTTTAAATCTGATATTTAATATACATCTAAATAATTTATTCTGTTATTCCTAAGCAGATAAGTATATTTATACTATATAAAATATGCAGATAATACTATTAGATTTATTTAAATTTCTTAAAGATGATAATTTAAATTCTGAATCATTTGGTAGAATGATAGAGGAAAGAACTTTAATTTTGAAAAATCAATATTACGAAAAATTAATGTTACTATAATTTTAACTTAATTTTAGAAATTTTTTGTAAACTATCTTTCCTTACCAAACATTCTCTACGATTAGCTTCACGCAATACTCGTAAGTATTCAATGCCGTCAATCAGTCTGACGTCATCGGGATTAGGACAAATGAATCTTTCTTTGTTTACAATATTTTCAAAATATGTATTTTTCATTATTATCTCCTTATTTCTTTATAATTATACAATCTTGAAAACACCCTCCTGAAAAATCTGGTGACTTCTCTAAAGTAAAATCATAATCAATTAATAAACTTGCCAAATATTCTTTTTTATAAAAAGATAAAAACATACCATCATTAGGCACTTTAGATGTTTTATTGTCAATGAGATAAACGTAGTCTTCTGTTTGAATACTGTCACAACTGCCAAAATCTCTTACACGTTTTTGATAAAAATAATCTAATGCTATTTTATTTTCTTGATCCAACCAGGTGATAAACATTTTCTTACCTAGTTTTAACTTGGTATAGAGCCATGAAATAGCATCTAACATGTCCTCTTTTGTAGTGTGAGTTATAACACTATAACTTATAATACAATCAAATTGATCATTTATATTAGGCCAAACGTTTTCATCGCCTATTGGATTGTACATAAAGTTATGTTTGTTATAATGAATAAATTTTGCATTTGGGAACATTTGCTGGCCAGCTCGTAATGCCTCTAAATCTACATCTATACCAGTGTACATACTTTCTGGAAATAAATTTTCACTGCTTTCTAAAAACATTCCATAATTGCATCCATAGTCCAATACAGAACCTGTGATTGGACCTTGATTTAATTGACAAAAATATTTGTATGAATTTAAAAAATAGTTAATTTTTGGCATGGTAAATTTCCTTGAAATAGTTTCGGGACACTATTGCTAGTGGTGTCTCGATAGGGCAAGTTTGGACAAACCATACTTCACGGCTAACTAAGACTGGTCTACCAGCATCCGCTACTTGGGACTCGAACCCTACGTCTATCCCGAAATTGGAAGTGCGGGTGGGATTCGCACCCACGGCTCTACGGATTTGCAATCCGTTCCATTGGACTACTCTGGCACCGCACTATATATGGCAGGGGTATAGGGACTCGAACCCCAACGAACGGAATCAAAATCCGGTATGCTACCATTACATTATACCCCAATTGACTGGTGGGTCTACCCGGACTCGAACCGGGAACTCTCAGATTAAAAGTCTGATACTCTGACCAATTGAGTTATAGACCCTTAAAACTTGGTGCCTCAGCCTGGATTCGAACCAGGCACCCCCGCCTTATCAAGACGGTGCTCTAACCTAATGAGCTACTGAGGCAGTTGGCACCGGTGGATGGAATCGAACCACCACTAGCGGTTTTGGAGACCGCCGCACTGCCATTATACTACACCGGCATAAATTTGGCTCCCCGACCTGGGATCGAACCAGGGACCGACGGATTAACAGTCCGGCGCTCTACCGCTGAGCTATCAGGGAATAATCTAATTTTTCCAAAGATGATCAATTATCTTTGGCATTCTAAAATCTTTTCTATTTTGCAATACCGTTATGTCATTTCCATAATGGTCTTTCCCTAGCCATGGAGCCCCAAATGCTAAAGTTATTTTTGGCTTATCTGATTTATTAATCATACCATGTGGCCATCCGCCATCCATAATAAATGCTTCCTCAATATTAGGAGCAGCTACATTGCCTTTATCTGTTAACCAATAAAGTGTATCAGTACTACCTTGTAATACAATTCTTAATTTATGTTGCCTAGTATTCAATTCGTCTCTGTTACAATCAATATGTTCTTTATTTGAAGCACCTGGATCAGTTAATAACAACATAATTCTAGATTTCATTCCAGTCCAAGGAAATAAATAATTTTCACACCAATCGACAATTGTTTTAGGTGCAAAAGCTGTCCATTCAAAATCGCCTTGGTAACTATTTTTAATAGTATTTCCATTTTTAATAGAAATGGGGAACATTCGAGTTGACCTATAATTGTCCCAAAATGATAAGTCTTGATTTAAACTTAAAACTTCATAAGTTGCTTTTTCTTTGTCTAATATTGGTAATACATTTACACGGGCAAAAAGTAAATCTTTCATAAATATATTTATATAGTAAATGGTGGAGGTGACAAGGATCGAACTTGCGACATCCAGCTTGCAAAGCTGGCGCTCTCCCAACTGAGCTACACCCCCATATAAGGTAATATAATGCAAAAACATTTTTATGCAATTGATAGACCAATTTCTGATTTTATAAAAAATAAAGATATTATTCCGTCCAAACCAGTAGACTCTAAAATTTTTCTTTCACGATGTGATCCTAAATTATATTTACAAGATGATATTTATGAAAAACTATCGAGTCTTGGTAATTTGTTTAGTCTAGTATTTGGTATGGCCCCGGGTGCTGATAAAAAGAATATTCATATAGATATAGATACTGAAACTCAAAAACCAATTCAGGCTAGCCTAAATATTATTATCGATGGTCAAGGAGTAATGCGTTGGTTCAATCCTAATTACGATGTAACTATTAAAAATACTGTTAATAGTAATGGAGTAAATGTGTATTATAAAGCATGGTATGATAATTTCGGTGATCCAATAGATGAATGGAAATCTGGAAAGATTGCACTTGTGCGAACAGATGTGCCCCACCAAGCTTGGAATTTTGACTCCACTGATAGGAGAATAGTATCTATTAGATGGAGTAAAAAATACACATGGGAGGAAATAACTGATTGGTTTAAAACAAACTTGGTAGTAGACTAGGGATTCGAACCCTACCGTTCCAGCCCATCTGACCAGTCTCCAGAGTTTATAAGTCTCCGCCGCGCACCAGCGCCGTCTACCATATTCAAACACACTAACTCTAATATGCTTGAATATGGTGTCAGTGTTGCTGACTAAGGAATCCCGACGCCCAGTGCTAAGAGAACACCTATTCGTCACCCTACTCTTACCATATTGAAACACACTATGCCACGCTCTGAACCTGGACTCTTAGTAATGTGCTTGAATATGGTGGGTGGTCAGGGACTCGAACCCCGTATACCTAAAGGTGCCAGATTTACAGTCTGGTGCAGTAACCAGTTCTGCTCACCACCCACAAAAAATTCACTTGTTGTTAAAGAGCTTTTGTTACAAACAAAGTAGTATTATATAGTCACTACATGCTCTTGTCAACACTAGATGTGAAAATGACTTGATCTTATTCATCCAAAATAAGATCAAGACTGATATGAAAAAATTTATACTGCTAAGAGTGATGGAGTAAATCTTAAATTTAGGATCATTGATGGATTACTACTTTGATTTTGATAAGAAAAAGGAGTTTCTAAATTCATTAAAATAGTACTACTAATTAATTCAGATTCCACTAATTCTGGTTCGCCTTCCCAATTTGGTACATACCACACAGATTTGTCAGTTTCTACAAAGGTTTTAGTATAATTTCCTGTGAAATAACTCAGTTCTATTGAACCAGAATTTAATATAGGAATACTCAATCCCCAAGCTGGGTTTCCTTCCCAAAGTGGGGGGAAACATCCAATTCGATGTTCTAATGATAAGTTAGCTTCAAAATACATTAAATTACCACTCACAATATCATAAGCAACATTTTTTTTACTAGCTATTCTAATTAAATCTTCTTGCAATATAGATTCTAAATCATATAGCTCACTCAGACTTAATTTTTTACCTACAAGATTAGACGAATATTGATCTATAATAGTTTGCTTAACAGCAATATCAACTGGAATGATGTAACTCATATAATTAATCCTTAAATATTCAAAAATATTTATCTAAATCTTTTATTTTTTGCTAATTTTAGCAATTATCAACACTGGATGTGAAAATAACTTGATCTTGTTCATCCAAAATGTCATATGCAATGGGCTCTGATTCTAAGGCCAATCTCAACGCATCAATGGCTGAATCAGCTACTGCTCTTCCCTGACTGTTTTGTTTGAAAGCCACACGTAACCACTCTAGTGCTTCCAGAGCTTCACGCATGGCTTCCTGACTCATTATAGTTCTACGGCTTCGTAATCTGCTTTACCAACACCACATTCTGGGCATAGGAAATCGTCCCCCAATTCCGCCCATTTACCTTCTGTTTCTTCATCGTGGACATGGCCACATACAATACATACGTATTCCATTATTGGACCTCCTCTAACATCTTTTGATAAGCGGTGGCATGACGTTGTTCCACGCTCTTCAATGCGGCAAATCGTCTTTCTGCCTTGGCTAACACTTTGGCAAATTCAGCGGCGTGTTCGCGGCTTTCTTCGATCTGTGAGGTTGCTTCAATCACTGCGGCAGTGTTTCCTTCGTGTACAGCATCATCTCTGAAGTTGGGATACATTGTGGTAAACTCATAAGTTTCACCCTCAATGGCCTTTTGCAAACACTCTTTGGTACTTGGTGTGCCGATTAGCAATTCCAAATGACCCCATGCATGTTTGAGTTCTTGATCTGCGGTGTGCTCAAAATGACGAGCAACATCCTCAAACCCTTCAGCACGAGCAATACGAGCAAAGTAACGATACTTGACGTGTGCTTGACTTTCACCAGCCAATGCACTTTCTAAGTTTTTAATTGTAATAGACATAGTGTTTCCTTTTTAGTGTGTCAGTGTTAATACTGATGCATTATTATATAGTTCTTTTGTGTGACAAATCAATGCTTTTTCAGTGGTTTCCGTTATGGTTTTTTTCAATAACAGTTATTGGCTAAATCAATTAAGCATTCTAATCAAATTTTCTCTAAATGACAGCTTCATGCTCAATTCATATGGATACATGTCATGTGCGATGCCTAATATGGCTTTGGTAGCAGTATCTTTAAAGTCAGCCAATTGATTTGGCTTAAACTCAAAAGTCAGTGTGTGTACACTGGTTGCTGGATCAGTGCTAGTGTCACTGTTGCCATGTGCATAAACCCTTTCATTGCCAGCGACTCTGATATACACAGTCTTTTCTATATTTGATAATTGTTCAGTTTTGATTTTTTTAATATCTTCACTGCCATGTTCAATGGTCAGTTTGCCAATTAGTAATGCTGGTGAACCTTGATCAAATGATATTTTAGCATTAGGCCCGATAAATGTGTAACTTTCAAACATTTTTATTCCTCATTGTGATAAACTGCAATTATGGTATGCCCCACAGCCTTTGAAGGTATTAGCGCATTTGCAATTCTATATATAGCATTGGATATTAGATTGCTAACTAAATGTCGTTTTCTTTGAATCAAACTATGCTTTACGCCAAACAGTCTATTTAGAAACTTTACTGATTTAGCTTGCCAATTTAATTTTTTATGGAATGGATCTAAGTCTTCTTCTATAAAAGAATGTAATCTTAATCCATGTATACTAGCTAGATTTTTTAAACTTTGTTTAGACCATTTTGTAACATGATGTGGTGGCATGTTTAAGGCAAAGTTCTGTAAGTCAGCTAAGAAGCTATCTTCATTTGGCACTGAGAAGATTAAAAAGCCATGTGGTTTAAGACATTTTTTAGATGCTTGTACAAATGAATACGTATCAGCCACATGTTCCAATACTTGATGTGCTACTACGCAATCGTATTGTATGTTCAATTCAGCATGACGTTCAATGCTTTGATTAATTACGTTTATGCCTTCAGTCTGTGCTTGAATAACTGCATCTGGATTAAATTCCAATCCAGTATAATTGGCCATGTCTTTGCCATAAGCGCCAACTCCTGATCCAATTTCTAAAACACGATCAGTTGGCTTAATAAATTTTTTAGTTAATGCAAATTCTGGCTTTGATGGTTTGTAGTACCATTCAAATTGACGTAAGTCATCGTAAAATCGTTCACTACCCATTACTGGGGGATCAAACATTTTTAAATCACAGTGGCCGCAATGATATAAGTCAATGGGCCCTGTGATTTCTTGTTCAATGTTTAAGCCGGGCGTCAATAAACTATCGTTTTTATACAGATCAATTAGTTCTTGTTTACTAAAACTATCGATCAGTTTCAGTTTAGTTGATTTACAGCTTAAACAATTCATATTTTACCAAATGTCAGATTTAGCAGGAGTAAAGTTTTCCAGAGGCCTAGGCAATGCATGAGCAAATTTGTGTTTACGTAGGATACAGATCATAAAAGTAACTCCATACGTAATTTGATGTTTAGAATTGCTGTTCCCTGTCGTCATATCAAGCAGTTTAGGCCTAAGATCAGGTTCATTATCCTTGGGCTCTGGGAAGTTCTTATTATACCAGTTTTTATAAGCCTTGTCAAGCTTACTCCAAAAGATATTAAGTCCTTTTGCGGGTACAAACTCACACTCAAAAGTATTCCAAAAAATCTCAGTCATATCACGAATAAATTCGTCACTGACTACAATTTTTTCTGCTTTACAGGCTTTAAAGAAAGCATTAATCATGATCAATTCTTTATTTTCCACATGTTGGCTTTGATAAACTACACGATTCTGCCAATATTTACAGAAGTTTTCTACAATGTCTAGTTCTTCATCTACAATACCAACCACTTGTGTAATAGCACCATAAGCACCAGTATTTTGATGTTGAGTTGAAGTCAAAAACAGATTAGCATTTTCCAACAATGTTTGTTTTTGTTCGGCAATACACCAATCTGGATCAGACGAGCCGTCCATTCGAACACCGAATACTTTTTGTGCAAACAAGTCCATTGGGTCCAAATTAACTTTACCTCCACCTTTCTTTTCTTCAGTATTAAGGATAATAAAGTTTTCGCGGATTTCTGCTTTAGTAGTTGCTGGATCAGCAATTACAATTGGGATTAAAACATCACTAGCGCTTTCTTCAAAAATCATGCAATAAATAACGTACAAAACTATAGTAGTATGTTGCCCGTCCCATGCGATATAGCATCCAGGCGCATTTGGATCCTCATATACATTTACAGCCAATACCCTAGTTGCATGGAAGTTTTCTAGAATCTTTAATACATGCTTCCAATTAAGCGGACGATTCATTGTGTCATCAATACGAATGTCACTTAGTCGACCTTTTTCAGCACGTGACAAACGCATATTAGCAGAAGTCAAATTAGGATTGTTTGTTTTGAACTTCTTAATAATATGTTGCAGTTCAGTTAATGCACCTGGTACTGCTTGACAATATTGATTAATACGCTGTTTAGCAGATACAAAAACGCTAGCACTAGTATTATAACGAGCATTATAAACTTGTGCTGGTGTAAGAGGCAAAGTCAGCCTTGGGTGAACAGGAGCAGTGACATGGGCAGCAGCAACATTAAGATTAAGTACAGACATGGATATTATCCTTTAAGGTTACGGTTATAATCTACAAAAGTTTCATCATTGGCCAATGGCTGTAATAGATGGATTAATACTCCTTCCATTAGAGACAATTCAGTTTCCTTATTAAGGATAATATAACGCACAACCCAGTTTTCTGGAGTGAGGTTATATTCTGAATAGTTTTCACGTAACCAAGTCCACCCTTTAGTGTCATTGGTCCCGTTTTTAAGTAGGGCAAAGGCCTTTTGCCAATGTTTCTTTTGGCGACGCCTAATTTGGCCTTTACCCACATAAATTACTTTGTCATCTTCAGAGATGATGTACACTCCGTGATGCTTATCAGGGATGGTGTTAGGCATTTTGAATTGCTTGACAATTATCTCTGAACGAATACTATATTCGTTCATGACTTTTTCAATAGTTTCTTCAATCATGTTACTTAAACTAACTCGTGGTTGAACACTTCCTAACATTTAACTATTATACGCTATCACTAATCCAAAGTCAAGGCTTTTTGGCCTTTCTTTTAGATTTTTTCTCTGGGACAATATCCAATTCAGCAACTTCTTCCTCAAGAATACGTAGTTCCTCTCTGTCAATCACACGTTGAATAATCTCAGTGACCAATTGGTTAAGAGTAATGTCACGCTCATGTGCCATGCTCATTAGTCGAAACAGTTCATCCTCGCCTAACTCTAAGGGTAATTGGACACGGGTATCATAATCTCGACCATCTACAATGGCTTGAGCCTTTTCCAACCAATCATCTTCTACGTCCAAATCACACCAGTTGACATCATCCCATGCTTCTTTGTCTAAATCATTTCGATGATCTGGATGGGTAAAACGATAAGCACGATTGTTCTTATAGTCGCAGGCCTGTACACTATATACAGTTTGATCTTGGCTATTGAAAATAATACAAAGACTATGACCGTCTTGGTCACCGTTCCAATAGTCCAAACTATATGCACCGGGAGCAAATCCGTTCCATGCACTACCTTCGCAGATACGATAATTGACAATTTCCATAAACTGTTTTAGGGTAATCATATTGATCCTAGTTAAAAACTATATTGTACACAAAAAGAAAGGGTCCGTCAAGACCCTTCCTGGTTAGTTAGGTAACAAGGTTAACCAAACCCCGGAGTACGCTGTTTCTTAGGCAGCTAAAGCAAACTCTTCATCATTCATTGCTGTGATGTCGAA
>Ga0209087_1001321_pt1 | contig 14623 bp, 18 predicted proteins | sample S_130805_EF_Meta_FD_187321 | JGI IMG/M metagenome (GOLD analysis project Ga0209087, IMG submission 187321) | Freshwater microbial communities from Lake Simoncouche, Canada to study carbon cycling - S_130805_EF_MetaG (SPAdes) (version 2) | ecosystem: Environmental > Aquatic > Freshwater > Lake ... | reverse complement strand
GGATCTGCGCCATGTCGATGGTGGTGCCTTGGGGCGGGATGGCCTTGTTGTCGGCGTTGACGACGACAGCCACCTTGGACTTTAGTTGAATGATCTCGTTGTTGGCAGCAGAAAGCGCGCTCATGAGATAGACAACGCAAGAGAACAGGATCGGGATACCGGCAAAGGTAATCTTCTCGACCAACGCGCCCTTGCTGGCGCTCGCCGCCATCTCGATAGCGAACTTTTCCTGTTTCTCTTCGGTCGTGCTCATTTATCCGCCTTTGCATCCAGCTTGTCATAGATGCGCTTGAACATGTCTTCGATGTGGTCCATGCGCTTGTCCAAGTCGAACCGACTGACGTAGTTCTTGGGTAGGTCTATCTCCAGACTATGAAGGTCTGATCTCAGCTCCTTGACCGCGCCCCATACCTCCCGCGCAAACCAACCGCCCATCGCGATGGCGACCGTGGACGCGATATTCATAAGTGTCTGCGTGTCCATCAGGGGGCCTGCCGGGGTGCAAGTTCATTTGAGACGGACGCGGCGGGGCGCGTTATAAGATTGTTGGAAATTGCCCGCGCCGCCTTCTGCGCGGCCTCGCCGCGCTTCTTCATCTTTATAGCCTCCCCCAACGCCGCCGCGTACCGTTGCGGATTGTAGTACATGGTGTTAACCGCTTCGGCGGCTACGCGGGCCTCCATTACATTCTTGGCTTTGCCCACAAGCACTTTAGCCCATGACAAAGGGTGTAACCCCGAAACGCTTGTTAAAAGAGCCCCAAAAGTTGCAGTGCTAGGCTTAGCCGCAACTCTTGCATCGCCGCCCGCTGCGGCAGTTTTTCTAACTTGTTCAAGCCGAGCTATGTCGTTCGCAGCAACATTTAGATTGGCAAGTTGAGGCGCTGAGAATTGTTTTGCCAATACCTTGGGGTCGTACAGCCCTTCGCGGGGCACCGCCCCTTGTAGTTCATCCAACCGTTTCTGCACCTGCGCCGCATTAAGCAGCAGGGTATGCTCTGCTTGACCATTATGACCTATGGCTTGTCGAATGGTGTTTTGCTTTTCGGTCAAGAATTTGATAGCTGCGTCAGGATTGCCCGCTTTCATTGCGTCAAGCGCAATATCTTTAATGTTATTTACCAAACCAGCGCGTTGTTTCGCGTTCAGTTGTCCAAGCAAAGTCCCCATGTCACGCGGGCTTGCTAACGCTACATTCACCATTTCTTCTGGAGAACGCGCGTTTCGCAATGTTGCGGTGCTGCTCTCAAACGCTTGACGCTGTTGCGCGGTTCTGTCCGCAAGCGCCTGGCGTTGGCGAACATTACTGGCCGCTTGTTCTGTAATGGCGGTAAGCTCGTCCGTAACTTGTACGCCACTAGATTCCAAATTATCCAACTGCCTGCGATGGGCGCGCAAGAACGCAGTTGCTTTATCAACATCCACAAGCCCATCCGCCCCCACGGCGGCTTTGCGAAACAATCCCTTAACGCCTTCGGTCATTATTCTAGCCGCATCTGGATCATTTCGATAAGTTGTAACGAACTGTTGCGATGGCGTTTCAGATTTAAGGAATTCTGCCGCAACGTCTTCAGGTAGCACCCCCGGCATGTTGTATTTGTCGCGGGTCAACATTTTTGCGGTTACGCCAGTTCCCGTGCGCTCAGTTACTTCTGAAACGTGCAGCCCCCGCGCTTCATCAAACAATTCACGCGTTCGGGGAGACACAGGGCTAAGTCTGAACGCTTCGTCTAATTCGGCCATAACTTGGCCTATATTACGCGCGCCTGTGTAATTTTGCGCCGCACGCGCTTCGCTTCGATCTTGTGCAAGACCTCGGCGGACATCCATAAATTCACCAGTCGTGACCGTGGACGGTTGCGGTATTGGAGCGCCGGTTCTGCCGGGCAAGCCAGGTATAATTGACGGTATGGCTTCGCCCGGCAAAGGAAGATTGTTAAATCGCTCCATCGCGCGGATGCCTTCAGGCGCAGCACTAGCGTCCATAAGCCCCGCCGCAGACCCACGCACCCCCTGCGCGGCTTCTAACGCGCGGTCTATATTAATAGGAACGTCGCCGCCTTCCGCGACTACACGAGCGTATGCAGGACGCACAATATCTTGCCGCGATTGGGCTGCAATCGCCTCCGCTATTTCCGTTAACCGCGCCCCTACGGCTTGCGGGCTAGGGTCGGGAAGCTGCCTTCCAATACTTTGCCCCGCGCCTTGCAACCGGGCTTCTTCCGCTGCCGCCCGCTGCGCTTGTGCCGCTTGCTCCGCAACCACCTGCGCTTCCAGAGCCGCTTGCACCGCAGCAGGATCACCGCGCATCTCAGGCGTTATCTCGCGGGTCGCCAACCGCAATTGGTTTTCAACGTTGCCCAAGTTACCTTGAATAGCCGCCACGCGCTGTTGCTGCGCAAGTTGCGCTTGCGGTGCGGTCGCGCCTTCCGCCAAGGAAGCTTCCATTGCCGCAACGCGAGGATCTGCAACGTTGCCCGCAGCCAACGTTTCCGCAACCGTTTTTTGACCGCTGGATGTTGGCACGCCTTCGCCATGACGAAAACCGGCAAGCGTTCCTTCTAGATCTTTGGTTCCTTTTACCATGCGGTTAGCGGCGGTAAGCGCGGGCGCAAGAGCATAGTTAACGGCATCCCGCAGCGAATTGTAGGTTTTTCCTCCAAGGGTCACCGCGCCGCTGAGCATCGGCGTAAGGGGGTCAACGGCCAACTGTGTAGCGCGCAAAGCCGTTGCCGTCTTAGGGTAGTTGGCAGCAGCCGCCGCCTCCTTTACCGCGCCTATGCGCCCGGCAATGCCAGGTGTAAGAAGCCCTACAACGCCCGTACCCAACGCCCGCCCTCCGGTTTCGTAAGGGGATGCCGAAGGGCCGAACATGTATTCGGCAATATCATGCGAGGTTGGCAAAAGCGTTTTTTTACGAAACAAGTTTTCAACGTCGCCTATGGTGCCCGGCACTCCGCTAATGACGCCTTTAGGCACGCCTACCGCAACGCCTTTCCATTGCTGGCCTAGCTCTTCCATTGTGGGGATAGGCCCAACATCTGCTTCTGGTTGATTTTTAAGCACACCCTTGCGGCGCGGGCGTTCCGGCGCAGCCGCAGTCGTTGCAAGCGCAGCAGGTTCGCCCGCAACGCCGCGCGATTCAGGTTCTGACGCAGTTGTTGACAAATGTTGCAAAATTTCGGCGTCGCTGTAGCCCGCTTTTTTAGCGCCAGCAACGTCAAAGTTCGACTGTTTTGCCAAATGGTCTACTATTTCGGGCTCGCTGTACCCGGCTTTGCGCGCGCCTTCTACGTCGAAGCCCATGATTAATTCCTATAAAAAGAGCCTAACGGGGGTTTATTAGGTTTGTCAGGATTATCTGCGTTGCTACCTGTAGGCATTTTGTTTTTTGGGTGAAATTGTGTTTCGCCCCATGTCATGTCGTACACTTTTTCCGAACTTTTCTTAATTCGGTCCAAACGTGCAATAACATTTCTCATAACATTTCGGGCGTTTTCCTCCGTCATCCACCCATCCAAAGACGCCATTTCAGCTTCTACGATAGGCCATTCTTTTTCGGTCATAGCGCCAATAGACCCACCGGCGCGCATCATTTCAAGCCCCGCCGACTTCATGTTGGATTTAAACGTATTCAGCATACCTTTAAAATCCGCAGCTTTTCCCGGCATCCGACTTGCCAAGGTAGTACCCGCCCCGCCAAAATTTGCTTGAAATCCTTCTTTATTTTCGTCGCTTAACATTTTCTTAATGTTGACAATTGCTTCATCTGATTTTTCTTTTAAGCCGTTTAACGCGGTTACGTCTTCAGCGTGACTTTGAGACCGCGTAATGAACGCAGCAGTACCTGGGACAACATCAACGCGGCCCGCTTCTTTATTCCATACTTCGCCTTTCTGAAGAGAAACAGTCGGCGGCATTTCCTTCGCCCCCTGCGCGGGTGTAAGCGTCTTTTGAATTTCATATAAAGATTGCCCGGCGGTGGGGCTGTCAGGGTTTTCGTCAATGTATTTGAATGAACCACCAACATCTCTTGCAACCATCTTAGGCGCAGTTGCAGCTTTTTTATCTGCCTCTGCTTTTGTCGCGGCCTCGTAAATTACTTTGCCGTCTACTTTACTGTGCGACAATTGCCATTGTTTAGGATTGGCAACAAACTCGCGTTGGCTGTCGGCTATGGCTTGCTCAAGAGGTTTAATTTTAGCAGCTTGCGGACCTAGAACAGGATCGTTGTAAAGCATCTGCGTGTACGCAGCGACATCCGCCGGGCTTTGCACGCGGTTGGTCAAAGCCTGCAAGGGCGCATACGCCGCGTCAATCTGTTTTACGTTATTCTCGTAATCTTTGCCCCGCGTTTCCGTATGGCTTTTAGCAAGATCCTGCATCTTTTTGGCTTCTTCGATATGCCCACCTCTTACCAATTCGGTTATAATACCAGCGTAGTTGGGCGTACCCGGCGCGGGCGCAGCAACAGGGGCTGCGGCGGGCGCAGGAACAGACGTGTATTTGCCAGCGTCAGCGCCAAAACCCATTTGGGGCATAGGGGCTTCAGTAGGCGCTGCGGCAGCAGCAGGGGCCAGATTATTAACGCCCGCGCCGTATATCCGTGCCAATTCGGCTTTTGTCTTTGCGTCTTCCGCACGTTTTGTCGCAGCGTCGCCGCGCGCCCGCTGGTATTCTTGCATTTTCATTTGGTTTAGCTGCTGGTTCTGTTGGAGACCTTGCAACTTCATCAAATCCGTCAGCATGTTTACGGGACCGCCAACTTGCGCGGCGGGTGCGTTAAACTGCGGGAGGGCTATGTTGTAATCCATAGGCATGGTTATCTTCCTGTGCCGAATGGGTTGTTAAGCAAGGATTGCGCGGTAGGACTCAAACCTTGGCTATTAAGCGCGGTAAGGAGATTGTTCTGGTATGACGTATTATTTGCCCTATCCACCATGCCCGTGTACTGGTTGCCGAGGTTGCCAATGGTTTGATTTATAGCGTTGCCCCCCGCAATATAGCCGCCCGCCGCAGCAGCACCTGCATCAGTAGCCGTCTTGCCAAGGTTGGCCCCAAGGTTCGAATAGGTGGTTCCAAGGTTTGAACCCAGATTACTCGCCGCCGCAGCCGAATTTGCGGCAGACGCTTGACCACCGGTATAGAGCTTGTACAGAGGATCAAGCTGATTGCTACGGTTGGTCTGAAACGTGCTAAGCGCACGGTTGTACGCATTGTTATACTCGTTGGACCCAAAATTCTGGCCGTACTCGGTAGCGCCTTTGATGTTCGCGCCGGAGATCCCCATACCTCTAGCGGCGGCGCTGCGGTTGAGCGCGTCCATGCCCGATTTAAGGCGAAACTGATAACCAGGATCGCCGGTAAACTCCGGCATACTAAAATCTTGAGCGTACTTGCCATAGTTTGCGCCGGTAGTGTCGCCACCAAGCCCAAACAACTGCATAAGTTGGTTCTGTGCGGTGACGCCACCTTCGCGGTAGGGTTGCAAGTCCGTTCGACCAATGTCAAACATCTCCCGCTGCGCGGCGATGCTCTTGTCCGCCATTTCTTTTTGAACGGCGGCGCTCTGAGCAGCGGCTTCGCGCTGGGCGTTGGCGGCGTTCTGAGACCCCATATACGACAGACCGCCGCCAATGACGGTGCCTGCGGCCATAACTGCTGCGCCTATACCAAAAGTCATGGTGCAATCCTCTGTAAGGCTTCAACAGACGCGATCAGACCCATATCGCTGTAGTCGGGGGCGATCAATTCGTCTTCCATCTTATCAAGGTTTTCTTCGCCTGTAAATTTGGTCTGATGAACCGTCACCCAAATGGTGTCTTCCTCGGCATAGACCGCTCGTTTCAACCCCACTTCAGACACAAACACACATGGCGCGGTCAAGAATTTGGTGCCAAACTCAGTTGCAACAGACACCCGACCCTGCATGATGAAGTTCAAATGCTGGTGCCGGTGGATCTTGCCGATGATGAGCGTCCCCTTGGGGATGAACATCTGTCTGGCGTAGGTGCCAGCGCCGTATTCCTCATGGATGGGCGTGTAAGTGTGCATCAAAGTGCAGGATGGCAGCGCGTCAGACAGCTTTCCATCCGCGATGTTTGTCATCATCACGTCCTGCGCGTTCAGGATCTTCTCCCGAAACGCGACCTTGTCCAGCGTGTTGGCTTCAGCAGGCAGCATACGTCACCTCAAGACAGTTGTTTGATGAACGACGGCAGCACCTCGGCCTGCGCCCGCACCATCTCGTTTCGGAAGCTCTCAGTCGCCGCAGCGCCCTGCCGCGCCTCCTTGGCAACCTCGATCTGAAGCATGGGCATGGCCGAGATGGCGCACATCCACTCGTCAATCTCCGCGCCGGTCTGCGGGTGCGTACCACGCAACTGCGTGAACCAGGCGCATTGGAGCTGGACGCACTCCTTTTTGATCAGCGGGCAAAAAGATCCGTTCTTGAGTTGCATCGTCAATCCTTGGTTGCGATGATGACATCAACGTACTGGACGGCAAAGTCCATCGCCGTGCCGCTACCGGTAGACGCGGTTGTGAACGTATGGGTATGGGTGGCGTTAAGAGTGATGGTTGTAGGATTAGATCCTGCTCCACCATCAGCGGCGGCTTGACCAGTAGTTCCCGTAGAAGAAAAAATACCAGTTATGCTCTGTATCGACGCTCTATTGCCTTGCTGCACTAAATTACCAGTTAAGCTGGTTGAATCAGTTGTGCCAGTATGCGTATGGCTGGGCATGTTGGCCGTGGTAATCGTCCGCGACGTGAACACGGACGTAAACCCGGTTGTACCGCCGCTGCTGGCGCTACCAGACACTACGCGCAGTGCCTTGTTGTCGTGCGTGGTGGACTTGGTCCAACCGGTAGGCGCGGAGGTCTGCACAAACAGCATTGCGGTGCCAGTGGGCAGATACGCCCACGCCCCGGTAAAGACGCCAGGCGAAGCAATTTCCAGCGCCGATGACGGCGTAGCCGTGCCGATGCCGACGTTGCCAGAATTGTCAACGATGAATGGCGTTACGTCAGGGTCAGCGGAGTCCTGCACTCTAAGCGCCGCGCCCGTGCCAGTCTGCGTAATCTGAAGCGCAGGGGAGGACGTGTTGGAGTCGATGGTGACGTTACCGGACAACACGGGCGATACCGCCGCCGTGGGGGCCGAAATGTTATCCACCGTCCAAATCAGCGCGCCGTCAGCGTCCTTCAGCACAAACTTGTAGATTGCGCCGCCCAGCCAAACATTGGCCTCGCCGCGAGAGTCCAAGATGATTGGGTTGGTGTTGGCGGTCGCCGCAGTCGAGTCCGTGTAAGTTGCCTGCAACGTCGTCGTACCGGCGATGTAAGTGTACAACTGCCCGCCAACCAGCGGTTCGCCTGCTGCGTCAACAAAAGCTGTCTTGGGGGATGGAGTGAGAACAGCCATTATTCACCTATATTTGCAGCTACGGTCAAGATGACCGATGGGATGGCCGGTACAGGCGCAGCAGCCGCCGCAGCGGCTATTTGAACGTTTGTGTCGGAAGTAGACCACATTAACCGGAAATAGTCACCTGCGCTCATGCGAATGACAAAGTTCCACGCGGCAACCAACGCGGTCCCACTTCCGGTCAAAGTTAATTTGGTGGCACTTTGCGCTACTGACGTGCCGTTCACGTCCGCCCAAATGTACACGTTTTTAGTTGACGCGCTTGTGCTGACCAGTTGTAGCGAGAACTGGATGTTGTACGAACCCGTGCGGTCCACATAAATCCGCGACGTTGGCGTCCCGATGCTAACGCCTTGGGCCAAGCTGGTGTTGTTAAGCGTAATGGCGTAGGCCGTGTTGATGGCGGCGGCGGTCTGCGTGGTGGTGTCGTAGAACGCCCCGCTGCGAAGCGATCCGCTGCCGAGAATGGCGTAAAGGTTATAAAAATACCGATACCACCCCCGCGTGACGTAGTTCGTCATTGCGTCCCAAATGGCGACACGCGGAGCCGGTATCTGCGTGATATTATCAGGCATTGGTTGGGCTCACGATCAGTTCCGCGCCCATGATGGCGATCTTAACCGGATCAGTTCCAGATACCTCGTACACGCGGTCACGGAGTTTCAAGGTCATGCCAAGCCTGCGCCACAAGACGCGCCTCCCGGTCTCACCAAGTTTGCCCATCGACCGCCAATGCTCGTTGGACCAGGTATGCCCGCCGTCATCTGACCAGCGCAACATAACCTGCGGATCGGAACCTTGCACAATGATTTCGTTTGTGGTTTCTTCCGATTCGCCGCTGATCGCGCCAGCGGACGCGGCGTCAGACGAGATGCTGCTGAGATAGGTTGTAGTTGCAGGCGTTGCGCCGTCCAAACCCACGCCTACCTCGCAATCAAGTTGCAGGCTGTGTTGCGTCGTGCGGCGCAGATTGTTGGTGCCGGTGGGCAACGCTCGCCACGAACGCAACCATTTTTGAACCGCGCCTGCCTCGGTGTAGGTGTTGAGATCGTAGGAATAGATGTCGCCGGTCAGGTAATCGCCGATAACGATTTTACCATTGAACGCCATCTGGCAGTTGCCGCGATGCCGGGTGTACTGGTTGTTCAGCCAACCGGCGCGTTGGTGCCACGCTTGGGTTGCCACGTCGTAGACCCAAGTGATGTCGGCGCTGGGGAAGTTCAGCACGTAAAACGAATGACCATCCTGTTGGTAGGTGTAGGCCACAGCGTCCGTGATGTCGGCGTATTGCTGGATCTGCCATTCGACGGAGTGCGTGGAGATGCGGACGCCAGCGTAACCGTTGGAGCGAAACACCATACCGCGCCCGCGAGCGTCTGAACTGAGCCAGAACACGCCGTTATCGAGCTTGGCGACGGAAAACGGCGCAGCGCAACCGATTTCAATAAACGCGCCTTGGATGCGCGACAACGGAAAGTCGGGCAGACCGGCGTCGTACCAAACTTCAATAGATGACTGCCCAAACAGCCAGATCTCGCGGTGGTCTACGATCAAGGACACCAGATTGTCGGGCGAGCCTTCGGCGCTGGCAAAGTCAAGCGGATCGACGGACGTACCGTCGTACAGCGATGTAACCCAGAACTTCTGGCTGTTAGGCTGGTTGTAAACGAAGTACCCGTCGATAAACCCAACCGTTACCGCACCCGCAAAGTCAACGTCCGTGATCTGCGCGAACACGTCCGTACTGGAGTTGTAAATGTAGCCAGTAGCGCCCGCTGCAATGAACATTTGGGTGCCGTTGTCCACCATCGATACTTGGCCGGTGCCGGTCACGGTGCCTTTGGCAACTGCGTTAAAATTGCTGTCGAGCTTGTACAACGTAGTACCCGACACGGCGTAACCGTAATTGCCAAACTGCCAAAGCCCGCGCACGGGGCCAGCGCCCAGCGAAGCCAAGAAATTTAACCCAGGCGCGCGCTGAAGAAACGCAGGTTCTTTTCCTGCTTCCGGCACAACCTCGGGAAACATGTTGATCATCTGGTTGTCCGCAGCGTTGACGCTGCGAGCCACATACGCGGAGCCAAGGATCGGGCTCTTCATTAGAAGTTACCTGCAAAGATGTTGAACCGCTGGCGGGTGCTGACGATGGCGTAGGGGATCGACATGATGTCGTCGGGATTGTTGATGCGCTTGAGATTGCGCTTGGAATACATTGCAATCCGGCTGACTGTTGCAGATGGGTCTACGCCAAACTCAGGGGCCAATTCGCAAGCCAGATTGTACCGAAACGCTCGCAGGTAGCCCGGCGGGAAGTACAACGGCGTTGCAATGGTGGCGGGCTGGGTCAACTGCGCCGCCGATATGAAATGCCATTCCAGTACCTTGGTGGGCACCGGGTAAACGTGCATGTCGATGTTCGGGTAATTGGTGTTAATCCACATTACCTGTGGAAAAGTACTGGTTACGTTTTTGACCGCAATACCATCGTACTGCTGTTGGTTGATCAGCTTAATGCCGTAGGAAATGCCGGTCGAGGCGTCCACAAAATACGTTGCATCGTCCATGAGGACGGGACGGTCACCAACGAAGTCACCGGAAGGGCCAAGGGTGCGGCTGACAAAACCAGGCAACCACGAAAACACCTGTTCTTGCGTAGTAAACGTTGAGAGTTTTTCGGTTCCCCAAAAGTCAATCATCTGATTGAGCGCGAACAACGCGTCCTGAGACGTAGCCGCAGAGGGCGTTTCGCCTTCGGCCAAAACACCCAGAAGGCGAAGGGCTCCGTTAATCTGATCCCCGGCTGTCGTCATAGCTGGCTATTCCCTCATTCAGCGGCCTGCGACCGCGTCGCCGGGGTGCAAGTTCGTTTACCGGTTCTGACGCGTCAGAAGACGGGGCTTCGCCGGGAGTATAACGGCTCCAGCCATTTTCTTCATCATAAATCGCTTCGGCTTCCATAACGGCGACTTTGGTGCCGTGAACCGGATGGCGCATGTAGATCATAAAAATACCTGTGGAAAACGCCCCGCCGTTAAGCGGGGCGTTGGTTGATTAGGCGATGCGGTACAGCGTCCACGAAAGATCGCCCACTTTACGCGCAAGAAAGCGAGCTGAAGTAGCCGCAGACACGGCGGCAGCACCAACAATGGTCCAACCAGTGCCAACCACAACGGTTGCCGCATTAGTAGCGCCCGTGTTGATGATCACAACGTCAAAGCAGCTGTCATTCTTGGCGCTGGTGACCAGAGCCTCGGTAAGCGCCACCGTGGGGAGCGTCAGGTTAACCGCAGCGCCCGTATACGTGATGATACCAGAAGTAAGTTCCGCAGCGGTAAGCGTAGCCGCAGCGGTCTTAGCGACAGGGGTGCCCTGCGTCACCATGTTAACTTCAGTGATGTTGCCATCGCCAAGCTGGTAACCACCAGCGCCATTCGGAAGAGCCATGATATTCTCCTAAAGAGTTGATGAGGGAAATCTGGGGCCGCAGCCCCAGATAGAAGGGGTTAGCCCCACATACGCACGGCCATAGGCGCGCGGATTACGGCAAAACCGTACAGAACATCGATACGGCAGGGCATACGGTCATTGTTGATGTCGTACTGACGAACAATACGCATCGAAATGCCGTTATGAACCTGACGAGACGCCATATCCACACCCTGCGGCATGAGCAGATCGGCGGTGCCGAGCGTGATGGCGTTCTTGTTGTAGATCAGGTTCTGCGGGTAGGCAGTCGAAGCCGCACCAAGGAAGGTGACGGCAGCGTTGTCCGCCGGGAACGAGTCCACGGTCGCCAGCGCCTGAGAGGCGGTGTAGATCGGGGGCGAGATCGCCACGTCGGTCCAAGCGCCGCTGGAAGCGGTGGCGGTGGCGGTAGCAACAAACTGCTGCAAACTGCCGGTGGTCTGACGGGTCTGCGGGTTAACCGCATACACGCCAGCAATGGTGAACACGTCGCCAACCTTGATGGTCGCCGAGCCGGTGCCGCCATCGAGGCTGATGGTGGACGCGCCCTGCGTCGTGACAGCGCCGTTGACAAGGATCGTGTCCGAGGTGGAGCGCGAACCGGTCGTGTGCTGCACGATAGACTGAGACATGTTGACTTCATCATAGCCAAGAACCCCTTCGCCCATCATGCCGGTCTTGAACTGACGGCTGATCGTGCTGGTGGGGTTGAAGAAGCCCTTCATGCCTTCGACCAGACCGGCGTTGGCAGCGGGGTTCACAGTGGCGTAACGCTGATCCATAGGAACAGCGTACTCGTTCAGCTTCTGCTGGGCCTGAAGCAGGACAAGCGAAGTGGCAGGGGTCGTGCCGGGGGTGCCGACCGAGCTGTAGATGTTCTGGTAGGCATTCGCCACGTCCGCATCCACGCTAGCAGCCAACTGGCTGACGCGAGGCTTCAGAACGCGCTCTGCGAAGTCGTCCAACTGCATGGTCAGTTCGGCAGAGGTGAAGTTCACGCCGATGTGCTTCTGGGTAGAAACAGTCAGGGTCGTGTACTGCTCGTTGTCGTCCTGAACCTGAAGCGCAGCGCCGTTGGTGACGAGAGCGCGATCAGGGAGGCGGATACGCAGCGTAGAGCCGATCTTCGCGCCTTCGACAGCGAAGCTGTCATCGTACTGGCGGTTCACGTTACGCGAAAGCACCAGGTTGTTCTCAAGGATCTCCAGAGCCTTTCTGGTGATCATGTCGATTGTGAGAATGCTGTTAGCCATTGGTCAGCCTTTCAGGCGTAGAGGGTTAACGGAATTTCGATGCTTCCAGCTTCTTTATCTGACGCGCCCGATCTGCGGCAATCCATTCTGATGTGGTCATCGTTTTGATAGACCGAGGATCAGTGGTGTCGAAAGCGGGAGCTCCACTGCTACGAGCAGTGACAGGCGAAATAGGCGCGGGCGCACTCGAAGATTTCTTGACCGGCGGATTTGAAACCAGAGTGGCTTCAATTTTGCCGATCTCCTTGGCCTGCAAGATAGGTGACAGACGAGAAATGCGATCTGCTTCTTTAGGGTTAGATCCTAAGTAGTACGCTACGTCAGGACCAACCTCAGATGTCTGGATCGTCTCAGCCATTACGGTCGTGATGCGGAGGTTGGGATTATACGCGACTTGTTCAAAGTCATCGTATTTGCCCCGCGCATCTTCTTCGCGGTCGTGGTAGGCTTCTACGTATTCAGACCGTTGCTTTTGAACTTCCCGTTCCCGTAGCATCTGTTCGGCGTATGCTTTCGCATAGGTTTCGACCGAATCAAACTGATCAGGTGGCGGTAGTTCAGAAGGTGCAGTGGGAACAGCCCGTTGAGCCTGTTCCCGTTCCCATTTCCGTTGCTCTCTTGCAAGGCGCTTGCCGACTATGGCGTCCAACTCTTCTTGTGTGAAAGATTTGGGCGTTTCAGTCGTTTGATCTTCCGGCCTTGTAGTTTCAGCAATAGGAGCCGCCGTAGCTTCCAATTCTGACGCGGGCGCCGGGGCGTCCGCTGGGGCAAGCGTGTTGTCGTCGTTCATGGGTTACTCCGAGGAGTGCCTGGCTACCGGCCAGTCGGTTAAGCGGAAAGGCTTGCCACTTTCTCTTGGAAAGCCTTCACACGGGCCTCAAGGGCCTGCGTAGCGGATGCCAGATCAGCGTCGCGGGCGTCAAGTGACGCCGCCATAGCTGCCTGACGAAGTTCGGTAGCGTTGCAAGACGCTTCCTGCCGGGACAAAAGATCCGCGCGAGCCGCAAGCGCCGCGTCAGTGTCTGCCTTAGTAGCGTCGAATGCAGCGCGGTCAGCTTTTAGCTTTGCCTGATCCTGCTTTAGCGCCGCTCTGTCGTCTTTGGCTCCAGAAACCATTTCAGCGGCAGTAGCTCTGGCGGCGGCAAGCTCGTCAGCGGCCTTAGCCCGATCCGCAATCGCGTCCTGCGCGGCGGACAGTGCGCCCTGACGGACGGCCAACTCGTCCCGCAACGCGGCCATTGTAGCCAAGTTTCTGGGAAGCTGGTTAAGGAAGTAATCCATGTAGTCCATTGGGGCGCTATCCTGCGAGACGTTCATGGGGGCACCTTTAGGCGTAGTAGCTGATGTTGAGCTTGGCTCCAGCCACCTGCTCAATGAACCGGATCATAGTCAGGTCGCCGTCGTACTGGAGCGTCACGCCAACAGGGAGGGGCATCCCAACGGACGAAGTGGGGGCAACGTTGTCGTCGCGCCAGCGCACAGCCTGACCTTCGGGGGTAATGAGAGCGATCACAGGACGGCAATTTAAGCCGTTGAGATCGACATAGGGGACCGTCAGCGCCGTGGAAGAGCTGAGAGAGGTAATTTGCTGATAGCCTAACCTGGTCGTAATAGCTTTCAGGTTAATTGACATCATATTCTCCTAGATTCCGTAAAGGACCGGATTTCTATAAAGTACTGCGTCGGTCCCGTAACCGGCGGGGTGAAGGGGGTATACGTGATGTCTACGGCCTGCCCGGTTAACGAGTATAGACCGTTTTGAACGAAAAGCAAGAAGCCCTTTGTGATGGTTATGCTTTGACCGGTAAGCGCGTATGCCCCACTAGAAGCGGTAAGCAAAATGCTCCGGTTAAAAGTTATGCTCTGTCCGGTAAGCGCGTATGATCCATACGACGCGTCAAGCGTATACGCGCCCGAAAGGATCGGGGGGCTTCCCGCCAACGGTGCGGCTGCAATCGGTAACGATGCAATGCCGTATCCAGTAAGAGCGAAAGCCATTCAATTAACCTATCCTTCGATTACAAGTTTCCAACCAACCGTAGCCTCGTCCCAGACGTACCGCTGATCGTCAGCCGGGTACGGCACGGGCGCGCTCCACAGCCATGTCGTCTGATCCAGCACCCATGACGGGAAAGGCTGCGGCGCGTAGAAGACATCGTTCTGGCTGTCATAGGTGTAGCCGATACCAGCGTAGTTGCCACGCAGGGCAGTGCCGCCATCGGGTTGGCCGTCAGCGCCGTAGTGGACCCCGCCACGGGTGTTGTAGCTGGTCTGTATCCACGAGCCGGGCGAGCTATCGACAAACGTGTTGAAGAACTCAGCGTCAGCGACGATGACTTGGATGACTTTGCCGTCAAGAACCTTTGCAAAGTGGCTCATGCCGTATAGCTCCCTGATTGCGTAAATTTGAGGACCGTATTGGCCCCGCTTGTGGTCACCACTGTGCTGTATCCGGTGATAGTGGTTGAAGCAGCAAC
>Ga0209087_1001320_pt1 | contig 14626 bp, 22 predicted proteins | sample S_130805_EF_Meta_FD_187321 | JGI IMG/M metagenome (GOLD analysis project Ga0209087, IMG submission 187321) | Freshwater microbial communities from Lake Simoncouche, Canada to study carbon cycling - S_130805_EF_MetaG (SPAdes) (version 2) | ecosystem: Environmental > Aquatic > Freshwater > Lake ... | reverse complement strand
CAGACGAGAAGACTATGGCCGTGTGCGTGTTGATCCCACTCCAGATGATCCCGAAGGTGATGTTACACCTGACATTGCATGGAGATTGTTTTTGATACGTCAAGCAGTGTTGATCCGATATCGCACACTGCATGCCTGACCACTGTGTACGGTAAATATCTAAATGATAGTTTACATACATGGTGCCAGTGCCACAGCAGAAAGTTTCACACACATTAGGCAATTTGTAAGGGACCACACCGAAGAACCTGATGTTGCCTTGGAATACAACAGCGAAGCAGGATTTGACAACAACTTGGCAGAGATGATGGGCCAATTGGATGATCAGGATCGATTGTTCTTTGTGAGTCACAGCCTGGGTGGCATCTATGCCTTGCATCTGGCCAACTACTACAGTGCAACCACAGTGGGCGGTGTCAGTCTCAGCACACCCTATGGTGGCAGCAGACAAGCCGACTTTGCACGTTATTTCCTGCCGTTTAACAGGCTGATGAAAGACATTGGGCCGGCAAGTCGACCCATGGCCGATGCCAAAAAGTTACCAGCACCTCCTTGCTGGACACAGGTTGTGACCACACGTGGTGCCAGTCCCTGGATACAAGAACCCAATGATGGTGTGGTCACAATAGAGAGTCAGCGTTATAGAACAGATTTTGAACTGGTAGAACTGCCCTTGAACCACTATGAAGTTGTGATCAGCAATGCGGTGGTGGACATTGTGCTGGATCGAATTGCTCAAGTGCTTGGAAAAAAATCTTGACATCTCAGCAACAATAATATATACTACACACAAGGAACAACAATGGAAACAGCAATATTTTTATTATCCGTGGTGTTTGGCGGTGCTGTATTAGCAGCCACTGCGGTTTACATCATAACCACATTAAGACAATGAGCAAAGGTACTAGACCCCGTCCATCAGTGGTCAGCCAAGAAGAACTGGCTGCACGCCACGAAGCCATATTTGGCCGGAAGCCCGCCAAAGAACGTTATGTTCCGCCACCCTTGCCCCCAGAGTTGGCAGGACCCGGTTCGTTTGAACGTCAACTTGGTACCACAAAACTTCCACCCGGAAGAACATGAATTGGCAAAAGACATTTAAAAATCATTGACTTTCGACTCACTGTCATATATAATACACTATGAACAAGCAAAACGCCCAACTGTCCTTTGAGATACCCTCACATGATTATCGTGAGGCGCTGGCCTATACTACAAACAGCGGGAGCGGTGGTACCTAATACCTAAGTACTACTCAAGCAAAAACCCGCTTTCTAGGCGGGTTTTTCTTTTTGTGCTAGACCAATAATGGTAAAGGTGTTATACTAGAGACTAGTTAGGAAATAAGGTTACTTCGAAACGCAAGACACGCAGAAATGCAAAAAGTTGAGCAGGAAGTATTAAATGGGCAGAGCCCAGCCAATCAAACAGCACAGTCGATCGAGACTAGTTGGTGGTTCGTTAAAAAGATATTTTTGTATAGCCCTGTTCAAGTAACAGGGACTATATGTAAACACGCTTCAGCGGAATAGCCCGTGTTGGATAGTTCACTGTTTAGTACAGTATCCGAAGTGTGTTTTCATATAGCATGCACGATTCGTCTATCGGTTTAGGACACCAGCCTTTCACGTTGGTAAGACGGGTTCGATTCCCGTATCGTGTACCATTTTTGGAGTCATATCGCCTGGACACTTCCCGAGCAATCGGCACTAGGTCCTGCAACCTTGACTCCACCCAATTGGAGACGTGGCAGAGTGGTTGATTGCACCAGACTGTAAATCTGGCCCCTAAAAAGCGCGGTGGTTCGAATCCATCCGTCTCCACCAATTTTGTTTTTATAGTTAAGCACCGATAAGGTATCGCGTATGGACGCATACGCTATTCGGGCCCAAGCAGCCGGCGACGGATCCTGACATAACTGCATCGGCTTTGACTGGGAAGCACCCAACGTCTAAATTAGCGTCCTCGGTGCTTAACTATAAAAATTGGTCTTAAAGTGTTCATGGACGCACGACGGCTTGTCACGCCGTAAGAGTGGGGATCGTTACCCCCTAAGACCGCCAAGTTTATGTCTAGTTGGAAATGAAAGTTAGTAGTGAAACAATACCTTGAACAAGTGTTGCGGAGTGAATACAAGTAGTTGTCCTGACTGTTCAACCCAAGAGGTGTCAAACCCGTAGATTAAGTTCCTACGCTCTCGCTCAAGGGATGTTGCTGTGTCGCATCAGCACTAGACTCCAAGTTTTGAGAGTGTCAGCAAGTGAAGTCACGCTGTTCAGTATTCTTCGAAGGACCAAAACAGTAAAAGGCAAATGGGTTCAACTCCCACCCTGCGGGGAACTGCAGGGGTCTGCAAAGGAGACTACGCTGGACGGAGCCCAAGTGATATCCATCGTGCTCGAGGTCAGGCTAGGCGGCCGGTAAGTCCTGAATAAATCTACGATAAAAGTGACGTAGGCTCTCAAATTCAATCGGCGACCATAGTTCATTTGGATAGAATACTGTGCTACGAACGCAGGGGTGGGAGGTTCGAATCCTTCTGGTCGCACCACTTATGGTGCAGTTAGTTTAGTGGTAAAACCGCGGGTTGTGATTCCGCTGTCATGAGTTCGATTCTCGTACCGCACCCCAAGATAAATAAACACGACGCAGAGTGGAGAAGTAGTATCTCATCGGGCTCATAACCCGGGGACCGGCGGTGCGAATCCGTCCTCTGCAACCAAATTTGGAGTTTAATATGATAGCAACACAATTTATTATAACCAGGCCTGACATGAGTTATACTTACATGACAGATTTATTTTTTAAAAATAATGCTTATCAAAATGCCTGTGATTTTTTTCAAAAATTAATCAACGATGGGTGCATAATAAATTATGCCAACCAAATTATCATTGATGATTCAGTTTTTTTTACGTACTGGTCAGTTTCTAAAGAAAAAGCCGCAGAATTTTTGACTGTCATGCAAGATAGGTCAATTACAACATCTCCAGTGGTGGTGTTTGAAAACAACGGTGATACAGTCACTTTTGCCCAGCCTGATCTAAATTATGACAATAATCTTATTGATTTTGACATTGGAGAACCGGTAGTAAGTGAAGTGCTGCCAGACGGCAGCAGATTTCTTATGGCTGAAAAATTTTTTCAGGCTTGATTCAACTGTCAAGGTTGACAACAAATGATAAATAAAATATAATAGGAACTATGATGAAACAACAATTCTGTTCAATGACAAAGCCCACAACACTCCAGAAATCCTTCTGGCTGTTGGCCAATGGCTCAGCGAACAGTATTCCAGGAGAACCGGGGTTCTGATTAGACTATATTCGTATACCTAACAAGAACCCCGGAACTAAACACTCCGGGGTTTTTCATTTAGTGCAACGGCAACGCGAGCCGGTATCACTCTAAACTACAAATGTGGGCGGCCCGGAGGATGGGAAGACTGTGGCGACAACGCAGTTGGTAAAATTCCGGAGTATCAAAGCACATACTTGCCTGACCGTAAAAGTCGTGGTAAACTACTAGAGAAAGGGGTTCGAATCCCCGGGACTGGTATGTGCTTTGATACACACATTGGAAACAGTGTGTTTAATGTGTCTGGGTGGTGTAATGGCAGCATGGCGGTCTCCAAAACCGTTCGTGGGGGTTCGAGTCCCTCCCTGGACGCCAACAAATTTGGGCTGATAGTGATAACGGGAGCACAGTGGCTTTGCAAGCCTCGGGTCGGGGTTCGATTCCCCGTCGGTCCACCAAATTTTTTTCAGCAGGTAGTGCCTGCTAAGTATTTCGAAGGTGCGGTCCCATAATGGTATTGGAGTGGATTGCTAATCCATCGATCGGTGAAAACCGGTTTCTGAGTTCGAGTCTCAGTCGCACCGCCAAGGTATATTCCTCAGTAGCACAGCGGTAGTTGCACTTGACTGTTAATCAAGTTGTCCGTGGTTCGATCCCACGCTGAGGAGCCAAATTAAAAAGGAAAAGCAATGTCAAACACATTTAAAACCAGCAATGATCCAATGAAACACAAGACTGGCAAACCCAGACTTGGCCCACTCACTGTGGAGCAGTTGTCAAAACTGTTGGAGAGTGCCAGGCCCAAGCACCGCGCAAAGATTCAACGTGCGCTGGACTACAAGCAACACATTCAAAAGACTTTGACAAAGTCTTAACACACACGCCCTACTAGTATAATGGCATTACACTGGTTTTGTAATCCTGTGATGGCAGTTCGATTCTGTCGTGGGGCACCAAATAAATATTGATATGAATAAAATTTGGAAATATTTAGATGTGCCCAATCATCAAGAAATCAGTGATGAGTTGTATCAGTATGCAGTGAGTCAGAGTGATTTATTGATTGATCCTGACAAATTAAATAATTTGCATTGGCAACATGCGCCAAGCATAATGATTCATTGTCCCAAACTACGCGAATTTTTAAACAATCATTATTTGATGCCTGTGAAAATGGGTTTCATTGTAATTCACACAAAAAAATGGGTGCCAACACATGCAGACCATGTTGATCACTATGTGAGATTGTTATGGCCTGTCAAAAATTGTGCTGGGTCTGAAACCAAATTTTATAATCTCAAGAAAAGTCAAGGTCGGTTGGTTGGCGCAGAATACGAAGGATGGTACATCAGTTATCCTGCTGATCACGGAGGTGATGTTATTGATCAATTTGAACTTACTGGCCCAATTGTGCTTGATACATCTATACCACACAGTATTCACCCAGACAGAATCTTGGATGATATTAGAATAAGTTTTACCATTGCATTTGATCCAAATTTGGCTATCAGCAAATCTGTCAATGCTTGGTTTGATTTCACACGCTGAATATTTTACAAAGGAGACGGACATGAAACGAGGTAAACCCTAGTGTCGCTCTAGATCCCGTATTGGTCTAGGGTTGGCACGTAAAATCAAACAATTACGACTAACCCTCGCTGGCGTTAATGGTTAGCGCATCTGACTCTTAATCAGCAAGGTCCAGGTTCGAATCCTGGGCGAGGGACCAATATGGGATTGTAGTTTAATGGCTAAAACATCCGGCTTTTAACCGGTAAGAGTCTCGGTTCGAGTCCGAGCAGTCCCACCATATGCAAACACATTCTGTACCCGTTGATGGTTGCTCGACCGCAATGTTGTTCCCTAAGCATAGAGTGTGTTTACACATGGTAATATAGCATAGTGGCTAATGCAGTTGCTTCATACGCAACCCACCGTTGGTTCGAGTCCAACTATTACCACCAAGTTTCAGCCGGTTAGTTAAATGGTATAACGGTCGCTTGATAAGCGATTATCGCAAGTTCAATTCTTGCACTGGCTACCAATTCAGTTGGGGTGTCGCCTAGAGGCCTAAGGCACTGGTCTTTGAAATCAGTATCATGAGTTCGAATCTCATCTCCCCTGCCAAACAACATAGACAAGCAGTGATGTTTGTTGTATAATTAAAGCATACGCGGCGTTCGTAAAATGGTATTACCCGATCCTTCCAAGTTCGTGTCGCGAGTTCGATTCTCGCACGCCGCTCCATTCAACTGAAAGATAAAGACAATGACTGTGGAAAGTGCCGCAACGTTTTTGGCGTGTGTGATTTTGTTAGGCTGTGGCATCATAGTCCTAGTGGGTGTGATCTTGTTGATCAACAACATGTTGCATCGCTACTGGAAAGATTTGAACTGGAACTTGCCAGCGGCCATGCGTGGTCAGCAATATTATCACGAACAACTTGACAAGAGTCAAGAGCCCCATTTACACCAGAAGTAATACTGCCCCCTGACGGCCTAGGTTCTTCTTGCACTTCTGGTGTAATATTTTTTACCGTGTGTAGCGCAGCCTGGTTAGCGCATCTGGTTTGGGACCAGAGGGTCGGGAGTTCGAATCTCTCTACACGGACCAATCATGCAACGGTGGCGGAGAGGCCCAACGCATGGGATTGCAAATCCCAAAAACCGTCAGTTCGAATCTGACCCGTTGCTCCAACAAGAAAGATCATATGTGGGAATATGCAGTAACATTTTTTGCCTTGTTCTTCACAGATGTGTTTTACACCTACTACCTACGAGCAGTGGCCACGGATCGTGCCCTGGCCGCCAGTGCTTGGGCAGTTGTGGTATACATCATTGCCAGTGTGGCAGTTATAAACTACACAACAGATCATTGGTCCTTGATACCTGCGGGTGCGGGTGCATTTTGTGGCACCTGGGTAGGCATGCGATTGAGAAAAAATAATGGAAGATGATGCAGTGGCGTTGGTGCCGCGACTGGCCTTGAAAACCAGGTTCTCTTGACAGGGATGGGGTTCGACTCCTCCGTCTTCCGCCAAATAAGTACTGTAACAGGAGATGATTATGAACAAGATCACATTCGAAAACAAGATCACAAAAGAAATATTCATTTGCGATGATATCAGACATGTAAGAATATTTGAAGGCATTGAGTATATTTCTGTGCATCGAGTTAACGAAACACGACAGTTATTGATGCGTCGAGATGCATTGCAACAAGTATCTTAAGCCTGGATAGCTCAGGGGTAGAGCGTCTCCTTTACACGGAGAGGGTCCGCGGTTCGAATCCGTGTCCAGGTACCAAATTGGCTCGGTAGCTCAGTTGGTAGAGCAGCGGATTGAAAATCCGTGTGTGGGCGGTTCAATCCCGTCTCGAGCCACCAAACGTAGTATCCAGCACAAATTCGTGCTGTTGTTTTGCAAACAAAGGATTGTCCACATACTGTTTTACAGTGTGTTGATACAGCGGATCTAACGCAAATTCTTTGGTTGTGGTCCACGACGTGGCAGGCACATAGGGCTGACGGCTAAATTTAGCATACAGTGTTTGTGTGGTATCTCGTAGTGTGTATGGAATCATATTGTATTTAATGCCCCGGTGACGGAATTGGTATACGTGTTGGTCTTAGAAACCAAATTTTAGGAGTTCGAGTCTCCTCTGGGGCACCAATTCAGGATGTTTAGCACAGCGGTAGTGCGCCACCTCGACACGGTGTAGGTCAGTGGTTCGATCCCACTAACATCCACCACACAAGCCCCCATGGACAAATCGGTAAAGTCGTCTCTCTCAAAAGGAGGAATCTTCTCTGTTCGAATCAGAGTGGGGGTACCAGTTGACCAATAATTCAACAAGCAGTATAATCGATTTATGTATAAAATAATAAGCAAAAATGGGCTACCACTAAATTCGTGCCCCTCACTAGACGAAGCAATGGCATTTGCCAAAATTGTAGGTACATTTGTAACAATTCGAGGTCCAGACTTTGAAGTGTGTGGCCGATTTGGAGTAGACGCTGTCAAAGAAGGGCTGTGTCCAGATGGTGTGGCATATGACTGGAACAAGGTCAGTCGTATTGGTCAAACAAAACGAACACGAACATAAAAAAAGGAGTCAGTGATGAGTGTTTTTAACGTATTGGTTGGCAAGCGCATCAATGGCTTGTTTGTAGGCGAAGATGCATGGGCCTTGGTGTTTCGCGACATCAACGGACGCCACTATTGTTTTCGCACCGAAAATGATTGTTGCAACACAGTGTGGTTCAATCACGTAAACGGTGTATCCACTGTGCTGGGAGAAGGCAACTTGTTTGACATCTTGCGCGGAGCCATGGTAACTGGTGTGGAAGACAAAGGCTGGACTGATGATCGCGAAGATGAAGATGGCTACGAAGTTGTGCAGGATGGTTTTTGGACCATAAAGACAGATCGTGGTTACATAGACTTGGAAGTGCGCAACAGTCACAACGGCTACTATGGTGGCAGTGTGGTGTATGATGAAGAGGCCACGCTGGACAAGATTGATGATTTACAAGTAGTGACAGCAGATTTTTAACGGAATATGGCGCAGCCTGGCAGCGCACTTGCATGGGGTGCAAGGGGTCGCAAGTTCGAATCTTGCTATTCCGACCAACAATAAATAACATTGAAAGTCGATATGAAAAAACTTGATATAGAACAAGTGGCTGAATTTATCCGGGCTCAGACTCCTGAAACACGCATCTACCTTGGTTGCGACAGTGAACGATTGCGAGTTGACGGTGCATGGCATGCCGACTATGTGTTGGCCATTGTGGTTCACATCAACGGCAACAACGGTTGCAAGATCTTTGGTGAAGTACACAGAGAACGTGTGTGGGATCAAAAGGTCAACAAACCGGCCATGCGACTCATGACCGAAGTTTACAAAGTAAGCGAACTGTATTTGAAACTGGCCGAAGTGTTGGAAGGACGTGATGTTGAAGTTCACTTGGACATCAACCCTGACGAAATGCACGGTTCAAGTTGTGTGGTGAGTCAAGCCATTGGCTACATCAAAGGCACATGCAACGTGATTCCTTTTGTGAAGCCACATGCATTTGCCGCAAGTTACGCTGCCGACAGATTCAAAGGCTTACGTGCGGCATAGATGTAAATAGTAGTAACATGTCCAGGCCTCCGAACATTGGCCTCTCACTGTGATGTGCAGTGTTTGCGCCTGGATTTTCTTTATGCGGGTGTGGTGCTAATGGTAACACATAACTTTGCCAAAGTTAAGTCACGAGTTCGATCCTCGTCATCCGCTCCAATCTTTTGCTCTTGTAGTTAAGTGGTATAACGAATCCATGGTAAGGATTAATCGACAGTTCGATTCTGTACTTGAGCACCACGGCCCTTAGTGAAATGGATATCATGCTTGTCTTCGAAACAAGCGGTGGCGGTTCGATCCCGTCAGGGCCGGCCAAATGTTGGGTCAAGTTCAACGAACCGGCTGACAAAACTCTGATAGTCCAGCACAGTTGATCCGCCAGGCATGTCAACCCAAGGCGTCAATCCGCTGGTGGTTCTATCACCAATCTTTACATTCTGCTCGCCCACACCACGGGCTGTTTGTGTTAACACTTCACCCAACACAGCGCGAATGTCGGGTGTGCGCTGTTCTAGCAAACGCAAGATTGGCAATTCAAATTCCATAAAGAAACCAAAATCACTTTGCTTGTCTGCTTGCCAGGCACCAGCATCAAATCCCGGATACAACCAACCTCTCATGCGATCTTGCACATACCTGCTCATTTTTATCTGTGCTCGTGTGTCCACATCCAGTGTTGAATCGTGCGCACGACTTATTGCACTGTCTGTGGCACACAATGCCTGCAGTTCGTACCAACCACGTATGGCCAGTTCAGGCAAGTCGGGTGTCCAATAAAATGGTTCCCATATCACATTGTCCGGAAAGCCATTGCTCTTGGTACAATAACTGTACAGCCGCAACAGTCCTTCGGGAAAGAATCCACGAGATTGCTCAGGTGTGTGCAATATACAAGGCTTGTCCAGTCCCACTAACAATGCGGCACGCCGACTTCCTATGCGTCGATCTAGTTCGGCATTTCGAGCCACGCTGAGCCAGCGTCCAAAGAATACACCAGGCTTGGGTCTACTGCTTTCAAACACTTTTTCAGCATCTGTAAACGCATCGGCTACACTGTCAAGCCATTCAATTTTGATCACTCCTGTGCCTGGATGCGCCGCGGCATAGCGTTCAGCATAGGGCACAGCATGATACATGATTTCACCATACCAATTGGCAGGGTTGAGATTGTTGAATTCTGTGGTATTTTCTAGTTCAGGTGTGACAAACACAATGATGTCATCTATGCGCAGGCCTTGTGCTGAAAAACTTTCAATAATATTGCGACTGTCCCAGCCGCCACTGAACATCACAGCCACATAGTCGTACTGTTCACGCAGTTGTCTTGCTCTGGTATAGTACAATTCTTTGAGACTTTGATTGCGCCAGTGCCCTGCGGCGTGTGCTTGGGTCCATACATCATCATAGTAATGCCAGGCCACAGGTTGGCCAGTGCGATTGCTGGCTTCTAGTGCATCTCTGTTGGAGTAGAACCAACTGTCGCCCACTGTGTAATGCCCCAGCGGGCTGTACAGTACTTCTCCCACCGAATCTGGAACGTATATCATGACAGCAAGAACTCCTGCACACGATCCACCGCGGCCTGATAACCATGTTCCCACAGTGAGAAGTGTGTGGTATTGGGTATGATGTATGTTTTGAGGTCTGCCATGTCAAAGTATCCGCATGCACGTTCAAACCAATCTTGCGGCACATCCACATCATACTCACCACGTGTGAACAAAACAGGCACTCCCGCCAATGCGTTGATGTCAAAGCCGTGATCGTTGTGTGACATGGGCCACGTAATTCTATCCAGCCACCATGTTCTAGGTGCAGTCCATGATTCCCAGCTATAAGAGGTATAGCCTTGTGTGATTCTTTGCATTTCTCGGTGCCAGGTTGCCACACGCTGTGACTCGCCTATTTCAGTGTCACTGATCTTGGCCAAGTGTTGTTCTATTAGCACATCCAAACTGGTGCTCCAGTAGCCGGACTCTGTAGCAGTTCGTTGCCACAGTCTTATCCAGGCAGGATTTTGTTGGCACCATGTAGTATCAAACACTGTGGGGCTCATTACCACTGCCCGATTCACTAGACCTTGTGCTGCCAACACTAGCGGAACCACAGTGGTATTGCAAAATCCCAAACAGGCAATGTCATCATAATTGGGCATGGTTTCAATTACTGCGCCAATCTGCTCAGCAAAGTAAATTCTACTGTAGCCAGGGCGTGATACACCAGTGCTGTTGCCAAAACCCAGGGCATCTACCAGGTACACATCCACCCCTTGAGCGGCCAGTTGTTCAGCATGTGTGACACCAGTACCAGGGTCAAAATGCCAAAAGTTTCTAGCACTCATTGAGCGGCCTGGCAAAATTATCACAGCCCGGCGATTGCCGGCAGCAGTGACTGGATGAACATAAATGTTTCCTGATTCAAATGGTACGTAGTAAGTCATGTTGTATTATATAACATTTATCAACAAAACACAATAGAAAATACCAACTGCTGGCATTAAAAAATACAATGACAAAAACCGTAGATCTCCATCATAGAAATGCTATATACTAGTGTTAATACTAATAGACTTAGTATTTCATTCATTAACACAAGGAGATAAAATGAAAACAGTTGGCGATAAAATTGAAAAGTTTGCAGTGACCGGGATCAACCCAGGTAAGGATGATTTCTTCACCATCACAGATGAGTCATTTGCTGGCAAGTGGAAAGTGATTGCTTTCTATCCCAAAGACTTTACATTTGTTTGTCCCACAGAGATTGTGGCTTATGACCGGTTGAACTCAGACTTTGCTGACCGTGATGCAGTGTTGCTAACAGGCTCAACAGACAACGAGTTCTGCAAATTGGCATGGCAACGCAGCCACGAAGACTTGAGCAAGATCACACACATTCAATTTGCTGATACACAGCGTGGTGACCTGAGCCTGGTTGACCAACTGGGTGTGTTCTTTGCCCCAGCAGGCGCCGCACTTCGTGCCACATTCATTGTGGATCCAGACAACGTTATCCAGCATGTTACTGTGAACAACTTGAATGTGGGTCGTAGCCCAGAAGAAAGCCTGCGTATTTTGGACGCTTTGCAAACTGGCGAACTGTGTGCGTGTAACCGCACAGTTGGTGGCGAAACACTGTAAGGAGAATGGCAATGACATTTCAAGAACAATTTGCTTATCTCAAGAGATGGCATTGCCCATCTTGTAACACACCAGGAGAATCAAAATGAGTTTCAATGAATCAATCAAAGAAGCACTACCAGAATACGCCAAGGACACCAAGTTAAACTTGGATGCTGTATTACTGCGTAGCACCTTGGATGCAGACGTGGCCATGGGCTGTGCTGTGGCTGCTTTGGCTGCCACTGGCAACGGCAAAGTGCTGGCAGTGATGTTGGCAGACAATCCTGTACATGCCAATGCCGCAATGACTGCTGCCAGTATCATGGCACAGAACAACGTTTGGTATCCCTATGTCGAAATGGCCGATGACGAAAGCCTAAAAGGCTTGCCTGCTCAGTTACGTATGAATGCCATTGCCAGTCATGGCGGAACTACCAAGGCCAACTTTGAAGCGTTCAGTCTTGCTGCCAGCATTGTGGGCAAGTGTCACTTCTGTGTTAAGGCACATTACGAAACGCTCAAACAGGAAGGCTACACTGTGGAACAACTTCGTGACATTGGACGTATTGCCGCTGTGATGAATTCAGTTGCCAAAGTGTTGAATGCCTAAGCGTTAACGCTGAGTCAGATTAATGATATTCAGTATGTGATCTTTCCAGTTTCCGTAGTACAATCTCCATACATACAGTTGTATGTTACATCAAAGGAGACTACTATGAAATGGACTACACCCGCCGCGCAAGATATGCGTTATGGTTTTGAGATCACTATGTATTTTATGACTCGCTAAACAAAAAGGGCCGCAAGGCCCTTTTCTCTTGACACACAATGGTTTCTTTGTTATACTGTTGACCAAGGACGTAAATAACAGTATGACTGAAACCAAAAAATTTACCGATGCGTTGAAAGACGCACTATCCAAAAAGCAAGCAGCCGCACACCCTGATGCCAAAGGCAAAAAAGGCAAGGATGGTAAAGTGAAAAAATCTGGCACCCCCGCCATTGCAGGAAGACCTGTACAACGAACAGTGGGACGTGGTGGATGAGCAACGAACAAGCCCGATTCATCAATTCCAAGCGACGCCACAAAAACGATGTGGCAGTGGCTAGACAAGTTAAAATTGCCAAGGCTGCGCATTTACCCGGAACTGTTCCGGGCATGGACATCAGACAGCCACACAGATTGATCAAACGTCATGCCATGGACTGTGGCAACTCACAGTGTTATTTGTGTGGCAATCCACGCAAGACACACAAAGACAAATTGACACAGCAAGAAAAACGCTTGTTCCAAGACCTAGACCGGACAACAGATCGACATTCAAACGGATTATCAACCAAGGAAGACCTATGAAGCACCCAGCAGACAGAACAGCCGGACTCAACTCAGAACTAGCAGTGGAAATGATCGGCAATAGATACAACTTGATCCTGGCGGGTGCCCGCCGCATGAGAGAACTCAGTCGTGGCGACATGCCCAAGATCACGCTGAAGTTTCCGCATAGCGCAGGTGTCACAGCATTGTTGGAAATTGAAGCAGGTAAAATTGGTCAAGACTATATCTATCGCGAGACTGAAGTTCAACCTCGACGCAGAAACAAGCAACAGCCTCTGTAACAGTGGATGAAAACAACAGCGCCAAGGGACGTGACAGTTTTGATGTTGAAACTGGCAATACCTTGGTGCATTTTTTCAATCGCAATGTCACACCCTATGCCACCAGCACACTGGGTCCTAAATTTGATCTAGTACCAGTCACACAGCAAAAAGATCTCATGATCAATCATGCTAGGATGTATGCCCAGCAAGAGTATGACAGGATCATGGAACTGGTGTCAGTGTTGCAAAAACAAGCAGACGATATCAAGCGCAGACTAGATGTCACAGATGCGGTACATGGTGCAGTGTATCAATTCAGTCCGGTGATGGGCAATACATACTGGTTGGCGTTTGACCGACGTCGGCAACACACCATACTCACACCACACGGTCCTGACGACTGGTCCAGCAGTGCGCCCGAGGACTACAAGTACCAAGCACAGGTAAAGTACATGGGAGATCATACTTGGTTGGAAGTAATACACAAGTAGTACTTGACCAAAAATAGCCCGTCTGCTATAATTAAGAATACAAAGAAAGGAGTGACGTATGCCAGCAGTATTTTTAGTCAGTGACACGCATTTTGGCCATGCCGGCGTGTGTCGCTTTACCCATCCCGATGACCCTAATGTAAAATTACGGCCTTGGGATGACCCTGACGAGATGGATGAAGAAATGATCCGTCGTTGGAACGATCGTGTGCGTCCTAGCGACAAGGTGTATCACTTGGGTGACGTTGTGATCAATCGCAAAGCATTGAGCACCTTGGCCAGATTGAACGGGGACAAAGTGTTGATCCGTGGCAATCATGACATTTTCCGTGATGACGAGTATCGTGAATACTTTCGTGAGTTGCGGGCATACCATGTCATGAACGGCATGATTTTGAGTCATATCCCTGTGCATGAAGCATCGTTGGGACGTTTTGGTACCAACATTCACGGACACTTGCACGCCAGTCGTGTGAAAAAAGCCCGTGGGGTAGATGCCCGGTCCGGAGAGATCTTGTATGGTACCGAGATTGATCCTAGATACCATTGTGTGTGCGTGGAGCAGACTGATTTTGCACCCATCTTGTTTGAAGACGTTATTCGACGTATTGAAGCAGAAGGTGGTGCAGTAGGCTTCAAGAACGGCAACGGTCCTGCAATGTAATACCCAAGTATTACTTTTTGACCCTGCCTTGTGCAGGGTTTTTCTTGACCAATAATTCCCAAAATGCTATAATAACCACATACAAAGCAAAAAGGAGCTAGAGATGAGAAAAGCGTTTGAAGGACTGACAACTAAAGAAATCCGTGAAGTGGGCATGTACGGTTGCACTGAAGCACAGATGCGTGAAGCAGTGGAGTCCAGCCCCAGTTTCCGTTTTTCAGGACCTGCTATGGTTGTGGCCGGTATGATGAGTGATGCACAAGAAATGATGGCATACGAACAGCCTGACTTCAATGTCATCGAAGATCAGCGCCAACTGCTAAACCGCG
>Ga0209087_1001317_pt1 | contig 14628 bp, 22 predicted proteins | sample S_130805_EF_Meta_FD_187321 | JGI IMG/M metagenome (GOLD analysis project Ga0209087, IMG submission 187321) | Freshwater microbial communities from Lake Simoncouche, Canada to study carbon cycling - S_130805_EF_MetaG (SPAdes) (version 2) | ecosystem: Environmental > Aquatic > Freshwater > Lake ... | reverse complement strand
GATGCGAGGCGGGGAGTGCTGGGAGCAGCGGACGTTGGAGCAAACCATCAGAGGGACAGAATATGGATTGTCGGAAAAAAATTGGCCTACTCCAACAGCATCGCAAGCAAGGTCGGAGGGAATGATTGTGCAAATGAGGCAATTGGTGGAAAACGGGACAACAACCATAGAGGAAGCCGAAGCAATGATTGGTGGCAGTTTGACACCCAAAAGAATGAAGAAATGGCCCACTCCAGTTACAAGGGATTACAAGGACACAGGGACTCAGGAATCAATGACCAGACAATTAAACAAACGAGAATCCCCTGGTTTGGCTCTGATGGTGGGAGCAGCGACTGGTGGCAAATTGAACCCAATGTGGGTCGAGTGGCTGATGGGGTGGCCGCTAGAGTGGACAGACTTAAAGCCGTTGGAAACGGACAAGTGCCACTCTGTGCCGCTACCGCTTGGAGAATCTTGAGTGACTAACGCTTGGCTGTGCGCTTGCTCTTTCGGAAAGCCTCGGCAGTGGGATATCCTCTCTGCCCTGGCTTTTTGGCAGGCAAGCCTGCTGCTCTGCGCTTGTTGATGTTGTAGTACAACCCACGTTTAGCTTTAGGTGTATATGCCATTACCTGCACCCCCATCTCTTTCTGGCTGCTTTGCCACGTTCACCCTTCCAGCTTTTACTGCGAGCGCAGAATGATTTATGTCTTGGGTTTTTTGGGTCTTTTGTCGGAGCTTTTAAGTTACTTCCTGCTCGTTTTGCTTTTGCTCGCCCTTTGGCTGTCAATCCTGCTCCACGGCTCACTGGGAGCTTTTCTCCTCTACCTACTGACAGACTGGGGAATTTCTTACGGGCCATTACGCCAACCTCTTACTCTGGTCTTCCACCTCGACTACTCTGCGGGTCCAACCTTTCCCGAAGTCGCCGAAGGTTGGCAGTCTTTCCAGAAACTTCTGGCGGTGGTCAGTGAACCCTTCTATCACTTCTTGGACAGCTTTTGACTGAATTGCTTTTAGTGTGGCTGGACCTAGCAAGCCATCATCAGTCACACCTACCGTCTGCTGCAACAGGCGTATAGCCCTGCCAGGACCCGAATTGACAGCGCAATCAAACACGCACAGGTCCACACCAGCAGGCAGGTCATCACCCTTGACAGCATCCCAGTAGCGGGTTTTGTAGAGTGGCGCAACCACATAGGGCGTGAGATTTCGCATGTCATCTTCTGTCACCTGCTTTCCTAAATACGCTTCCCAAGTGGCTTTCGTCACACCCAGATTGGTCATCCCGCCTGGGTCTTTAGGATGGTTGACAAAGCCGCCTTCATGCTTGAGCAAGGCAGCAAGGGCAGCGTCAAAGTTCTCTCTCATTTTCTGGCCTTCATGTCGATGATTTTCTCAAGAGTGCGTCCACCAAAGTAGAAGCTCATAATGAGCATACCCCACTGACCCAGCAACTGCACGTAAGACTCGTTGGTGTCTTTGCCAAAAGCAGACATAAGGGCAAACGTGAAATAGCCTCCTAGAATGGCTATGAGGGTCATGGGGCGTATATTCTTGGACAGCCAGCTATCGCTGCTCATATCCGCTTTTAGACGGTCTGTGAGGTTGTTCTGCTCTGTCTTGTAGAGGTCAGCCTCGTTAGCCATCTTTGCCAGCTCACCGTTTTGGGCAAGCTCTGCAAGTTTGATTTGTGCTTCTGCCTTTGCCTGCGGGTCAGGGATTAACTTATCAACAAGTTTTCCACCAAGGTTTAGGAGTGCGTCTAGCATGTTTATTTCCCGCAGGTGTGTTTAGCACGTTCTTCAAGTATGGCAATAGACTGCCTGTTGTAATGAATTTGGTCACGGTTAAGCTGAATTTCTTTTTCCAAATCTTGACGCAGCTTTTCTCTTGCCAGTTCAGCTCCAGAGTTAGGGGCTTGCCTGTTGTCAGACGTAACCACCAGACTAATCTTGCTGTTCAGAATAGTGACTTCATGCGCCAAGTTGGACAGCGCAGACATCAGATAAACCACACAGCTAAAAAGCAGAGGCAAGATAGCAAACGTGATTTTCTCAATCAACGCTCCTTTTGCGCTATCTTTCTCATCAGACACTACAGACCCTCACCAGGTGTGACGTAAACAGAACAGTTTGCTGCATCACCAATGACTCTGGCAAAGACGTTTGCAGTCTGACTGACCTGTGGACCTGTGATGACCTTGTACTCGTAGGGAGCCAAAGGAATTACATAGTCAGGAGTAACGTCAGGCAGGGTTACGTTGAATGCGTTGGTCGAAGCAATCCGAACATATACAGCGGCATTTGTATCAGCGTTTACCAAGTAATACTGCTGGCAAGGACTGTCTGCCGTAATGGTAAAAACATTAGATTGTGTGTTTGCAGCGCCACTGACAACAACCTTGACGGTCTTGCCCATCGCCTGAAACGGGATGTTATTTGCCATCAGTACACCTTCTTGCCGCCACCAGAGGTAGGAGACTCCTTGCGGGTGAAGTAGTCGTTAGGGACATCGTTCTTGAAGTTCCACACGGATTGAAAGCCACCAGCAGGCAGCTTGCCAGAGGTGTGTTCTCCTGGTGGGCAGAGCTTACCTTCTGTAATGCCTGTGCCTATACGCATCATCAACTTAGTTGTCTTTACTTTCGGTAACATGTCCATTACGAGACTCCTTTGCTTTCACTACAAGATAACTGAAAACTGTGAAGATGGCTAGTGTTGCCACCCTCTCCCACTCGCCTGCCCACAGTGTGTAGCTGGTCAGGCCACAACACATCATCAGAGCCAAAATCGTGATGAGCCTGTCGGTAATGACCTCTAACGCCAGGCGAAGAAACTTTACAAGAGTAGCGTCCATGTTTATCTCCATATAACGGGATAATCATGTTATCACTTCTCCTCATCTTCTTCTAGCCCTAAAAAGCCACTTCCCCACTCATCGTCACTCATCTTGAGCTTCAAAGCCTCTAGCTTGAGCGCCCTGTCTGCCACACGCATCTTGTCGTTAATCGTGGCAGTAGGGTCAGCCATAACCTGCTTGAGCAAGTCTGTGATGGCTGTCTCCAGCTCTGGGTTGATGCCCTTCTCTTTCTTACGACTCACCGCTTGCTCTTACGCTGTGGGCGTGTTTGTTTAGGTTTGAGCGCACGTTGGGCAGACCTGCTGCCTGCAAGCTCATTCTCACCACCCTTACGGGCTTCTCTCTCTTCTCTTGTTTCGTTCATGGTTTACTCCTCAGTTTGAAATGGACGGGTAACAGTACCTGCGGCAAGTCCTGCGGGGACGTTGGCAACGCCTGGACCTAACGCTCTAGTGGTCGTTGGTTTTTGACCTATATTTCTTTGTACAGCACGAGCTTGTCGAGTTTGCAATCCCGTGAGTTTTCCAGCAAGGTCTGTTCCTGTTCCCAGAACTTTGCCTAAAATGTCTTGTCCCTCTGTGCCAGCTTTGCCTGCACCTTCCCACATGGCTCTGAGCTGCAAGTCTCGACCTAGCTTGGCAAGGTCATCTATCTCTTGACCTGTTCTGCGAGCCACGCCACGGTCATAACGCATCATATTGCCCAGCTTGTCCAAACTGACATCACCGCCTTTAATTCCACCCGACTTGTACAAGTCTTCCAAAATAACAGTGTTTCTGTATTGAGGTCTGATAACGTCTAGTTGCTTGGCAATTTGGGGATGGTTTTTAGCAATGGATGAATCTATGACATCCACCAAGTTATAGATTTCTCTTGCGCTTGACGCAGAGGTAGACCTTGCCCGTTCTGTCAATGCATTGCGAATGCGTTGCAAAGCCTCACCTTCAATTCCAAAAGTGTTGGGCATAGCACCTTTTCTGTTGGCAAGAGCTTGAAAGTTTTTGATGATTTCATCTGCGGTTTGAGCTACAGAAGACACACCCGCCACGTTAGGCAACTGTGCCTCCATAGAGCGTATTTGGTTCAAAGCATCAACAGCGTCTTTGTCAATGTTGAAAACCTTGCCTTTGTAAAGGTTGTCAAATTGACCACCAAGGTCTTTAAGACGTTCTCCAATAAAAGGAGCATCAATCTCTTTGACCTGCTTGCCCGTGCCTTTAGAAGCAAGTTCGTTGGCAAGAGTTTGGTTCTTTTCCGCAAAAAAGGTTGCGCCTTTTGAGCCTGCTGGTTCAGACTGTCTCACCTGTGATGGAGAGAGTTTGAAACCTAATTTTTCTGCGGCTTTTGCTGAAGCCTCTCTAGTTGCGGTGGGAACACCCAAAAGCATACGTGTGCCGCCACGTACCAATCCAGGCAAAGAAGTTCCCAACCCACCAACAAGTTCACCCGCAGTTTGATAACCGCTGACCTCTTCTCTTGGCTTTTCAATGCCTAATTTCTTTAAGCCAGCCTCTGCCTCTTTAATAGTTGGGAATATGGTTTCTCGTCCCATAACTTGGTCACGTTGACCTTTTTCCCTCAATCCCATCATTTCTGGGACATCGTAAGCCGCAAACTTTTCTAGCTCACCCAAACCGCCAGCAAACCCTGTGGCTGCACCATACAGACCTGCTTTTGTTTTTTCACCAAAAGTAGGCTCTTCTGGTGGTGGTCGTGACTGACTCGCCTTTTGCTTACGCAGGCGCAACAGTTCTAGTTCTTCCTGTTCACTTAGAGCCACTTAGCTTCTCCTCTAATTCCCGCAAGCGTTTTTCATCTTGCTCGGTAAATCCAGAGCCACCAGAAATAGGTTTAGCGGCCGCTTCACCTAAAGTTTGTTTGCGAGGGGCTTTTGCTTCTTTGTAAGCACGAGCAACATCTGTTGTGGTGTAAGGAATAACTGCGTTAATCCTGTTGATAAGCGTTTCTGCTGATTTAATCTGACCAGGCGTTAGTGTGCCAGCTTCAATAGACGGCAAGATGTTCTCAATAGCAATACGCTTAATGTCAGCCAACTTGCCTGCGACTTTATAGGGGTCATCCACTCCAGCGTTGATGTAAACACCGCTTTGCAGTTGTTGGGCAAGAGAAACCAAACCTGTTGCTAAACCACTAGCCTCAATAGTTGCTAAGTTTCGACCAATACCAGACAGGTAAGTGTTCATCAACTCTGCGTCTACAGACGAAATCTTGCGTCCGAGCTGGTTTCTAATTGCATTCACCATACCGTCTTTGGTTTGCAAATTAGGCAACCATCCTGTGGTTGCGCCTTCTGGTAACGACACAATAGATTCCAGCGCAGAAGAAACGCCGCCTAATGCATTTATCGCCCTTTGCATTCTTGCCTGCTCTTGTGTTTGCTTTTGTTGAGCCTGCTGCTTTTGTTGCAAACGAAAGCGTCTTTCCTCTTCTTTGGCAATCCTGTCGTCCTGGGCTTTTTGCAAAGAGTTGTTGAGGTTTATCATTTCGTCTAAACCTTTACGCAAACCCTTGATTTGATTAAGCGTAGCAATGCTGCCTTGCCTGTTGTTCATGGCTGTGAACAGCGGTGAGTTTGCTTTTGCCAACGCTACTGTAATGGCTTGCTCACCAGCTTCTTTGTCGTATTGTTTGAGTTTTACCGCTTCCTCAAACTCTTTCTCTAAAGTCTTTACTGCTTCCTGCATGACCTTAAAGTTCTTGTCAAACTCAACTTGTTCTTTCTTGTACAAGTCAGCACGACCTTTTTGGTAGCCTTCTAACATTCCATTCATCGCACCCAGCGCACCTACAGATGCCTGTTTGCCGCTGCCACCCATCGCCACACCAATGACGTTGATGAGAGAAAACATAGCAGCCAAGTCTTTAGCGTTGTCTTTTGTAGGCGCAAACTTGGCATTTGCAAGATTTTCTCTTGCCTCTTTTAACTTCTTGCGCTCATCCAGACCTTCAATCTCTGTTTTGATTTTGGTGGCAAGCTCACCTCGCATTTCAGCTTCTGTGGCTTTTTCCTGACGCTTGGCTTTCTCAATCTCAACTTCAGCCTTACCGACATCTTCTTCTGCTTTTTTTTCAGCAGCCATCAATTCCTGCATAGGAGCTGCGTATTCTTCTGCTCCTATGTAACCTTTAGGTGCAGGACGGGCTTTGCCCATAAATTCAGTTGTGATGGGCAAGTTTGGCATTCCAACAATGTCTTTGAGAGCCATTACGCACCCCTCTGTTGCTGTGCAGTTTCAGGAGCAGCGCCGTACAAAGCACGAGTTACGTTAGTGAAGTAGCTGTTTGTCAACTGGTTCACATACTGGTCAGCCTGCATACCTGTGCGTATAGCACCCAAAGCTATTTGGTCACCGATACCAGAAATCTTCAGCCCTAAGTCGTACTGCTGTGCCAACAACTGCTGACGGAAAGCCTCTACTTGCTGCTGGGTCTGTGCTGCGCCCACACCGCCTCTACGCTGTGCTTGCTGTGCAGCCTGTGCCTGTACTGCTTGCAAGGACTGCTGTGCTTGTGGCGTAAGTTCACCACGCTGTGCCTGTGCTTGTAACTGCAAACCTTGCTGACGATAAGGGGTAGCAACCGCCTCTAGCTCACGCCTGCCTTGCTGTGCGCCTTCTCTGGCTGCTGCTGTTTGACTACGACCCATCAAGCCAGATACGCCTGCAATACCTAGCTTTTTAAGAGTGTCTTGAGATAAACCTGTAGATTCAGAAAGTTTATCTAATATAGACCGCTCTTTAGGTTCAGCCGCCTGTGCAACAGGTCCAAACGTGCGAGCCACAGTTTGCATTTCTGCGGGTGTGGTAGGTATGCCTGCCGCTTGGAATGCAGCTCTTGTGTCATCTCGTGGCTGGTCTTGAAAGTATTGAAAATACTGGTTAGCAAAATCAGGACCTAGAGACACGTCTGTGTCTCCCCTTATTGGAGCTTCTGGCATTGCTGATATAGGTGGTCCTTCTATCTGAGCCGCAGATATAGGTGGACCCTCTATCTCAGCCGCAGAGATGGGCGGCCCTTCTATTTCAACTTCTTCTTGGAAAGACGGAATGCCTGTGTCTGCATGTGGCTTACCGCTGCCGCCACGCTGTTTCAAGACACTGGCTTCTTCTGGGGTGATGTAGGCCAGCATGTGACCTTCTGGAGCTTTTGCTTGCAGAAGACGGGCAATCTTGCGGACATCGCCGCCCATGCCTGTAAGTTTTCTTAGTGCTGTTGCCATGTCATAGTCCTAACGCATCTTTAAGACGCAGTGATGCCTCATTCCATACTTGCTGGCGCTCTTTACCTGTGGCTGTACCCTCAGTTTCTCCTGCGGGACGCACTGCTGTCAATGCCTGCGACAAGCCAGTTTGAGGGGCAAAAGCAGTCACGCCACCCAGCCTGGTTGTGCTTCTGGGTTGGTAAGGTTTACGAGACTTGCCGCCCGTCACAAAAAGGTCAGGCTTGTAGGGAGTGGCTTGCTCTGTAGGCAGCACCTCTTCCTCTGGCAACTCTGGCAATTCATCTGTTGGTGCTGTGTCAACGGCTGTTTCTTCTGGCAAATCAGGGAAGTCAAAGTCTCTTTCTGGCTCTTCTGGGCCAGGTGTTACCGTTACTTCTGGCAAATTTCTCACCTCTTCTCTCGGTGTTATCAGGTCAATAATGGCAAGGTCATTGGGAGATGTTGCCTCTACAGGCACAACTGTTCTGTCTTCTATTTGTTGCGGCTCTAGTGGCGACAGCTCTCTTGCCGCGTTTTCTTGCCGTATTCTCTCTGCCTCCGAAATAACAGGCAGCGCACCCTCTACCATAGGTCCTGCTAACTGCACATCTTGTGTACGGTCAACGGGAGGTTGCTGTTGAATCAGCTCTGCAAGTTGCTGGTCTAGGGTGAGAGGAGCTTCTGCAACGGGGGTTGGTGTTCTTGTTTCTACAGGAGCAGGAGGCTGTTTTATAGAGTCTCTAGCCTCTTGTGTGAGATAAGCTCCACCGCCTGCAACAAGAGCTTGTGTAGGGTCACCTGTTGTTGCTAGTTTGCCTACACCTTGCTGTACGCCTTTTACAGTAGAAACATCTGCGCCCTGTCCAGCAGCAAAAGCACCTGCGCCAGAACCTGCCGCACCACCCGCAGCGGCTGTCAAAATGTCTTGAGCAGAGCCGCCTTTAACGGCTGTGGACGTTGCAGAACCCACCGCACTACCAACAATGTTTGCAGTGACAGCATCTGCGCCTGCACTTGCTGCCGCAGTACCAGCAGCTCCACCTGCTCGACCACCAACTTCAGCAGCAACAGCAGCAACAGCTATCTGCTCCACGCTTGCCCCGTTAGCAGCCGCTACAGCAGCAGAGGCTACAGGAGCAGGAACACCCGCCGAAATAAGCGCCGCTGTTTCAACAACAGGCAAAACAGCCGCAACTGTTGGGTTTTTCTTGATGTCGTAAGCAACGTCACCAACTTTTTGAACTGTTTGGACTACAGGGTCAACTACAGTTTTTTTAACTTCTTCAACAATTTGTCTTATAACTGGTGGTGGTGAACACATATCAGGCCTCCACAATAGCTTGCATATAAGGTCTGCCGTCAGGCCCTATGCCTTGGGCTTCTATCTTGTACTTCAACCCAATCATTTGCATGGCTTTTGCCACTTGAGGGTTGTGTATTAAAAACTTGGCACGGGTAAAACCAGCCTTCTTGCCAGCCTCTGTAAACTCTTTGATGCTGCTCATAAAGTCTCTAGGGTTGTCTGCGCTTTGCATAGCCACCACATCCATCATGCCGTTGCCCATGTTGGTGTACATGAACAGCGTATTGTTGGCTCGCATGACACGGAAACTTGGGTCGCTGTTAACCTTCTTGCCAAGCGCATCAATAATCTCATTTACGTCTTGACCCAGCTCGTCTGCAATAGGTTGCAGAATGTCTTTGATGTCCATTCGCTTGCTGGGCTGACGCTGTTTCTTGACCTGGTCTAAAACTTCTCCATCCATATCACACTCCTAAAGCGGTGGCTATTTGCTGGTGTATGGTGAGGTGTACGCCCAGCCAATCATAAAAGTCGTCTTCCACGTTCCAATCAGCATCCAGCAACTGAAACGGATTATCCAAGTTTAAGGTGCTTGCCAGTGACTGATGTTCTTGGTTATGCACAAACAGCCAATCGTCAAGCTGTGCAGGGTCAGCATCTATAAGCGGATACTTCTGGATGGCTATGCCTCTGTCACCCAAAATGTCGTAAAACAACTGATGCTGCAAACCGTTCTCAAACAGCATTCTTCCCAGACCGTCAACGTCCCCGAACTCTACCGTTGACAAGTCATCAAAGTTCATTTGTCAGCCTTCTTGTCCAGCTTGTCAAAAATCTGCTTGCAGATGTCTTTAAGCTCATCTATATCTCTGCGGTAATCGTCTTTAATGACGTACCGCACATGGACATCTTCCAGCCTGTCTTCTAAACGTGTCAGAGACTTAGTGATGTTGTTCAGCACCCAGCCTGCCAGAAATCCAGCACAGCTCACAACAATGTTGAAGATTTGTTGGTTATCCATGTTAGACAGCGTAGTAGGGAACTTTCACAACTGTACCGTTAAGATTGATTTGTATAAAGCCTGCGGGTTGTAGAGGCAGGCTGGCTATGCCGTAAGTAGCATTAGCTGTAGTTGTAGATGCCACGTTAATAGCCTGCACGTTCATCGTGCCGCCCGTGATAGTGACATTGTTGGAATTCTGAGTGGACATCGTGCCAAGACCAGACACCGCTGTGTTGGCAATGGCAATGGTGACGTTGGCAGCAGCCGTTAACCTACCTTGCTGGTCTACCGTGAAAGTGGCAACAGTGTTGGCTGCGCCGTAAGAAGCAGGGGTTACGGCAGTGTTGGCAAGGGAAATAGTGCCTGTGGTGGTGATAGGGCCACCTGTCAGACCTGTGCCTGTGGCTACGTTGCTGACGTAAGTGACCTCAGAATTGTCTACTTTCTGCCATATAGAGCCATTAAATACAGCCCAATCACCTACTACCCAATCTGTAATGCCATTAAGGTTCGTAGAGCCAGATACAGACACAACGTAGTAATCGCCCTTGGTTCCCACGCTAGATGTCAGCGTAGGATTGTTGGTACTTGCGTCCCAAGTACCCTTGTAGTTAAGAGCGCCTATAGCGTTGATGACTGAGCTGACTGTCTTTAACATGATTACATCCCGTCACCAGGTGTCACATACACGGTTGCAGTACCACTGCTGGTGATGCCTGTAAAGTAAGCGTTAGGGACAAACGACAGAATCTCGTCTGTGCCTGGTAAAAGGGGAAAGGCTGTGCCTGTGGTGGTAATCACAGTTGCAGCGTTAGTAGCATCCGCAGCCTCTTTACCATAGCCCAAAAACACCGTCACCGTGCCAGAGTTGATGACACGGTACTGGTTGCCACCTAATGTAGAGGACACACACTGTACAGGTGTGGGCGCAGACGTAGCAGCGATAAACGCTACTGTGTTGCCTGTTTTGGTAAATGCTGCGGATACGCTCATTACTCAGTTTCCTCTGTTTTCTCAACCTGTGGCTCTGCCTGCTCTTTTATCTTCAGGATGAGAGGCCACACGCCTGTTTTGCTGGGCAAATCACCTAGCACGTTCAGGATGAAGTTGATTTCGTTGATGTCAAGTTCGAGTTTCATTTACATACCCTCTTAAATACCGCCAAGGTCGGGTGGCGGTTTCCCGTTATTGCGTTACTGGTGCAACCCAAGGCAAAGGTGTATTTGCTGGGCTGACAGGAGGTGTTATCTGGCTGTCGATTTGGCCTTGCACACACTGCTGGGCGCTGGTGATTTGTGATTCAGGAATCCAACCAATGACGATTGCTTCTGTCAGTTGGTCGTAGGGAATAAATGTTCCCATCTGTTCGCTGCTAAAAGTGGTGTTGCCGCCGATAGAGGCGGTGTATTCGCCGTCTACGCCAGTAACTTCCCACAAAGCATTGACCACATAGTTAGGGTCAGGCTGTTGCAGGGTGTACATCGCTGTGATGGTGGTGGTGAATGTGGTCATGATTAAGCTCCTTGTTGTGCTTGATAAGCAGCAATGATTTCAGGTGTCCATGCAGCATTGCAAATAGCCACGACATTCTCAGGGTGACCTGTTAGGTCTTGTGCTGGTTTCAGGCTTGTGCGGTGGTAAGTCTTGCTCAATTCTTTATCGTCTTCCATGATGCGTGTAGCTTCACGATAGAGAACGATGCCGTTCTCAGTCACGGTAATTTGGTCTACTACAGTTTGTTTGGTTAATGACATGATAATTTCCTCTCTTTGTTAAAAATGTGTCCGACTAAGCCATCCGACCTAGTTAAGTAGTTCTGTAAGTAACACTAACAAGAATATTTGTAGTTGCCGCCATTGCAGTCCCATATATAAATGTAGATGCCGCTGGATATACTGCACCAATTTGGCTTGAGGCATTATTTACCATTGTTCCTATACCATAAGAAAGACTTGCAAAGGGCAATCCACCAACCATTTGACCACCCGCTGCTTGAGTTAATGAAGTTGTAGCGGCTAATTCAGCAAAAACAGTTACTAAACTTCCAATTTTTATATACCTTCCTGTTGCCGAAAATGTACCAACAACTGTCAGTCCACCTGCGGCAGTAGGTGTCCAAGTCCCCTCTTCATAATCATCTAGCGTGTTGGCGTCAGACGATGCTGATTGAGTAGCGGGGAAAGTTATACCTGTGCCCGTTTGTGGAACTGCACCATTAAGCGCAACAGAACGTGTGCTGTTAGTTGAAATAAGCGGATTCCCATCCCCATCAGACAGCACAATGTAGTTGCTTGCTGTGCGGATGTCTAGGCCTCCTTGGTTGCCGTTGTAGCGACCAAGAATGGTGTTTGAATTACCAGTAGTAATCGTTGAACCTGCACCAACGCCAATCATTGTGCTGTTTGCGCCCGTACAATTAAGACCTGCTTGCGTACCAAAATAAGCGACACCGTTGGCGGTTGTTACAGACTTACCAGCTTCTAGACCAAAACAATTATTTGCAAGACCAGTTGTATTGGCAAGACCTGCTTGGTGACCTACAAAACAATTGCTTGTGCCTGTCGTGTTTGCATACCCCGCCTGATAACCAACAGCAGTGTTGTTAGATGCTGTGGTGTTGGAGGCTAAAGCCTGACGACCAAGGGCGGTATTGTTAGAGCCAGTTGTGTTGACATTTAACGCAGTATGTCCGATAGCCGTATTGGATGCGCCAGTAGTGTTTAAAACACCCGCTTGAACGCCCATTGCCGTGTTAGCAGTACCTGATGTTGTGTCTCTTAATGCCAACGCACCAACCGCTGTGTTGTCATCAGTAGCACATGAGTAAAGTGCTTGATTACCAATAGCCGTATTTGCGGTTCTATTGGTTGCGGTGTACAAAGCCCTGTAACCAAGTGCTGTTCCATCACCTGTAGTGTTGGAATACATTGACTGATAACCTACAGCAGTATTATTAGATGCTGTGGTGTTGGCTTGGAGGGATTGAGTACCCAAAGCGGTATTATTGCCGCCTGTAGTGTTTGAATACAAAGCGGCATAACCAAGGGCTGCATTATAGGTGGCTGTGGTGTTAGCTTGGAGGGCTTGTTGTCCAATACCCGTATTAGCGCCGCCTGTGGAGTTCAAATAACCAGCTTGATAGCCAACCCAAACGTTTGAGCCGGGGCTTGAACCAGACTGGGTATACCCAGCCTGATAACCAACAGCAGTGTTGTTAGAGGCTGTGGTGTTAGATGACAATGCCTCATTTCCAACAGCCGTGTTGGATGAACCCGTAGTATTGGCATACATTGTTGAGTAGCCATTAGCGCCCTGTCCACCAATAGCCGTGTTGTAATTACCAGTCGTATTTGAGAACAAAACTAAAACTCCAACAGACGTAATGTTTGAACCTGTTGTGTTGGTGTTACTTGCTCTGTAACCAATTGCCGTATTGTTGGAAGCAGTTGTATTTCCCTGAAGGGCTAAATATCCCACTGAGGTGTTGTTAACCCCAGTGGTGTTTGTATAAAGTGAATTTAAACCTACTGATGTGTTTTGCCCACCTGTCGTATTTAACCTAAGAGCAGATTGTCCAACGGCGGTATTTTCTGCGCCAGTGGTGTTTGAATAAAGCGATTGATAACCTACAGCAGTGTTGTTAGAGGCTGTGGTGTTGGAGGCTAAAGCCTGACGGCCTACTGCAACATTCTTTGTGCCTGTTGTGTTTGCCGCCAAAGGTGCAAAACTTCCAATTGCAGTATTGTCATCACCTGTTGTATTTGCCGCAAGAGCAGATGAACCAACAGCCAAATTTGAGCCGCCTGTTGCAACAAGTAAAGCGTTATAACCAAGAGCAGTTGAGTTATTTGCACTACCACCTGTATTAGCCGCTAAAGCACTAGCACCCACCGCAGTATTGGTAGACACAGCACCTGCACCACGTCCTACTGTGAGGCCGTTCACACTTGCGTCATTGGCAATCGTGAGTGTTGTTCCGTTGAATGTCAGGTTGGCACTTGTCACACCTACGTTGCTGGCATTGCTGTACACCACCGCATTTGCTGTGCCGTAGGTGATGTTTGCCGTGACGTTGGCAGTACCGCTGCTGATAGTGACGTTGGTGAGTGTCAGGTTACCCACAGTGGTAGTCGTGTTACCCAAATACATAGCCGTGTTGCCCAGCGTAATTGCAGTGGCAAAGTTGCTGTCGAGTTGGGACAAGGGGATGGCAGCGGTTGCCGTGCCAAATGTATAAGGAACTGCCATTTTAGAACCTCACTCTCAATTCATGTTCAAATTCAATCGTATTTAACACAAAGCCAGCAGAATTGCTAGTCATGGTTAAGCCTAAATACTTGCCGTATTGCTGGGCATCCGACTTGTAGAGCGCATACCCGTTGCTGGTCAGCCATCCTATTGTCTGTGCGCTATTGTTCACCCATGTTAAGGTTGTACCTACATTGTTGAACCATGTCACAGTGTTGTTAAGCGTATAGGGTGGACTGCTGCCAGTCTCGCTATCTACCGTCACGACAAAGGTTGCGCTGTTGGTCAGAGTAGCTTCAACACCAAATTTTAGAGCTTGTTTTGTCCGTATAGGGTCCTTCATGGGGGACAAAGCGGTCTTCATCGTGCTAGAAATGCTGGATGTAGGGCTTGCGTACAGCCTGTAAAGCGCAGTGTCTGCAACACCATACATATTGATGTTGCCTGCAAGAGGGGCTGAAGTGATAAAGTTCAGGCTTCCCTGGCTGGTGATGAACCACTTTTTCTCAAAAAACACGGCCTGCACATACCTGCTACCTGTGCTGATGCTGGTCGGAAAGCTGCTGTTGAGGTAGAAGTTAAACGCCGCACACAAGATGTTGTTGAGCAACACCTGCCCTCCAGTGACAGGCTTGGTGAAGTCTATGTACGGGAAAATACCATCCAGCGGGTCTGAAATCTTGCTGGTAGTAGAACCAACCAGCGAGTACATCCCGTAATCGTTCATAAAGAGCAACGCACGGAAAAACGGAAAGATAGCGTAAGTTCTTTTTGTACCTATAGAAGCACTGACGTTGGTGTTGGTGAACAGGGTTGTGCCTGTTGTGGTCACCCGCAAATCAGAAATGACGTTAATGCTGTCGTCACCAAAGTTGTACAGAAAGTTGTTGGCAGAAATGATGGCCTGTATGTTGCCGTGCAAGGTGCTGTCTGTTAACACAAACGTGCCTGCGCTGACAGAAGTGAAGTCAGAGTAGCTTCCTGCGGCTGAGTAATACAGCGTCCTAC
>Ga0209087_1001316_pt1 | contig 14637 bp, 28 predicted proteins | sample S_130805_EF_Meta_FD_187321 | JGI IMG/M metagenome (GOLD analysis project Ga0209087, IMG submission 187321) | Freshwater microbial communities from Lake Simoncouche, Canada to study carbon cycling - S_130805_EF_MetaG (SPAdes) (version 2) | ecosystem: Environmental > Aquatic > Freshwater > Lake ... | reverse complement strand
ACCTCTTTCTTTTTTGTTTATTTAACTTATTACTCTGTAATCCTATCATTTATGGCTGACATTTATCAACCTACCCGCTAGTAATTCCAAATAATGAGACGCTCAATCTATGTGATAAACCTCACAAAATCCTGGGCCTGTGGATAACTTACGTAACCTGTGGACGACACGCCCGAACGGGTCGAAAATTATTGAGCAGTTTTAGATCATGCTCAGGATTTTATTTTATTTGTTGCGTTCATCTCGCAATGCAACTTGCAGTCTACGAATTTCTTTCTGTTGTTCAATATTTTGTTTCCAAAATAAACACATAACAGTTATTGAGCCAGCAAGTGCAATTACAATTGCAATAAGTGTTCCAGTGTCAAGAATCATGCGTTCACATCAATTTCTTTTGTGCAAGCGTCCCAAAATTTTGTTTCATCAAATCTTGGATTATCCGCACTGAACCATTCACTGAATTCAAAGATTAAATCTTGGAAAACGTGAGAGTCAATACTATCAGCAAAAAGATTTAGAATTTTTGCAGTTTCTACATAGTCTTTGCGTGTCATCATTAGTCGGCCACCTTTAAAATTGCATAAGTGCCACGCTCATTTATTTCATCAAGGTGAGGTTGAATCATCGGAGCCAATAATTCTTTTAGCATTTCTTCAAGCATTTGAGTACGCATTGACTCTGAAAGTCTAAGTAGTTGCATTCCTACTGGATGAGTTTCATCTACCTCTGTTACAAAGTGAAGTGAGTGAGGGATTTTTACCATTATAGTGAAGCCTTTCCACGAAGTGTACCGCTAATACCAAGAGAGTCGCAAGCGACTTTAACAGATACGCCAACAGGTAGAGTGTTAGGATAAGTGTTGATGAATTGAGCAACCTGACCTTTAGAGGAGAGGTTGATTTTTTTAGTAGAACCTGAAAAGGTTTCTAGTGTTACAGTGTAAGTCATTTATTGACTTCCTTTCGTTAAGTTGATAAGACTATCCTATCATGGGGGGCTGACATTTTAGGGCATTTATTTGCTAGGCTCACTGTGATACTGGTCACATTTATTTGCTAGGCTCACTGCCTTATTAGTCATTATTTAATTGTTATAGTAGCAATACTACCAGAGAAATCTCAAAAAGTCAAGTCCTGCATCGGCGTGTCGTGTGTGAGATACACCACATTTACCCTGTGTATAACCCTGTGGATAACTTTTGTCGAAAATTTTGACGGGCTAAATAAATAACCCGCCAAGATCTAATTTACAAAGAATAAAGAAAACCAAATACCATCATTGCAATACATACAACTAACATTATTTATTCTCCTCAATCTCATCTAACAATTCCCATAACACTGGCTCTAGTGTTAGGGCTACTGCATCTAACTTTTCTTGAAGCGTTTTCATTACTTAGCCTCCTTGTATAGGTAGTCCCATGCACTACGGCACATGAGAATAGATTTACAGTTATCGCAACACACAATGTTATCGTTTAACTCTAAGTCATAGATGTCAATAGATGTAGTAGCGTTACCACATACTGACTTTACATTTACATAGTGACTCATAGAGACACCTTCCAATCTGACCACTCAGGTAGTCGTTCAGGGTCACCATCATAGTAGTAACGCTCAATGTTATTTTCACAAATCTCACAGAAAGTGAATTGTGTATCCTGCACATCAGAGATAGCAGGTGTATTAGGTGTATGCTCTTTGCATACTGTTGTTAGTATAGTCATTACTTGACCACCTTTCTTGAACAATTTTCTTTATGTACGAAACAAGCGTATTCGCACTCTGGGCAGATACTGTCTGCAAGACGCTCACGGATTTGTGAGTAACTCTCTAAGGAGTTTCTATTTTCATGTAGTGAATTCATTTGAATTCCTTTCTTTATCAAGAACCTTTCTTGATTTTCTTTATACTGTAAGTGTAACAGAGGGGTGTGACAAATTGAGGGGTACAAAACGGACATAACGGACAAAAGGGATTGTGATACAGGTCATGTGGATAACTTGAGCGTGAAATGGGGGTGTGATGTGCATCATGTGGATAACTTTTTTTCGAGGCGTGTGACGGACATCACAGAGAAATAGCCTATTTAGACGGCGTGTCGTCTTGACTTTTCAGGGTATCTATGATAGTATTCTACTATACAAACTAAAGAAAGGTGTTCACAATGAATACACTAAACAGAATACAGGCAGAGCAAGCCCTTGCTCGCCATGAAGCACATGAGAAGGCTATGCTAAAGTCTCCATGGATACGAGAGAGCGTAGAGGCTTATCGTTCTGCTGATGAAGCACAAATCGCTACTGTGGAAGAAATCCGCAAGAAGTGGTATGGTTTCTAAGATGAGCAACCCTTTTATGACTTTCGCTGATTGGATTGAAGACTATCCAGAAGCAGGAATGATTGTTGCACTATCAACAGTCGTTGTCTGCACCATAGCAGGAATTGTGTGGGGTCAGTAATTGACTACACTATCATGTCGCCTATGCGATACTAAAATGTCAAGTGAAAACTTTGCGAGTGATGATGTTATCACTTGCCCTAAGTGTTGGGATAAGTAAATGAATGGAATGTATGCACATACATGCGAGTACTGTGGAGACACAGGTATTATTATTTTCAGTGAAAATGAGACCCGCATAGACCCTTGCAAGTGTTAGAATAATTAGGTCGCACTAGTATCAGATCTTTACGGGGTACTAGTGTGCTCACTAATTTATTTATTTTTATTTCACAAAAACATGTATCATACACGTATAGAAAATATTCAGATTTTGGGTAAATCCAATTTGTAAAATTTTTCAGATTATGCTATAATTAAAATATGATTCTTACAGAAAAAGCAAAACAAAAAGTTTCGGAACTTATAAAAGATTCCCGTATATCCATCCCAGATAGAGAGATCTTCCTAAGAATTTCTGTTCAACCTGGTGGTTGCTCTGGACTTAGATATCAAACCTTCTTTGACTATGACAAGTTAGACGGAGATACAGATTATAACTTTGAAGACTTTACTTTAAAATTAGATAGAATGTCTGTTCCTTATTTAGAGGGGGCGACATTAGATTTTGTTGACACTATTGAAAAGCAAGGTTTTGTACTTGACAATCCAAACGCAGCAGGCTCTTGTGCTTGCGGAGATAGCTTTAACTAATTTTTCACGGGATATGATAGAATAATCCTATGGCCATACTAAACAACCTAGATAACGATAAACAACTATTTGAGAGCGAATCTACATCTCTGGCTATAAAGGTTTTTTCAGAAACCTGTTGCAATGGATGTTCTTGCAAATCTGAATCAGATCACAAACCAGAATAGTATAACTTTTTGTTATATATAAATTTCAACGGTATATAAAACCTTACCACTTTCCCACTGGGCATCTAGCATTAGCCAACATAGACTTTGCAGCCATAAAGCAACCACACTTCTTGCATGTTTGGGTTTTTGGTCTAAAGAAATCACAGCCTTTACAGATTTCTAATCTAGCTGCTGCTACCTCTTCTGGACTTCTGGGAGATCCATTAAATAGGTCCCAAGGCTTTACGTCATCACTCATATATATATTATAGCCTATCTTGAGACTAATCTATAAGATTATTTTTTATTTGAAATAATACATCTTTATCTAAATCAGTATCTTTAAATCTAGCGTATCTAGAGAGTAGAGACTGGCCTCTTCCAAAAAGAAGAGTTGAATCTACGCACTGCATTGAATATTGATGCAGTTTCTCATTAAGTTTAAACCTTTTTAATATAACCTTTTTGTTTGTTTTAAACTCAATATAAAACAAGGGCTCATCAACTTCAAACTTTATTTCTCCCTTATTCTTCCACATTTGGATTTCAAAAACATAAGGTCTAAACCATCGACCAATATTAAATTCTCCTGGAATTGCAGATCCATACTGTGTATACTTTGGTTCATGAAAATATGGTGAAGTAAAAAATGCTTCAACAGGTTCTTCTGCAAAAAGATGATATTGCATATCAAACAAAAAAGTAGGTCCGTATGATAACATCTGGGTTCTGTCATTTTTAAATTGATAGCCGTTGCCACTAGGCCTAGAAGTAGTTTTGTTTTCATCTGAAAAGTCATATTGGTATTGGCAATCCATTGTTGATTTAAATAGAAATGTATTTTTTAATTTGTTTGACATTGCAGGGCAAGTAAAATAAGAGGCTGTGCTTTCTCTTTCTACCCTATTATCACGCATATCGTCAAATAATGATTTTGGCTTTGGATAGAAAGAATTATCCCTTATCCCTTTGCCTATTGTGTTTTGAGACCAATATATGACTATTTCATCTTTATTTTTAAAATACTCCACAATCTATTATAGCCTACGTGGATATATTAATCCAGTGTTTGACATTGTTAGGCATTGTATGCCTTATGTTGTCAGGGGGAGGTTTGTATACTCTATTTTCGGCTTAACTCGTATACCGCCAAATTTAAAATAAATATAATGTATAATAGTGTTATTATGACAGCAACTGACTGGGCACAATTTATTCTTGCTTTGCTTTCAATTGGCGCAATTATAATTGGTGCGATTCGCTGGTACATAAAGATTCAAATCAAGCCTATTGCCGAAGCCGTAGAAGATATCCGTGCCGAAACTAAAACCAACGGCGGAACCAGTATGCGTGATGAAATTAAATCAATTAAACTTGAGCAAGAAAGCGCTAGAGAAAAACGTAAAGCAACTAGTGATAAACTTGATCATATGTATGATGTTCTTTTAGATTATGTTTCTCGTTCTAAATAACTACTATATATAAACTATCTTTAAAAAACCTAACTATAGTATATTCTTTTCTTTATATATTTAGTATACACTATTCAATACCTGGCTAAAATAGACTTATAGTTACAAAACGGACATATAGGAATATAACAATTTGATAACAATTTAATATATAACTTTTTGTTATACTTCTATGTGTACTGGTATAAATTAATGTTATAATGTGAGGGCTGGCACTCTAAGTTCTACCCCCACCCCACTGCGCTTAGAGTGTCCAGTTACGAATTATGGTATAATCTAATATTATGTGTACTCCTACAACCGAAAAACTTGGCGCAACACCAGCCAACATACAATGGAACGTTGTTCGTGGAGATACGGCAACCCTTAAGGTAGAGTTTTTTGAAGATGACGAAACTACCCCATACGAGACTACTGCTTGGACATTTATAGCAACCTCATATGATCCAGTATCTGATGCCCTAGACTTATTAACGGTAGAGTCTTATGAAGACGGTGTTATTTATATTATTGCAAAAGCAAACATTACAAAGAACTGGGGACTTGGAAAATACAAGCCAGTTGTTGCAGAGTTAAGGTTTGACCTTCAGGCTACACTTCCTGGAGATGGGGTATCTGGCGGTGGCGGAGATGAAGTTACCAAGTGGACACCAGTTGTTGGAACAATTTGCGTAATAGGTGATGTAAGCGGTACGCTATGATAGTTGTAGTAACTCCAGCCCAAGTAAATATTCCTCCTGTAATTAAAGTTGGAACTAAGGTTTACAGAACACAGTCAAAGTAGTAAATTGATGGCAAAGAATATGGAATCGCCTCAGCCTTTAAGAAAAAAAAATTATTTAGATGCTGTTCAATCTTCAAATCCACAAGAATTAGATAAGCAATATATTGCCGTTCCTGGTCTTCAAGGAGAAACTGGATTAACAGGTCCCAAAGGAGATAAAGGCGACAAGGGTGATACAGGCTCTCAAGGACCACAAGGAGAGCGTGGTAGGACTGGACCACAAGGAGAGCGTGGAGAGCCTGGAAAAGGCGGAGAAGGCTATGATTCAGTTTCAGGACAATATCCAGGATGGGTATATTATAAAAATGGATCAGATCAACTTAGTATTTTAGGACCACAAAGAGGAGATGATGGATGGGTATCTCTTAATTTTTATCCAAACCTTGAATCTTCAAACCAAGATTACATTATGAAAAGTACTAACGAACTTTGGTTATCAGAAAGCAACATGTTTAACTTTAAATCATTAAAGCTAGGGGCTAAAGTTGATATAAGATATGATTTTACAATAACCACTGAATCAAACTACACAGAGCTATGGCTTAGAACCTTTAATGAAAAATATTTAAACTCTCCTACCTCATATGTAGCAAACCTTAAATACCAATATTCTTACGATATGTCATTTTTTCAAACGGTATATATTGATGACCAAAGAATTAAAGGATATGGAGCAAGACCACAGGCAAGAACAGATTCAGAAAGCAACATCTGGCTAAAAGGTATCTATATATCAGTCTGTTAATGGTATAATAAAGTAGGAGGAATAATGGCATTTCCAGGCACATATAATTTTAGTTACTATCGTGGTGACACGTATCAATTTATCATCCGTCCAAAAAATGCAAATGGCACAACCTTCCCCCTTGACGACTATGCGGGTAACGCAGTATTTACAATAGCAAATAGACGTGGTAGCACTGGAACACAGGTTGTAGCAACAGCAACAATAAATACATCAACAGACATTGTTACATGCACGATTGCTCCTGAACAAGGAAGAGAACTTGTTGCTGGAACTACATATGTTTATGACGTTCAAATTACAAACACAACTCCAACCCCAGACGTTATCTTTACGCTACTCACTGGATCAATTACTGTAACTGATGACATTACTGGTGCTGCTTAATGACAGATGTAGTATTATCCACAGATGACTTAACTGTTTTATCTGGACCAGAGACAATTGAACTTCTTGTTGACATTGGTCCAACAGGAACACGTGGTAGTAAATTTTTTGTCGGTATTGGAAATCCAAACTCAGATGATAGTTTAGACCCACTATTAAATGACCTATATGTTAATTCAGCACCTGGATCAGATTACGGATATTTATATCAATATGTTTCAGAGCCTGGTGGAGATACTTGGGTAGAGGTTTTAAATATTACTCCCGCAATTTATTCAAAAATACATACTGTGACTTTTGCATCAGGAACAGATGCTGATTATGGAAGCGGAACAATTATAGTTCCAATAACAGACATAACTTCAGTTACTGGCTTAGAGGCAGATAATTTTAGTGTTCAATATTCTATTGTTAATGCAAAACCATTAGCAACATCCCTTTCTTTAGTTTCAGTATCTGGAACAAACCTTGTTCTAAACCTTCAAGCCTCAGAGTATGATGGCACTTGGGCAGCCCTTGAAACAGAGGCTTCTGTTCATCTATTTGTTTCGGTTGTGCTATAATGAATGAGGTGAAATGACATGGCATCTGAATCTATAGGCTCAATTTATCCCACACAAATACCTGGGTATGCAGACAATGCTGACATTCAAGCGGCATTTAGACTCTACCACTATGGCTCTACAGCATATAGCACAGCAAATACAAATACAGCAAACCTTGTAAACCCATCAATTGCCTATACACTAAATAATTTACAAACACAAATAACAACATTAACATCTCCAAGAGAAACTGCAGCAATATCAGCAACCGCTGCTACTGGAACTGTACATCTTAATGTAAGTACAGCATCTGTTCATATTTATACCGCCAACGCAACAGCAAACTACGTATTAAATGTTCGTGGAAATGCATCAACTACTTTAAACTCATTAATGGCAGTTGGAGAATCTATTACAGTCACTTTTGAGCACCCAAATGGTGGAACAGCATATTATCCAAGTTCATATACAATTGATGGTAATGCCGTTACTCCAAAATGGCTGGGTGGAACAGCCCCTACGGGTGGAAACACTAACTCAACAGATGTGTATATGATCCAGATTAGAAAAACTGCTTCTGCTACCTTTACATGTCTGGCATCTCAATCTAAGTTTGCTTAGGGGTTAACGTGCCACTATTTCGTAACCCCAGCGCAACTGGTATATTCTTAAAGTTAGCAACAGTTGTTGGAACAACTACAACCGCTGCACCAACTACTACAACTGCAGCACCTACAACTACAACTGCCGCCCCAACTACAACTACCGCAGCACCAACTACAACTACTACTGCTCCTACAACTACAACTACTGCACCAACTACTACAACTGCAGCACCTACAACTACAACTGCTGCACCTACGACTACAACTGCAGCACCTACAACTACAACTGCTGCACCTACGACTACAACTGTAGCACCTACAACTACAACTGCTGCACCTACGACCACAACCGCTGCGCCTACAACTACTACTACTGCTGCTCCTACAACTACTACTACCGCTGCCCCAGGAGGATATTTTGTATCATTCTGTTCTCAAGGAGTAGCATATTCAGAGGGCGGATCTCAGTATACTTCTGTTGGACAACTAGAAGCATTTATAAACGCAAATTATATTTCACCAACTAATATTACATATCAGCAAGGATCTGCACCAGCCTTACCAAATTGCACACCAGCAACGACTACAACTGCTGCAGGAACTACTACAACTGCTGCACCAGGAACCACTACAACTGCTGCAGGAACTACTACTACAGCAGCAGGAACAACTACTACAGCAGCAGGAACAACTACTACAGCAGCAGCAACCACTACGACTACAACCGCTGCCCCTAATCTTGGAGTAACTTGTACATCACTTGACGTTTCTATTGGATGTTGTGCATCTACTGGATGTTCTACTGCTTGCGGATCTGGATCATCATGTAACAACCCACCATTTAATAGATGTTATCAGGGAGGAATAAATTGTTAACAGATTCAAGTATATTATATGCTAGAGGAAACGACGGAATTGATGGAGTTGCTTTAGTATGGGTAATAGATGGAGAGTGTTTATATGACATTCCAGTTTGGCAAGAATACTCAGATATGTTTCTTACTAGTGAAGAGGTTATTGATATTTCTTCAGAATACCCAGATTATGCGGGTATAACTATTAAATTTATAAAAAATAGTGAAACTGTTGGAGAGTTGCAAACTAGCGAATATTTTGGTAGTATATTACTTAGTAATCCAACAGTACTGAAGTTATCAGATTATCCATTTGGAAGATATGTTCAATCCCCTAATGCTCTTTTTGATGGAGAGAAGTTTGTTATTACAAATAGAGATATGGCTGGACTTTTGCCATGGCATCCTAGCCATCCAAGAGCATCTGAAAACGATCAAGTATAATTAAAGTATAGTTTTATAAACGGGGGATATATGTCAAAATCAAGGTGGGAACAATATAAAGAAAAAAATGGTGTAACTCCATTAGACTTGCTTAACCCAATGACAAAACATGCTTCTGATGAATTATCAACATCTAGAATGTCAATATGTGAAGGTTGTCCAGAATTAATAAAACTAACATCACAATGTAAAAAATGTGGATGTATTATGAGCATAAAAACAAAACTAGAAGCAGCAAAGTGTCCAATAGGTAAGTGGTAATGTGAAGTATCAATACAAAATATCAATGGCACAGATAGATCCAAACGGACTATGCAACGTTGGATGTTGGTTTTGTCCAGTTAGGTATGCAGAAAACCCTTTAGCACAAAGAATGAACATGCCAATTGAAACTTTTGAAAATATTATTAATCAACTCATGGCTGGTAAAGGAACCTTTGTTGCTGATAACTTTGATTTTATTTATACCGCACATTATAACGAAGTGTTACTATATAAACATTTTCCAGAAATGTTGGAAGTATTAAGAAAAAATAAGATTAGAACAATTGTTCTTACAAACGGCACCCCATTGACAAAAGCAAGAACAGACTTAATTAAAGAATACCAAGATGTTGTCTATGGAATTTGTTTTAATATTCCAGCATCAGAACCAGAAGAATGGGCAAAGGCAACAGGTAAGCCTGTTAAGATGTTTGATAAGTTACTGGAACAAGTTTCTTATGCAGTAGAACAATTACCAGAAATGATTGAAAAAAATACTTTGTCTATTCAAGTAAATGGTATTAACAAGAACTCTCTTGTAGAATATGGTGGTTGGATTCAACAATTAGTTAATGCTCCAGAGATGGATTTAGATCCAACTAGTGGAACCCTTGCAAGGATGTCAAATGGATGGAAAGAAAAATTCCCAAACCTAAACGTATACGAGATGCCTTATTTAGTTGATAGAAATGGACATCTTGATACTCATCAAATTATTACAAATAAAAGTGCTATTGAAAGCAAAGAGAAAAAAGGAAAAGAAAAAGTAGTTGGTTGTGGAAATGGAAAAGAAGTTGGGGGAAGGCCTAATGGGTGGTTGCATGTTGCCGCCAACGGAGATACTTTTATTTGTTGCAATGACTATGATTTTGAAACGGTATTTGGCAATATAAATAATAAACCCATCAGTGATATATGGATGAGCATTGAGCATAAGTCAATGACAGTTAAATCATTTCAAAGTTTTTGTAAGACCTGTGTACATGCAATTTGGGGTGACTAATGGCAAGCATATTTGTTCAAATATCCGCATATAGGGATAAAGAATTAACTGCAACAATTTTAGATGCAATCAAGCAATCAAGCGGAAATCATGACATTAACTTTGGTGTTCATTTTGTTTATCTTGAAGAGTCAGAGATTAATGTCCCTGATTTACCAAATGTTAAGTATGCAACAAGCAAAGCCCCAGAAAATGTTGGTGTTGGCATTGGAAGACATATTGCCCATCGATTCTACAATAGTGAAGATTTTTATTTTCAGTGTGACTCTCATTCAAGGTTTGTAAAGGGATGGGACGAAATTGCAATACACTCAGTTTTAGATTATCAGATTCAAGGTATTGATAAGCCATTATTAACTATGTACCCAGCAAATTATTGGTACAAAGATACAACTTTTTCTGAGATACAAACTGATCAGATAGACCCATCATATAGAAGCAATATTAGTTTTAGTGAAAAGCCTGAAGACTTTAAAAATTTAAGAATACCTTCACAACTGTCAGTAGATTCCAAAGGAAGCATTTTTACAAGATCTATATCTGCTGGATGTGTTTTTACTTTAGGCCCCTTCTTGGAACCAAACCAAGATATGGCTTTTTGGGGTGAAGAAATAATTATGGCTGCAAGGGCCTACACACACGGATACGACCTGGTTGTTCCAAATGAACAGTTTATGTATCACCTATACTACAACTGGTCAAATCCTGAAATAAATAGGAGAAAAATATTTTGGCAAGACTTTCCCAATGAGTTTGAAACTATGAATAGTCACAGCAGAAATGTCGTGTATAAAATTTTAACCGAAGAAATGATTGGAGAGGGTCTTCTTGGAACAAAAAGAACCTTGGCAGAATATGGAACTTTTGCAGGTCTTGACTTTGTAACTGGAGAAGTCTTTGATAATTGTTAAAACTAAAAAAGCAATCAAATAAAAACCCCCAAGGATTTCTCCAAGGGGGTCTTTTATTACCTAAAATTATCTAGGAAACTTTTTCATCCATTCTTTGGTCTTTGGAGTAATACCCTTCCAAGAAGACCAGTCGTTTCCACCATTGGACATATAGTATGCAATCTCCGCATTTTTGACGGGATTGAATAGTTCAGCGTTAGAGTCAAGATCAAACTTATCACGTCTATCTGGACCCAGTGTATCAATCATGTTAATTTGGAACATTCCATATGAGGAGTCCCCAGTCTTATGGTTTCCGTTAAATGCTAAGGGACGACCATTAGATTCCTTCTTAGCAATAGCCCAGGCTACTACTAAGTCGTTGCCTTTGAATCCCACCAAAGAAAGCAACTTCTTTAATTCAATATCTGTAAGATTTGTTTTGTTTTCATAACGTTCTAACATTTTTGCTTTAGAAACAACAAAAGCCACCTCGTGGGTGGCAGCAGGGTTTTCAGCCTGTTTAATTAGTAAGTTGTTTTCCGTAGTTGATGCATTGGCAAAGTTGCTAAAGGGTGCCACAACTCCAACCATTGCTAGGATTCCAATCCAAACCTTTTTATCTCTTCTCATAATAAAAACCTCCTAGAGACTAAAAATGCTACTTATTAGTAGCATGTATTAATTATAACATGAATTTGGTCTCAAAGTCAAACTTTAGGTAACATTTATATAACTTTTTAATTTTTCATGCGGGAAGTGGTATAATAATAAGTACTATGGCTACTGGTGCAACCAATACGTACGACCTTCCTTATCCCGTTTTAAGCGACCCCGTAAACGTTCATGGAGACATTCAATCACTTGCAGAACGACTAGAAGATGTTATTTTAAATATTGGACTTCCTTTTATTTCTTTAGAAGTTAAAAATACAACTGGTGCAACGATTGCAAAGGGAACTCCAGTATATATTTCTGGGTATTCAACAAAACCAACAATTGCAAAATCTGATTCAGATGACTTAACAACATTTCCAGTTATAGGAATAACACAGTCAGCAATTACTAATGGGTCAGATGGAGTAATAATTGTTTCTGGAGTATTTGAAGGAATCAATACATCCTCATATACAGCTGGAGAGATTCTCTATGTTGCAAATGGTGGTGGACTTACAGACACAATTCCAACAGGTGGATCAGGCGCTGTAGCAGTAGTTGCTAAGTCAAATGCATCAACTGGAATTATTCTTGTTGGACAGCCAAAAGGTAATGGATCTTGGGGGGCATTAAAAAATGGACTTGCTTAATGGTATAATTTAACAATGGCCGTATATAGAAACCCCAATGAGACTGCAATGGACACTCAACCAGTTGCTCCCGCTCCTTCAACATATAATGTTGGAAACATCCCACCACTTGTTAACTGGACATGTGTAATTGGAGATAGTGCTTCTTTTAGAGTTTATGTTGAAGATGATCTTGAAAATCCTTTAGACTATGACACTACATCTGCTGGAGACACCACTGGTTGGGATATTTCTGGAGACTTTAGACGATACTCTGACAACGTTGGAGACGATTTACTTTTTACAATTTATCCAGACCAAACAGAATTTGATGAGGTTGGAGAGTTTACAGTTACATTGACCTCTGCACAGTCTAAGATTTTAAGAACAGGCGATGTTTTTGATATTCAATTAAGAGATGGTGCTGATCGTGTTTGGACCGTCTGTCAGGGTGAAATGATTATGATAGGTGAAGTAACAGAACAAGATACAGTAAGTTAATTATGGCAACAACCAATATAACTAATATTGGCAGAAGCCAAACCATTTCTGACATAAAACCAACAACCACAGTAGAAAATATATCTGGCCACTCTTCATTAATTTCAAACATTGCCTTTTTAGTTACAGCAGCAACAATTGTAGTATCCCCAACAATTCAAAACATATCAGGCTCTATTGGATCTTTAGTAACTGCAGACTATCCTAAAACAACAACGGTAACAGAAATACTTCCATTTAGATTAACTATAACCAATATCGGTATTGAAGGCTATAGAGCAGATAATCCCCCAGGAATTGGGGTTCAGATAATTGGTTTCTCTAACTATATACTTTAAAATCTATGATATAATTCAGACATGGCGAAAATATCATTATCAAGCGTAAAGGCCCTGTTTCAGACAGGTGATAGACCAACTCAAGAAGACTATGTTGATTTAATTGATACCTCTGCAGCACAGGCAACCGATCTTGGTACTGCTGGTAACAATGAAGTAACAATCACTGGTATTGAAAATAGCACAATCTTTGATAATTTTACAGCATCAGAATGGAGATCCGTTAAATACGTGGTCACATTAAAAAAGAGCACTGGAGACAAGTTCTTCACAACAGAGTTAACCATAGTTCCTGACGGTACAAATGATAATGTCAGTGAATATGGAACAGTAGACAACAATGGGAATATTGGCACCATTAGCGTCTCTAGGGCAGGAGGCACAGTTAACCTAACTGTAGTTCCCGTGGTGGGTCAGACCCCGATTACCTTGCGCTACATGCGTACTGGTTTGAAGGCTTAACCAAGGAGATAAAAAATGGCAACAGTAACAAAAGATTTTAGAGTAAAGGCTGGATTAGTAGTTGAGGGCGCAACCGCAACCGTTGAAGGTCATGATGTTCTTACAAAAAAGATTGTAGATGCAAAAGGTGATTTACTAGTTGGTACTGCAGATAATGCAATATCCCGTGTTGCCGTTGGAACAAACGGATATGTCCTTACTGCAGACTCTGCTGAAACTGGCGGACTTAAGTGGGCAGCACCAGCAGCAGTTGGTGTATTTGATACACAGATTACATTTGAAGGCGCAACAGCAGATGCTTATGAGACAACACTTACAGTAGTAGATCCAACTGCAGACAGAACAATTACACTTCCAAACGTAGACGGAACAGTTATTACATCTGGTGATACTGGTACAGTTACAGCAACACTACTTGCTTCAGATTCAGTAACTACAGCAAAGATTACAAATGCTAATGTAACAGCAGCAAAACTTGCTTCAGATTCTGTAGAAACAGCAAAAATTGTTGATGCTAACGTAACAGCAGCAAAATTGGCTGCAGATTCAGTTACAACTGCAAAGATTGTTGATTCAAATGTTACAGCAGCAAAGTTGGCATCAGATTCAGTAACAACTGCAAAAATTTTAGATGCTAACGTAACAGATGCAAAACTTGCTTCAAACTCAGTTACAAATGCTAAGATTGCAGACAGTGCAGTAGATACAGCAGAGATTGCTGCAAGTGCAGTAACTGCAGCAAAACTTGCTACAGA
>Ga0209087_1001315_pt1 | contig 14642 bp, 9 predicted proteins | sample S_130805_EF_Meta_FD_187321 | JGI IMG/M metagenome (GOLD analysis project Ga0209087, IMG submission 187321) | Freshwater microbial communities from Lake Simoncouche, Canada to study carbon cycling - S_130805_EF_MetaG (SPAdes) (version 2) | ecosystem: Environmental > Aquatic > Freshwater > Lake ... | reverse complement strand
CGCAAGAACTAATTTAGCAGATTAAATACTCGCTAAAATGAGCGTCTTAAGAGATGTTCATTTTAGTAAGCAAAAATAGGGTTATATGACGACTGAATTACAAAATAGAACCCCTGTAGGGGATGATGCTAGACAACTGGCAATGTATTTACTAGATACGTATTTCAAGACACAACCTTATGTTTTTACAAAACATCATTTGGATTCGTATGACCAATTTCTCTCACGGGATCTTTCTGCTATGATTCGTGCCCAGAACCCGATTTTAATTTTGAAAGATAAGATTCCAAATACTGATGACTACCGCTATAAGGTGGAAATTTTTATAGGAGGAGAAGACGGTTCTAATATTGAAATAGGGTCGCCAACTGTATCGTTACAAAATACGGAAGAGGTGCGTCTACTATTTCCAAATGAGGCTCGTCTCAGAAATTTAACATATTCCAGTCTGGTCCTTGCAGATGTTGTATGTAAAATCAGCATTACTACTCCAACCCAACAGGGATTAATGGATGTTCAAATACACGAACGAACATTTGCGAAGTTCCCTCTTTTCAGGATTCCTATTATGCTTCATAGTAGATATTGTAATCTTCACGGAAAATCTGCAGAATTTCTTGAAGAAGCGGGTGAAGATCCCCAGGATAATGGTGGATATTTTATAGTGGATGGTTCTGAGAAAGTTTTAATGACGAAACAAGAACAGGCGTTTAACACATTATATATAAATACTCAGGAAAGAGATTCGAAAGTCACACATTTCGCATCTATTAGTTGTCTTTCCCCAATTACAAGACAAGTTAAGCGCATTTCATTCTATTTCTTACGGGAGTTTGAGACTATTTTAACAAGACAGTATGCGACTCTACAAGTTGGTCTACCATTTGTACGAAAACCAGTACCTATATTTATTTTATTCAGAGCGCTTGGATATCAAACTGATGAAGAAATTATTCGTCTAATTCTACCCGATCCAGCGTCACCTGAGACAAAACTCCTTGAGCCATATTTAATTACCAGTATTAATGAAGCATACCCATTTTTAGATACATATTCTGCTATTCAATATATAAAAACCCTTACAAAGGGTTTCAGTGAGGCGCACGTATTAGATGTTCTTGTAAATCAGTTTTTCATTCATATTGACGATTCGCAACAGGCTGCTCGTGTAGCATTTCTTGGAGATTGTGTGCGTCGAATTCTACGTGTTGTTGCTGGTCTTGACCTTAAGACTGATAAGGACGATATTCGCAATCAACGCTGCCTTGTAAGTGGATTCTCAACACAAATGCTTTTTTCAGGTATTTATAATGGGTGGATTAAGGCCGTTGCTCTCGCAATTGATACACAGTATAATTATAATGAAAAAATCTATTCGGGAATTAATTTCCTCAATATTTTTGCTCCAGGCAACACAAATCTTATTTTCAAGCCGCTTATAATTACTGATGGTATTATGCGCGCCTTTAAGGGACAATGGGGGTCAGGTCTCGGTGAAGACAAGGCAGGTCTTATTCAACAACTTTCACGCCAGTCTTATTTGGATTTTATGAGTAGTTGTAGGCGTGTTGTTCTTGATTTTGATACAGGAATGAAACTAACTGGGCCGCGTCATTTACATCCGAGCCAGTTCGGATATTTCTGTACAAGTGAAGTACCAAGTGGTGCGTCAATTGGTATTACAAAGAATCTTTCAATGATGACAACAATTAGTACTGCGTCAGACCCAACAGTAATCGCAAAATTCTTATTTGCAAGAGGATGGATTATTCCTTGCGCAATTGTTACAGATGAACAGCGTTCTTCATTTGTACCATTTTTCCTCAATGGTGGTCTACTGGGTTATTGTTCAGAACCTGTGAAAGTTGCAAAGGCACTTCAGTTTATGAAGAGAACAGGATGTATTGCGCCAATGAGTTCTGTAGGGTTCAATATTCGTGATCGCAATGTATTCTTATATGTCGATGAAGGAAGACCTTTGAGACCTCTAATATTTTTAGAACGATCTGGAGAATTTCCCTTAGAGAGAATGAAAGAGTTGAAGTCGTGGCGTGAACTTGTATGTGGTTCTCTTCGTGATGGTGTTCAATTGGCATCAACGGATTTTGTAGATCCTTTTGCGGATGTTCCTGGGAATAATAAGACGCCAGATGCGTATATTGAATTTTTGAGTCCCAAGGCGGGTGTTATTGAGTATATTGACCCCTATGAGCATAATCAGACATATATTGCGACATTTCCTGATAATATTATGCCTGAAACAACACATGTGGAAATTCACCCATCAACAATTCTCTCAATCTTAACAGGTATAATCCCATTTCCAAATCACAATCAGTCCCCGAGAAATCAACTTGGTGACAGTCAATCGAAGCAGGGCTTGTCAGTATATGCGACAAATTTCGACAATCGTTTTGATAATATGGCACATGTTCTCTGTTATGGTGAAGCACCACTTGTAAGGACAATCTATTATGATTACATTGGAAATGGGAAAATGTCTTATGGGGAGAATTGTATATTGGCGATTGCTGCGTTTACAGGTTACAATCAGGAGGATGGTATTATTATGAACTATGATTCAGTACAACGCGGACTGTTCCGTTCAATGGCTTTCCGTTCGTATGAAGCGTTTGAAGAAGATGACGCAATTTCAAAGGCGAAGACACGTATTGGAAATCCTACGCAAATTACTGCGTGGACAGATATTAAGCCAGGTGTGGATTATAGTAAATTGGATGATTCTGGTATTGTTAAGTTGGGAGAATATGTTGACGAAACTACAGTAATTTGCGGAAAATATATTCAACTCCCTTCAGGGCAGATTAGTGATGCGTCAGTAACTGGACAGGTATGGACTCGCGGAAGAGTTGAAAAGATTGCTGTTACAATCTCTCCTACTGGACTTCGTTTGGTAAAAATTCGTGTGGTTCAGGATAGAACTCCTGAACTGGGAGATAAATTTTGCTTAACAGCGGACCACGATGTCTTAACAAAACAGAGAGGATGGGTTTCTATATCAGATGTACACCTTACAGACGAAGTTGCGCAACTAAATAAGGATACAAATTGTATGGAATATGTAAATCCAAAAGAAGTATTTGTGTTTGATCACGAAGGCGATATGTATGAAGTTGAAACACAAGGTGTTAGTTTGAAGACAACATTAAATCATAGAATGTGGGTTCAGAAGAGAAATGAGGCAAATTACTCTTTAGCAGAGGCAAAAGATATAATTGGAAAACGGGTTCGCTATCAATCAGATGCTCCCATTGCGCACAATGATATTGATATTCAAATTGATTCATATAATTTCTGTAAGGGAGAAAAGGTAAATGCGTGGATTCGTTTCTTTGGTATATGGATCGCAGAAGGATGGACATATATCAAAGATTCTGATTATATAGCCCGTGCTGAATTTTCCGCAAATAAAGAGCGAGTTCTTTCTTCGTTGAAAGAGTCTTGTGATATATTAGGCTGGAATTATTCTTATAATGAGAAATCTGAGAAATTTTATGTAAATGAGAAAAATATTGCAAAGTATCTAGAACCATTAAGTATTGGTGCGATTAATAAGCGTCTACCCAAATGGGTATTTGACTTATCATCTGAGCAAAGTAAATATTTAATTAATAGTTTATGCTTAGGCGATGGTCACGACACGCCAACATCATTACATTATTCAACATCATCTGTAGGGCTTCGCGATGATATTCAGCAATTATGCCAACACGCTGGATGGACGTCTTATTATGCTAAGAAATGTGAAAAAGGTTGGGTAAGTCAAACTCCCAATAAAGATGGTCGTTTTTTCAGAGCAAATAGTGATAACTGGGATATTGGTATTCGACGAAGCAGATTAAGACCGACTGTAAATCACGGACACGCCCATACACAAGGTGGTCAGAAAGAAGAGGTCGCATATTACAAAGGAAAAGTATATTGTATAAGTGTTCCATCCGAAATATTTATTGTAAGAAGAAATGCGCGAATTACTTTTACAGGTAATAGTAACAGACACGGTCAAAAGGGTACAATAGGTATGCTTGTAAGGGCCCACGATATGCCTCGTTCATCTCAAGGAATTACTCCCGATTTTATTATGAATCCTCACGCGATTCCGAGCCGAATGACAATAGGACAATTGCTAGAGAATCTGTTAGGGAAATCTGTTGCGAATATTGGCGCAATAGGAAATGGTACTGCTTTTATGAATCAGGGATCACCTCACGGAGATATTGGTGCGCAATTAGAACAACTTGGATTTGAGAAATATGGAAATGAAATATTATATAATGGGCAAACTGGTGAACAGATTCCAAGTGCCATATTTATGGCCCCTGTATTTGCTATGCGCCTCAAGCATATGACAGAGGATAAATGGAATGCGCGTGGTGAAGGACGGAGAGAACAACTTACACACCAGCCAACAGGTGGTCGAGGTAATCAGGGTGGGTTACGTATTGGTGAAATGGAAAGTGGCGCAATTACTGCTCATGGGATTAGTGCTTTTACAAAGGAAAGTTTTATGAAACGTTCAGATGGTACAACATTTATTGTATGCGAAGGCTGTGGAACAATTCCAATTTATAACGAACGTCAAGGACTCTATTTATGTCCTATGTGCGATGGCCCAATTCAGTTTGCAGGAGAAAGCACAAGTAGTTTGGAACTAATTCCTCCCACAAAGAGAACGAAAGCGCAATTCACTAGGATTGAAATGCCTTATGCTACAGCATTATTAAATAAGGAATTAGAATCGTATATGAACATTTCAATGAGATATTTAACTGAGAAGAGTCTGAGACACTTGAAGAAAATTGTAACGGGTGAAAGACAAAAAGTAGATATTACTTTAGTGAATGCTCCACTCCCTGTAAGGAAAGTACCAGAATACATAGCGCCTTCTGTTACAACTATTCCAGCCCTACCAACAGAATCGTCTAATACAGTTGATGAGGCGAATCCTACAAAAACAGCACCAGTAATAAATGCAGTTGCTCTTCAGCAAGAATCTATTACAGAAAACTTGAGTGGATTACCCCATATTCCTTCTGTACTTGAATCAATAAAACCGTTGGAAGAAATTTTAATGGACCAGGGTAACCAGCCAGAACAACCGCAACAACAGCCACAACAGCCACAACCACAACAACCACAAGGCACAGTAATGCAAGAAGTTAAACTTGTTATACCGCAACAATTTGCACAGCCCCAAACACAGCCATCTCTTACACAAGAATTAATAGCAAGTACTATTGGCCAACCACCAGCAACTCAAGCGCCACCTGCGCAGGTTCTTATGTCGCCATCAGCAGTTACTCCAGTTATAATGGTTGATACAACTGCGCCTGCGATGATTCAAGAGGGTTTGCCAACAATGATGCCACAACAACAACAACAAGCACCAAGACAAACTGTTAAATTAAAGAGACCTGCTACACAACAAGGTGGAGAAGATGAACAAGCCCCGCGAAGTTATGGACAGCCTGTTCAGTTTTTACGTTTGTAAAACTTTAGAATATCTAAAAAATTGATCTAAGTATAGTTTCAGAGACGCATTAGAAAAGATGCAGGACTTTGAGTTAACGGATGCTGTCTATCGTTCAAGAAAGACTGTATTAGATATGCTTGATGGACGTGGTTATATTACAACCAATTATCGGAATTTCAGTCCTAAAGAAATTACGTATATGATGGCTTCTGAAAATGGTGCGGCTCTTCGTATGGATATTGCTCACACAAATGCTGACAGAAAATGTGTAGTACACTATTATACTACGAAACTAAAGCAAAAACTGAAGGGATATTTAGCCGCTATGGTTGATCCTGAGAAGCCAGATACATATCTTGATCCTGCTACAACAGAGGTTATTATTCTTGTATCTGAGCCAGTTGTGGATACATTTCATCAAACTGTTCTTGCTCATTATATTGCACATAAAATGCGTGTCTTTATCTTTCAGATTCAGACAATTGTAAATGACCCGAGCAAACACGTAATGGTGCCAAAACATGAGAAAGTTCCGGCAGAAGAGCATACAGCACTTCTTGAAAAGATGTTTCTAAAGAATAAGACGCAACTACCTCTAATCCGATTCCACGCAGATATGCAAGCACGTTATCTGGGCATTGTGCCAGGCGATATTGTTAAGATTACACGTCCATCACCCTCTGCTGGTGAATATATTGGGTATCGTCTGTGTACACCATAAGAATTATTCAGCAACTCTAAACAGAGGATGTCTGTGCAAGACGAAATAACACGACTGGAAGATTATAGAATCCATGATCTTCCAGGAGATATTTTACGCGCAAATCAAACGAATCCAACTGTCCATCGCCCCTGGTCAAATAGCACTGCTTATACTCAAGACAATATTGTAATATATAAAAATTTACAATATACTGCGAAATTTAGTAATACAAATGTTGTTCCTGATAGTACAAAACTTGTAGAATATGCAGGAGGTATGGTTTCAGAAGGATCATTATATTGGGGAACTGGCAGACCAACTTCAGGTGCTTCAGTTACACCAAAACAAGCTTCTAACCGAATTAAGAGTAATTTTTTAGCATATCAGAATGTTAATAAACAACTTTCAGAAACAATTCGTAAGTCTACTCCACAAGACTTAGGAGCAACTCTTTCGCAAATAGGAACCCTTCAACAAAATATAGCAACATTAAAATCAGAAATTAGCAACGCAAAGTTGGATCTTGATACTTCTGAACAAAGAGAGAGTCAGATGAAGTTATCTCCCCCAGAAATAAGTAATTATCAAGGGCTCAGTACAAAATTTGGTGTTACTAAACCGCTAAAATTCGCATCTGTCCCTATTTTATTTGGTCTAAGTATATTTCTTGTTATTGCGAGTATATTATTACTGAAGGAAAACTTTTTCAGCGGACTTTCATTGGGTTCCAGTTCAACAGGATTTGTACCACAAATTTCCTTTATGGATTATATAAAAGATCCTCGTATTTGGGCAACACTCTTTGGCGCATCTATGATAGTGATTTTATTCCTTTCTCTTCGCATTGCCAATAAATTACCAGTTCTACCCGCCTAAATTAGAGAATGGCCAGTTCAGGAATTTGCGGAAATGCGACTCCGGCCTCAATGACAACTCAAGAATTACAAGCACCTTTCCCAAATTCACTATTACCTTCAACTGTATCACGTACACCTGAGGGAGTTATTTCAGATGCGGCTATTAATGCGCATATTACAAGCCTCAGCTCATCTGGAGTAATCCCTGTAAGGCCTCCTATAGAACAATTACAGGGTGGTGATAAAGCAGGAAATCCGGGTTCTCCTATAGCAGTCTATATTGAAAAAGAGAATAAACTACTTGATAATATCAAAAAAGAATACTGTTTTTATGAGTCTCGTTACAAGTATGCTCTTGGAGTACTTGTTGACTCTGTTGCCCAGGCATCTCTTCCGGCTCAGGGAACCCAGTCTCCTCAAAGTCAATCGCGATTTGAAGTATATCTCCCTTTGACACGCAATCTGAATCAGAAGTTGAATGACCTTACACAGGTTATAAATGCTATTGCTATTGAGCGCTATCGTTTAAGTCGCCAAGACTCTCAAGAGATTAATGCTATTAACTCAACATTATCATCTCGTGCTGATGACCTACGAGCACAGCAGAAGATTCTTACATCAGATTCATCTGCGGCAGAACTGCGTAAGCGGATGGTGGAATATACGAAGGAGAAGAATAATGCTACAAGTAATCTATTAACATTATACGCTGTGTTAAATATTGTAGCAATAGGTGTTTTAGTGGCTCTTGCTCGAACATAGAGTGACTGGGTCATAGTTTAACTTTGATACTTACTTGTAGATAGAGCCACTCATGAGTTCTCCGGCCCTTACAGACGCAATAAACAATCTTAATACTGCACAATCGGTTGAACTTCAACAGTTTGTGACAGATTTGCGTTCAAATCCGGATAACCTGTCAGGGTATATTAAGAAAAATCGTGATGCGCTGGTGAATGATGCTTTAGGTCAACGTGAAGACACCTTCAATAAGGTGTATGGTGATGCTGTTCGTGCTTCAAATACACAGAACAATATTTTTTACTATCACACACGCAACAAGGATTTAGATACTATGCAAAAGGAGCTTTATAATCGTACAAAGTATGAGGCTGATTCTATAATTCACGACAAGGATCTTGCTCAACGCCAATACGAAATTAATGAATGGTCTTATGGAAACAAGTTAGATACACTTTTTATTCTCCAGATGATTCTTGTTGCGCTTGTGTTAATTTCACCACTACTCTATTTGTCCCGACAAGGAATCGTTCCTACTTCTATTCTTACGGGTGTGGCATTTCTTTGTGCTACTATAATTGCGCTAACAATTGCTGTAAGGGCTCAATACACTCTCTACTCTCGTGACCAGCGCTATTGGAATCGCCGCCAGTTTGATAGACAGGGTGGGCCACCAATTCCTGTGCCAAATTGTGAAACTATATCTCAAGCATATTCGGCTGGATCAGATGCACTACAAAGTGGACAGGCTCTTGCGCAAGATTATGGAACTTCTCTGTTGAATAAATTTGAATCTACATTTTCAGCCTAATCTACAGGATGTTGTCAACTGACGCGGTTAGTGCTTATGAAAAAGAAGCAATATCTGCGAGTGATTTATATCAAGTTTCTCTAAATATTAAGGATAAATCTTCACCTGATTCAATGGAAAAGACTGTTAATAAACAGTATAATAGTCTTTTAAAAGAGAAAGAAGAACTTAAAAAAGAACTTGCGGACTTGAAAAGACGTATTTCTACACATGAACACGATTTTCTGGATGATAGACAAGACCAAAATTTATCTGGAGAAAAAGTTACTACAAATACATTAACTGCGTCCTTACAGGATGGTGCTTTAAGTTTTTTCTTATTTGCATATCTCTTATTTGGCGCAGTTCTCATTTCATTTGCTTTTATGCCTCCACTTGGTGATACTAAAAAAGGTGTTCAAACTTTAATCGGATTTGCATTGGTGTCACTGCTTGTATATGGGCTGATATCGTCATATGCGTAGACTTAACTACGCGTAGATCCTACTGAATTCTTATCAAAATCTTCTGCTTCCTCCTCTGAGGAAAATAACTGAATACCGCGAACACTTTTTCCGATGTTGGCGATATTAAGTTTCTCTTCGAGCTGTTTCTTAAAATCATCTGACTTCAGCTTAGTACCTGAGGCACCGGCCAGATTTGCATACCATAATGAATACATTTTATAAATCTTTGTAAACGTCACTTCAGGCGCTTCAGGCTCTTTACGAACACATGACTCAAAGAACTTTGCGAAACTATCGTGTGTGTACTTATACTGATTGGACACATGCATTACAATTGGAGGAGGATTGAGACCTCCCTTGAGATAGCGAGTCTCGTAATAATATACAAGGAGGCTGAAGAATGACTGACGCCAGGACTTAAGTTTCTCATCAAGTTTATAGTCTTTATAGAAGACGTTATTGGCAGGATCATACGCAGGATCATTTGTATCTACAAAACGTGTTTCAAAGGGAATGACGCGAATGCGTCGCCAAGTACCATTATCCATCGTGTTAATTGGCGGCAACTTGTTACAAGACATAAAGAGCTTACCAGTAATCTTGAATGTCTCCTGGTCCTTAAAGAGGCCGCGAGCCTCTACATCATCTTCTCCACTAAACTGTTTCATACGCGATGTATTCAGAGGTTCATTCGGGTCAGGCTCTTGCATAATAATGGCACGCTTGTTTCGGATCTTAATAATGTCAGGATTCGCAGAACCAGAATCGGGGCGCTTACGTGTAATAGCAGTTGTACTAAGAGATGTAAGATAATCGCCAAGAGAATACCGCATTAACTCAACAAGTTTAGACTTACCATTACTACCGCCGCCTGTCATAATATAATATGCTTGTTCTCTATTCGCACCTTCAATACAAGATGAGAGAAGTGTCAATACATATTCACGTAATTCAGGACGAGGGAAGATCTTTGAGAAGAATTCCATAATCTCTGGGATATTTGAATCATCTGGACTGTAAGGGTAATAGTCAATAGGCAACATATCAGGAGGGTTATTTCCAACCATAAAACTAATATAATCTTCTGGCTTTGGAGCACACGCTTCTACAAATTCCTCAGTTGTTCCATCTGCTAATACACGCTTTGAACGAAGATTGAGTGTAACATTCGCACAGCCAATAAGTGTTGTGTTCGCGTTCAGTTTCTTCTCAAAATCCTCTTCATAGAAGATTGAAGCAGCCTCTTTCATTGTACTATCCTTGAAACCACCTGTATACAGATTCTTCTCAATCGCAAGAAGTTCCTTAACAATTAGGTCATTTCCAGGATCTTCTGTGCCTTGTTGAGTAAGCCACTGCTTTCTGACCTTTCGCGCTTCACTTACAATATCTGCTACTTCATTACTAATTTTGATACGAAGATCAACTGCCTGAACAGATTGCTGCCACATATTCTTCTTATAACGATACCAAACGACTCGTTGACTATCCATTGCGACGCGATAGTCGCCATCATACATAAGATTAATTAGTTGCGCTACATGATTATGGGTATTCTTACACCGACCTTGTGAAACCCATTCAACAGCATCTCCCTTAATAATCTCACTGTATTTTTGTGGATTATCCTCACGAGCCCAATAGTGGAGACTACGCTTTGTAAGTTGTTTCACAGAAGTTGACATTGCTGCGCCACGCTTCCACTCACGAAACTCACGATCCACGTTTATGTTAGAAGATTTTCCAGACTTCTTACTAAACTCAATCCAGAGACGAAAGAATTCTTCTGAATCACTAATGTTGCGAAGACACCACTCTGTTTCACGCCAAGTAGAATACTTGTCTGCACGTTCGTCGCTTAGACATTCTAATACTAGACGACGAATAATTACCATATCACGTTCAGTCTGTGGGGGATAAAGGTAGTCTGCAACAATTGGCTCTAGATCAAGAATTTCAGGCGCAACAGCAGGTGCACGAGGCTTATGTACTGGTGTCTTTGGCATTGCGCATCCCGCTTGAAGAACTTTGTAATCATTAACAACATCCACATCATTATTCTGGTGGTCATCTCCAAGCGGTTTCTGTAGATTATAACGAATGCTAAGGAGTTCTATTAACTCGCGATTCGTATAAGTATTTGGCGCTTCATCAATATCACCAGACTCAGTATCTAATACATAAATCTTATGAATTTTATAAGGAGAGAATTCTGTGCCAGCCATTGGAGGCTTAGACTCGCCATATAGTAGCCAACCGTTCTTAATTGTTAACGATTCATCAAAGATGTCATCAGGTTTATTAATATATTCAGTCCCATCAAATGTTGCTGTTAAGATATCTTGGTCGAGAATCCAACGCCTCAAAATCCGTTGACGTTCTGCATTCATAATAAGATCAGGCGACTGAATGTGGATACCATCCTTTAACTCAGCAAACGTCTCACCATCTTTCGAGCGCTTGTTACGATAAGGCTGTGGGCGAATTGATACAAAGAAACGAATATGTGGCCCATTAGGAAATCCCTTATAGAATTTTAATATACCTTTCGAATAACCCTTTACGAAGTTATAAATATGCTTATCAGAGAACATACGGTTTAGGCTCATATCTGGACGATACTTGAAATCCAAATCAATTAGTACAGGATACGGATTATTTCCACTACGCTGTTCCACGAGATTCAGAGGCAACCCATTCCGTTTGAAGAGATAGTCGTCAAGGAGATTTAGAAATACAGGATAATCCTTATCCTCAATCAGCCATCGTCCTTGCTGTTTCCCCATTCCTGTAAGGGAATGTGGGGCGCCTTTTTCAACATAGCGATCTCCTAAAAACTTGCTGATGGGATGCTTAGCATATTTTTCATTTATTGTAGCAGCAGCCATCTTTTACGTTACTGTCCAACTACGAGGAAAAAATTGGTCAATTTTTGCCTCACCCTAAAGAGCATAAGAAAGATGGGACTACCTCAAACGAACCGCAGAGTTATGATGGATATGAAGGTAATACAAAGTGAGGAGACGAAATCTCTCCGAATATTTTATCAACAGAATGAAGATAATCTCTATAAGGGAATAGCACTTATATTTGGTCCAGGTGAAACTATTTATCATAACCTCCCAGTACTCCTAGAAATCGAATTTCCAGAAGACTATCCATTTTCAAATCCAAAGGTTAAATTCCTGACCTCAGACGGTAGGACCCGTTTTCACCCGAACTTATATGTTGAAGGGAAAGTGTGTCTAAGTATACTTGGAACTTGGCAAGGACCTTCTTGGACATCTGTTATGACTTTGAGAACTGTATTACTTTCAATTATGGGTCTACTAGATGAAGAGCCGCTTCTTCACGAACCCGGTTATTCTTCCTATAAGGGAAAACCCATTTCAAAACAGTATTCGGAATTTATTGAACATTCTGTATTGCGATATATTGTATATATAATTCACAAATATTCTGAAGGAGTAATGGATAATTCTCTTAAGAAGTTTGAGAGTGTGTGGTGTGAGGAACTGTCAAATGTTTATAAGGATACTCTTGTGAAACTTCAGAAATATGCTGCTGAACCGCAGAAAATATGGAATAATCTCCCATATAGTATGAATGGAATATCAGAGTATCCTTCTCTCCTTGAAAAATGTTTGGCGGCTGGTACGAAACTTAGAATAAAAATTGATTAAACGTAATTCTCTAATATTAATTAGAGAGATTAATTTAAAAATGGCAACAACATTACATTTCTGCCCAACATGCCATTATTATCTTGCTCTTGATATTACTGATACTACCCTTACAAGAGTCTGTAGGCATTGTGGATATAACAGAATAGAGACTGAAGGCACACTTGTTCTTGAGACAGTTGTTCAAGAAAAGGCTTCAGAAGGTCATAAGATTCTTCTGAATGAGTTTACCCGACAAGATCCGACGCTGCCACATGTTTCGAACATTCCTTGCCCAACAGATACGTGCCCTTCCAAGAAGAATGTTACAAAAGCAGATGTTATTGTTATTAAGTCTGATCCTGTAAATCTGAAGTTTCTTTATATTTGTAATATTTGTGGAACACAGTGGCGCAGTCGTTCTTAGATTGAGTCTAAGGATTTAGGTAGTATTATTACAAAACAAAATGGCAACAGTTGTGTCTGGTTATTTTCCAATACCTTCAAAGTTTCCTCCAAACCAATATTTGATATGGATAAAAGATTTTATGGAAAATATTCCTTGCCACTTAGTTTTTTTTGCTCCTGAAGAACTTATTGGACTTCTTTCTGAATGGCGGGCGGCTTATATGGATAGAACAATTTTCATACCGTTTGATTTTACTCAGTGTGAAGCATTCAAAAAATATGGGTATGAATTTTGGCAAAAAGAGTTGGAAAAAGATTTAGAATATGATCGGATTGAAACAACGCGAAAAATTCATAGTTCAGAATTATACGCGATTTGGTACGAGAAAAAAGAGTTTGTATTAAAAGCAATAGAACGAAATCCGTTTGGACACGACAAATACTTATGGGCTGATGCAGGAGGATTTCGTGTTAAAGAGTGGTTTCCTGAACTAAAAACATTTGCTTCATCACACAATATTTCAGATACACGATTTTTCTTATTAAGTATTTATCCATTTTTGGAAAAAGATAAGACTAATTATTTAAAATTAATTGATGAACCAAGAATTGGCGGAGGATATTTAGCTGCCCATAAAAATGTTTGGCGGAAATTTTCAGAAAAATATGATGAAATGATGAAAGAATATATTGACGTAAATTTATTTATAGGAAAAGACCAAAATATAATGGCCTCTATGTATTTGAAAGATCCAGATTTTTTCCAATTAGTAGAAACAGATTTGGCTTCAAAAGACCCATGGTTCTGGCCACAAATCTATTTTAGTAGACCTGCAGAAATAACTGTTCTTATACCCTTATATAATGGTATTGAGTTCTTACATACATCTCTTCATTCAATAACTCAACAATCTTATAAAGGGTGGAATGTGATTATTGGTATAAATGGACACGCTCCTGGCTCATCAATATTTAGTGAGGCGACTTCTATTATTTCTCAACTCGGTTGTACAAATCGTGTGAAAGTTCTTCAATTAGATACTAAGGGGAAACCTGCGTCTATGAATGATATGGTGAAATATGTAAATACAGAATGGGTAGCAATATTAGATGTAGATGATATTTGGCTTCCAAGTAAACTTGCAGAACAAATGTCATTTATAGATGATTTTGATGTTATTGGTACAGGATGCCAATATTTTGGAAATATTGAAGGAATAATACCTTCTATACCATATGGAGATATATCAGCATATAATTTCTTTTCAGGAAATCCTATTATTAATTCTTCAGTAATTTTAAAAACAAAATATTTAAGTTACAATGAATCTGAAATAACTGGTTTAGAAGATTATGAACTCTGGTTACGTCTTCGTTATACAGAATCTTGTAAATTTTATAATATTCCTCAAATACTTGTAGGTCATAGAATTCACCAACAATCTGCATTTAATAAGACAAATAACAATAATATTGAAGAGTTTATTAAAAAATATAAGGGGCTTTATTTATCTAGGCCA
>Ga0209087_1001307_pt1 | contig 14679 bp, 15 predicted proteins | sample S_130805_EF_Meta_FD_187321 | JGI IMG/M metagenome (GOLD analysis project Ga0209087, IMG submission 187321) | Freshwater microbial communities from Lake Simoncouche, Canada to study carbon cycling - S_130805_EF_MetaG (SPAdes) (version 2) | ecosystem: Environmental > Aquatic > Freshwater > Lake ... | reverse complement strand
TTCTTTTGGTCTGCGTATACCATTCATGCAATTTTTGTGGATCCATCCCCATTCCCCAACAGCTATGGTCATAGCGGAATAAAACAGACTCCAATCTCTTAAAAATGTTCCATCAGCAACCTCGGCTAACCGCTTATCTCTAAATTTTATAAAGTCACTCTTATCCAAGTTAATTAATAAAACATCTGTAATTGGATAGTTTTTTTCTCTAGACTTTGGATCAACTTTATTTTTGAAGTATTCGACTTTTCGCAATATAGTTTTATGTTTAGCTGGAACTCTATTAGGTGCAACCTCTTCAGCATACCTTTCAAGTAAATCACCAAATGTAAGGTTATTGAAATCGCTCCCTGCTTTTATGCTCATTTCTCTAGCAAGTTTTGCAGACCATGCAGTAGCTTCTACTTCAGATTCAAATTTTTTCTTTTTAACCGACCCTTCTTCAAAAATCTGAACAATCCAAGCACTCTCTTCATTCTTAATTCTAGTTTTCATTAAACGCTCCAAAAAGGAGCCAGATTGTGCAATGAATGTTCAAATATGTGAAGTTATAAATTTAGAATTAATAGATATTTTTGGGTTTTATAAAAAACCTGAATTGAACGTCCAAAATACTGTGCAAGTCAGATCTAGGTACCATTTTTTTAAAATTGGGGGATACGGGTACGGTAGGGTCTGGATTCTGGGAAATCAATATGGGGTACCTTATTCAATTAAGTTATCCACCTGTAAGATACATCCTTCACGTCAATCCAAATCTGCAGCCTCTCGCAAAGAAGCTCAAGATCTTCATCACTTATCTTTACTCTATCCCCATTCTCTTTGGATGTCACATACTCATCTCTAAAAGTAAGTGCTGGCAATTGGAATTTTGTTTTACCCAATATTTCTGGGTACTTCTGTTGTTCGTAGGGCGGTGGAATTACTTGCATTTCGTATACCTCAGAAAATATCGTTGGTATAAGCAGATCCTCATCATCAAAGGGTCTATAGCGACCCATAAAAGTATGGATCAAATCGATCCATGAATCCTCAAGACTTTGATTTGTATTGGATGCAAATTTCTCTACATTTTGAAGCATCTCATCTGTGCTTGGGAAGCCAAAATAGATTACAAATTTCTCTTTCATGCCATAACTAATCAAAGCACATTTCGCTAAGGGTGAATTCCATAGTTTTTTTCTTACAGGCTGGGCAAAGATGACCCTTTGCATCCGCCTTGTAGTTTCCAGCAGATACATAGCCTAGGTTAATTAATGGTGGTTCAGATATAGGAGGTATGCCGTATTGTTTAATATCTCGAGATTCGCATTTTGGGCAATACAAATCATCCTTAGCAACATTCACATCCACAATCCCACAGGTCTCACAGTAAAAAGGAAATCTAGAGTCCTCACGAAAATGGCGCATGCTACCGCCCACAGTAACGGGGGACTTAAACCCACAAGGACATGCAACGTTTCTTATAGATCCCATTTAACTTTAGTATTTTTATTAATTACCTATACCCTACTAAAAATAATATAGATCATCAATAAACATAAAAGTACATATGAAATTATCAACCACATTCTTATCGATACTAATTTAGTTTTTTTAGGGGCTATTGGCTTGAGTTGAAGAATATCTTCCTTCGATATTGCTCTTGCCCATCGTGCATCTGAGTTGAAGAGCTGTGAATCGCTTTTTGTAAAGGTATTTTTGTCTAGTGGATGTGCTGAATACCTCTGGGTTTCAGTCAGATGTTGAATATTCTCCCCACTAACGCTGGATTCTTTTTTATCTTCCTTCTTTGAACGCTTAAACTTTCCTCGTAACGATAAAAGAATACTAACTAATCCACCAATAATGCCCGCTCCTATGGCATTTTTTACTACTTCGTCAACCCAACTTCTTTTTGTACTTTGATAGTCTGCTGTATTGGTAGGTAAGTTAATAGTGGGATAAGCTGGAGCATTCTGCAATTTATAATAGTTTTCATATGCTTTATTCTGCTGCTCTCTCATCCTGTCAACTTCATCATATTCTCTATTAATTCTGTTCATTTCCATTTGAAACTGAATGTCATCTAACTTATCGTTTAAATCATCAAGTTTTGATGCAAAAGATGGATTTAATAGAGATATTATAAAAATAATAGCGACAGATGTTTTCATTCTATTAGGAAATATACACCCTACCCATTTTGATTGGAAACACTAAGAGGGTATTTCAATTGGATCCCCTGCGTCTATCTCCAAACCTTTGAAAATAGCAATTGTTTGCCTGAAATACTATGCATAGCCTAGTCAAGAGCAAAGGGTGAATTAAGGGGGTACGGGTACGGTGGGGTTTGGATTCTAGGAAATCAGCGGGGGGTACCCCTATTGTTTAATATTGGTCTATGAGCAAAGATAAGCGTGGTCTAGGTGATGTCGAATTTGCTGGCAAGGTGAAGACCCAGACCTTCAAACAATTCCAGCTAGAACGGCTTATAAAGGACGGCATAGTCACCCTTGCATCAAAGTTAGCAGAAACCAAGGATCTGGAGTTACAACGCAGTAGAGACTTTGAGGCAGCCTCGGTAGATGAGGAACGTCACCGCAAAACTACCACCCCAGCACCAAAAGATAAGCTCAAGAACTTGCCACTCACTAGAGAACGGTTCGAGGATTGATAGGTATGTTTTTAGGTATGTAGGAATAAAAAAAGCCATTTAAGGCTTATTTTATAAAGATATCTGGCGGAAGAGGTGACCGCCATAATGGAATCTCACGCAATATCAAGTAGTCTCATAAATCCATTAAATAATTGGGTTGTACGTCTATATTAGCATCAGGTAGTCTTATTCCGTATAATCAAATATCATACTTTTAGGTATGTAGGTTGGTATACATCCTGAACACATATAGGAGACTAGCAATGCCAAAGATCGTAATGCCCATGTCTGCTCTTGCCGTTAGCAAGCTTAAAGCTGTTGGCTGGCATGCTGTTGGAGGAGTAAGTGGTTTAAATCTCCAAATTAGAGAGTCTCAAAATAAGAACTCTGATGGGCCTATGCCTAAATCTTGGGTACTGAGAACACACATAGGATCAAAAAGAGTTCCGCTGGGACTTGGCTCATATCCACAGATTTCACTTGCCGAAGCGAGGGAAGCAGCCAAGAGGATGGCAGATGCGATACGTCAAGGTATTGACCCCAGAGTTCAACGTAAGGAGGTTAAAAGCTCTCTAATCGCAAGTCTGGCTAAGAACAAAACGTTTAAAGAATGTGCGGAAGCATATATGGATGCACATTCAGCGGTCTATACAAGCGATAAACACCGTAAGCAATGGTCATCGACTCTCCAGACTTATGCATACCCAATTATTGGCAATATGCTAGTTGAAGATATATCAATGAGAAATATATTGGATGTCCTAACTCAGGATGTAAAAAGTGAGACTGGGGAGAGGCTTGGCGATCTCTGGAGAGTGAAAACTCCAACGGCACAAAGATTGCAAGGGAGATTAAAAACGGTTTTTGACTACTGCATTGTCAATGAGTACAGAAAGGGGATGAATCCAGCAAGTTGGGATGGATTCCTTGATACTCAACTGCCATCACCATCGAAGATACAAACAAAGAACCACCACCCTGCCGTCCCATACGTAAATGTTGGTGATTTTATACTCCAGCTTCGCAAGAATAAAAGCATAAGTGCTAAGGCTCTTGAGTTTTTGATACATACCGCAGTCCGCTCTGGCTCAGTCAGGGAGGCTGAATGGTCTGAAATAGACTTTGAATCTAAAGTATGGAATATCCCAGCAGCTCATACAAAAACCAAAAAAGAGCATCGTGTACCGCTTTCTAACCAGACTCTCAAGCTACTCAAGTCATTAACACCAGATGAGGAATCCATGCTTATTTTTCCAAGCCCCAATAAAAAAGCCCTTAGTGACATGGCACTTTCGGAATTAATGAGGGGTATGATTGAACGAGGTGAGCTGAAAGAAAAAGCTGTCCCACACGGCTTTAGGTCTACGTTTCGAGATTGGGCTGCAGAACAAACAAACTATGCCGAAGAGTTGAGAAAAGTTGCCTCAGGACACGCAGTCGGTGATGCAGTTCAGCAAGCATATCAAAGGACTGATCTATTAGAAAAGCGAAGAAATCTAATGGCTGAGTGGGCAAATTTCTTGGATAAACCAAGCGTAATCCAGTCATCAAAAATAATCCCAATTAAGAAAAAAGCATGAATTCAAAAGGCGATACCCTCCTCAAAAAAATCCTAAGTGATTTTGAAAAATGCGTAGATCCTGAATCTGAAAAGCTACAGGGTGAAAAAGCATGGGAGATGATCTTGCAATACCGTATTGAACAACTAGGCTGTAGCAATTCAAGTAATCAAATTAAAGAAAAGATAATTGCGGAAACTACTACTATAGCTTTGAGCTGGGACACGGATGATGCAGCGTTATCGACAACCCAAAAGATATTTAATCGACTGGCATCAGGAAGATATTCGGAGGCGGTCAAATTAGCCGAGAGTTCAATTCAAACTACTGAGGCTGTCAGCAAATCCGTTCTAAGTAAAAATGCTAAAAAAAGCATAAATACAAGGCACTCTAAGACTAAGAAGGTTCTCGAAGAGGCATTGGAATACTACGAAGAGAATCGTGAGATGTACAAAGGTTATGGTGGCAAAAAAAAAGCTGCTTATGATTTATCGGACATGTTCCCTCCTCTTACTACTGCAACTTATCGACAGCATTTAAAGAAATATAAATAGAATTGGTACGCTACTCGTACAGCCCTATTTCTGCCTCGATTCTGACTTACTAAACCCCTGTTTTATCTCTAAGATTAGTCATGCGTAATGAATACGTATGCAATCTTATGAAAGGTAATGTATGGAATCAAATAAATATGCTCGCTTAAATAGCGTTTGTGAACGGTACGGTATATCTCCTGCCACCGTATGGCGAAAAGCCAAACAAGGAACTTTCCCGAAGCCCCATAAATTAAGTGCGGGAGTTAGTGCTTGGAAAGATTCTGAATTAGTAGAGTGGGAACGAGATCCTTTGAATTACGGAGCGCACAAATGATTTTACAAATAAAACGAGCTAGACAGGGCTACAACCCAAATCTAGCTCTAACCCCAAAATCCCCGTTAAAAGAAATTAAAGGACTAACATATTATGCACAATTTTAACTCGCATATTCCAAAAGAGCTAGACCTATGGCTCGATCATGTTCGTGAAGGCGCAGGTTTTTTTAGTACTGGCAAACCTCATGCGTGGCGTGATTTTTATTTTCAAGATAAAGCTGAGCTTACTGAGCTAATTCTGCGCTATCAGGAAGAATGCAATATCTATGTCAGCATGGGTACTTTCCCAGATAAGACTACTGGTAGAAAAAAGACTGGCGTTACAAGCCTCTGCTCAATGTGGCTCGATATTGATAGCCACGGTGGAGGTAAATACTCAAGCCCTGATGATGCCCTGAAAGACTTCTTGGCTTTTATTCAACACTTTAGTATGCCGATGCCATCCTATATCAATATGTCGGGACACGGCATTCAAGTTTTTTGGTGTAGCCAACACCGCCTATCACAAAATGAATGGCTTGTAGATGCTCAGATGTTAAGAGCTATTGCGGAAGGCTTTGGTTTAGATGTTGATGGTGAAGTCACTACAGATGCTGCTCGAGTAATGCGTATTCCAATGACAAATAATTTTAGAGATCCAAAAAATCCTATTCAAGGAAGATTTGTAGAAGAGGTAAGTCATGTCTAAGCTTATCCACATAGAAGAATTTGAAAACGCACTACAAAAAGCCTTTGCCCAACTACCGCCAGCAGAAATAAAGGTTAAAGCTACGACTTTTGTGCAACCAGCAATACCTGAGACCCTTGAAAATATATCGCATCTTAAAAATATGCTTTGTAACATCGACCCTGATCCAAATGAACATGGAAATCGAGTTGATTGGCGGAATCAAGTTTGGTCAATAGCTGCTTTAGGATGGGCCTGTGGAAGAGACATTGCCTTAGAACATAGCGAAAAAGGTGATCTCTTTGATGAGATTGATTTTGACGGTGTATGGAATAGCTATGACCCTAGCAAAGGTATCACCTATAGAAGCCTATTTCATTTTGCACAACAAGCAGGGTATCAAGGCGCAAAAGATTTTCCTGATAATGGGCAGGCTAATGGAAAGTCAAAATCTACTAAAGAAAATATTGGTCTTATTACGATTAGTGCTGATCAAGTAAAAGCAGAGCCTATTGAGTGGCTTGTGCAGGATATATTCCCGCTTGGTATGTTAGGTGTGATTGGAGGCAATCCAGGACTGGGTAAATCTCAGATTGCCATTAACTTAGCGGCTCTAGCAACTAGCGGTAAAGGGTCACCCGATAACAAGCCATTTAAGGATGTTGGTAGCGTCATTATTCTTGCCAATGAAGATGATGCAGCCAGAACCATCAGACCAAGACTTGAAGCAGCTGGCGCTATCTTGTCTAAAGTACATATCGTACAAGGTGTTAGCAACGCAAAAAAGGAAATAGACTATTTTCAACTCGATACGGATATAGCAATACTCAAACAAAAGGCGCATGAACTTGGCGATGTTAGGCTAATTATTATTGATCCGCCAAATGCCTACATTGGGGGTAAAACTGATACCTATAAGGACTCTGATGTTAGAAGGCTATTAGCACCACTCCAAGAGCTAGCTAATGAAACAGGCGCTTTAATTTTGCTTGTTGTCCACTTGAATAAAAGAACCGAGGGTGGCGCACATCAGCGCTTTAATGGGACAACAGCTTGGATTGCAGTAGCTCGAGTTGCTTATCTAGTCGGTGAAGATGAAGCATTAAAAACTCGTTTCATGCTGCCTGTTAAGAATAATATTGGCAACGATAAGCGTGGTTATGGCTATGAAATCCTTGAGAAGGTATTCCCCAATCCCACAGGCGATATAAAAACGTCCAAAATCTTTTGGCTAGAACCTACAGAACTACCCGTATCTGAACTTTTAGTATCTAAGAAAAAATCTAAGCCTAGCGCAGTTGACGAAGCAAAAGAATTCCTAGAAGAAGAATTATCCAAAAAATCAAAGCCTGTCCTCGAAATACAGGATCTTGCTAAAAAAGCAGGTATCTCAAAAGCATCTTTACAAAGGGCTAAGGAAGATTTGGAAATTAAATCCCAAAAGACTGGGGACTCTTGGTTCTGGTCATTGAACAAGATAAGCCCTAAATCTAACTATTTGAAGGGAGAACATCGTGTCTGATTGGAACCAAAATAGTAATGGTAATTATGTGTACGTTATTGATAAAGACGATGTGATGACTGTTTTCAAAAGAAAGGACGGTGAATGGAGTGGGGTCTATGACGGTAAATTTTTACGTGGTAGTTTTGATAGACCTGAGGAGGCTCAAGTACTAATGGAAAAATGGGTTATTGATGGGGACAAAACCCTCGCTGCAACAACTCCCAAATTAGGATGGCGTCCAGCCCAAAAAGGTGGGTTTTATAAGAATGCTAATGGTGGCTTAGCAACCGTGAAACAAGCGAAAACAGGCATGTGGTACATATCAATCGATGGGGGTCTAGTGAAAGGCGTTTGGTTAAGTTCTGCCGAGGACGCTATGCAAAAGGCAAATGAGTATGTTGAACGTCTTTGAAATCTTGAGTGCCTTGCTAATCTTCCATGCCCTAGCTGACTCTCACCTCAGACTATTTGAAAGAATATGGACATATATAAGGATATTCAACTATATGAAGATACTCAAGATAAGCAAGGTTCTCATGAAATCAAGGATAGCAGCATGGATGTCTTGATACGAACAGAATTGATAGTTAGGGTGTTTGCATAGGTTAAGTGTTTAAAAAGAAAAAGGGTCTTCAAAAGACCCCCTACACATGATGTAATACACGATCGGAATTTAGTGATGCCCCTACCCTCAGTTAAAAATGGCGCTACGCAATGCGCTGTGAAATGCAAAAGAACTAGCATCCGTTGCAAGAACCCAGCGGCTTTTGGCTGTAAATCATGCCGTATGCATGGCGCCCACAGATCTCGCAATACCTTAGCAGGAGAAGCACATCCACAATTCAAACATGGCAGAAATACAAAGCAGGCAAAAGAACAACATCTGAGAACGACTGCCAAACTACTTTTTTTGGAAGATTTGGGCCATCATATTAAGATGTTCCACGAAAATGCCCCGAGAACTCGAGGCAGGAAGCCAAACGGTTACTTAAAGTTAAATTTGAGCGATCCAAAGCAACTGGCGATTGCACTATTAAAGACGATTAAAGAATAATCAAAAATTCTATGGATAAAATGGGCTAAATCAACCAAAAAGCCAAAAATGTCAGAAGAACAACGAAAACAGCTTCAATCCCAACTATGGAATATCGCCAATACTTTGCGTGGCAAGATGGGTGCAGATGAGTTCAGGGACTATATCCTTGGATTTATCTTTTACAAATACTTATCTGAGAAGGTTCAGCGATTTGCTGATGAACAGCTAAAACAGGACAAACTGCAATATAGCGACTTAAAAGAAGGCAAAGACGATGCTTTGATTACAGCTTTGGAAGATTCCTGCCTTGACGAGCTTGGTTATTTCTTAAGACCATCAGAACTGTTCCATTACATTGCGTCCAAGGGCAGCAACCAGAATGACTCAAATAACGAAGGTGCAAGTCATAATTTTATTTTGGGTGACTTAACGAAGATACTAAAAAATATCGAGCAAAGTACTTTGGGTACTGAGAGTGAAGATGAGTTTGCCAACCTTTTTGAAGACCTAGACCTTACATCTTCTAAGCTGGGCAAAACCGAAAAAGAAAAAAACGACCTTATTTCAAAGGTTCTTGTGCATTTAGATGCCATTGACTTTAATCTATCCGATGCCACCGCTGACGTGCTAGGCGATGCCTATGAGTACTTGATTGGTGAGTTTGCTAGTGGTGCTGGTAAAAAAGCTGGAGAGTTCTATACCCCACAGCCTGTATCTGCCCTGCTTGCAAAAATCGTCACCGCCAACAATAAGAACTTAAAGTCAGTTTACGACCCAACCTGTGGGTCTGGCTCATTATTATTGAGAGTAAAGCGTGAAGCAAAACAAGTTGGAAAAATTTACGGGCAGGAGCTAAACAGAACAACATACAACTTAGCACGCATGAACATGATTTTGCATGACGTTCATTTCTCCGACTTTGATATTAAGCAAGAAGACACGTTGGAAAAGCCACAGCACTTAGGTCTAAGGTTTGATGCAATTGTAGCCAACCCACCATTCTCAGCCAAGTGGAGTGCTAGCCCTCTGTTCATGAATGATGACCGTTTCAGCGCTTACGGTAGGCTAGCTCCGAACAGCAAAGCCGATATGGCGTTTATTCAGCACATGGTCTATCACCTATCAGATGAGGGTACTCTAGCTGTATTAATGCCTCATGGCGTGCTTTTTAGAGGGGGCGCTGAAGGTCATATAAGAAAGTACCTTATTGGGGAATTAAATTGCTTGGATGCCGTGATTGGTTTACCAGCAAACATGTTTTACTCAGCTGCAATTCCGACCTGTGTGTTGATTTTAAAAAAATGTCGTAAGAATCCAGATGAAATCCTGTTCATTGACGCAAGTAACGACTATGAGAAGGTAAAAACGACCAACATCATTAGACCAGCAGATACTGCCAAGATTATTGATGCATATCTAGCCAGAAGAGACATAGAAAAATACGCTAAGGTAGCAAGTATTGAAAGCATTAAAGCCAACGACTATAACCTGAATATCCTACGTTACGTTGATACGTATGAAGCTGAAGAACATATTGATTTAGATGCTATAGCAACTGAACTCAAAGCACTAGATATTGCTGGCATTGAAACTGATAAAACCATTACATCCTTCTGCTTAGAGCTTGGCATTGAGCCTCCATTTGAGGTGAAGTAATGGAGCCAAGATTAAGGTTTAAGGAATTTCATGATAGCTGGGTAACTCAAAATATTGCAGAAATAGCAGATGTTAAGGGCGGCAAACGCATACCAAAAGGGTTTTCTCTTCAAAATGAGGATAACGGCTTGCCCTACATTACAGTTAGTGATATGGGTAATCAGACCGTATCACAATCAAATATTAGGTTTGTTCCAACAGAGGTTGCCCCACAAATTAAAAATTACAAAATTACTGTAAATGATATTTACATTTCCGTAGCAGGAACATTAGGGTTAGTCGGATTAGTTCCCAAAGATTTAGATGGGGCCAATTTAACCGAGAACGCAAATAAGTTAACAAACTTAAAATGCAACCAAAAATTTCTTTTGCATTATTTAAATACTGCTAAATTCAAAAATCTTATTGAATCAACCAAAACTATTGGGGCTCAACCAAAATTAGCTATTTACGCCATTAATTCGTTTAAAGTCAGCTTACCAAATAACAGTGAACAAACTAAAATCGCATTATTTCTAACAGAAGTAGATAAAAAAATAATCCAGCTCACAAAGAGATATGACCTCCTAACCCACTATAAAAAAGGTTTGATGCAGAAGATATTTAGCCAAGAGCTAAGATTTAAAGCAGAAGATGGAAGCGATTACCCCGATTGGGTGGGTAACAAAATTGGTGAGATATTAACTATCGGTGGTGGTAAAGACTACAAACATCTTTCTGATGGTGATATTCCTGTTTATGGAACTGGTGGTTATATGCTTTCTGTGAATGAATATTTATATGACGGTGACAGTGTTGGCATTGGAAGAAAAGGAACTATTGACAAGCCTATATTTTTAACGGGTAAATTTTGGACTGTTGATACTCTTTTTTATACACACTCTTTTAAAGGCTGTCTTCCAAAATTTATATACTACATATTCCTCAACATAAACTGGAAACAGCATAGCGAAGCTTCGGGTGTTCCGAGTCTATCAAAATCAATCATTGATAAGCTCCCAATATTGTTACCATCAATGTTTGAACAAATAAAAATTGCCAATTTTCTTTCTGCTATTGACAACAAAATTCAAAACACTCGGTTACAACTTGATGCCGCCAAGCAATACAAGCAAGGCTTACTCCAGAAAATGTTTGTTTAATGAATACGCAATCTGAATACGCCCTTGAGGAGGCATTAATAGCTCAGCTGGAAGGGATGGAATATTCACGTGTAGTTATTGATAACGAAGTTGGTATGCTTGCCAATCTAAAGAAGCAGTTGGAAGTTCATAACCAGCTAACCTTCACCGACAATGAATTTAGCCGTATTTTGAACCATCTCAATACTGGCGGAGTATTTGAAAGAGCCAAGGTTCTACGTGACCGTTTTGCACTAAAAAGAGATGATGAGTCAATTGCTTACGTTGATTTTATTGACATGGATGACTGGTGCTTAAATGAGTTCCAAGTTACTAATCAAATCACAATCGATGGCAAGAGAAAGAATCGCTATGATGTCACCCTACTCATTAATGGTCTTCCGCTAGTACAAATTGAACTTAAACGTAGAGGTGTAGAACTCAAACAAGCATTCAACCAAATACAACGTTATCACCACGACTCCTATGATGCTGGATATGGCTTATTTCAGTATGTACAGGTATTTATTATTAGCAATGGCGTCAACACCAAATATTACTCTAACAATAAAGTAGCCTCATTCAAACAAACCTTCTTTTGGACTGATAAGGAAAACAACCGCTACTCCAACTTAAATGAATTTAGTGAAGAGTTTCTAAAACCCTGCCATATCGCAAAGATGATTACTCAGTACACAGTGCTGACTGAAGAGCAAATAATTAAGATTCTCAGGCCCTACCAGTTCTATGCAACCGAAGCAGTAATTGAAAAGGTGAAAGTCAGTAACGACAACGCTTATATCTGGCACACCACAGGCTCAGGCAAGACACTTACCTCGTTTAAGGCTAGTCAGGTTATTAGTCGCATGCCAAAGGTACATAAAGTGTTATTTGTAGTTGACCGCAAAGATCTAGACTTCCAAACTGCAAAAGAATTTAATGGCTTTGCCAAAGGTAGCGTTGATGCAACTACAGATACCAGCTCTTTAGTTAAACAACTCAACGATCCTAGCACTAAGCTAATTCTGACAACCATTCAGAAGCTTAACAACGCCATTAACAATCAGCGGTTCTTACCCCAGATAGCCCACCTTCAAGACCAGAAAGTTGTATTTATTTTTGATGAGTGCCATCGCAGCCAGTTTGGCGATACCCACAAAAATATTAAAAACTTCTTTAAAAACTGCCAAATGTTCGGCTTTACTGGTACTCCAATTTTAGCTGAGAACGCATCTGGTAGTGTCGGTCATCAAAGAACCACGAAGGATCTGTTTGGTGAATGCTTACATAAGTACGTCATAGTTGATGCAATAAAAGATGAAAACGTATTACGATTTGCTGTCGAATATGTAGGCAAGTACAACCGAGTTAATTCTGGTAGTGAGTTAGATATTGATGTTGAGGCAATAGATGTTAAAGGTTTACTCGATAGCCCAAAACGTCTGACCAAGATAGCAGAATACATTCTGGCAAATCACCTTAACAAAACCAAGCATCCAGATTTTACAGCCATGTTTTGCGTCAGCAGCGTCAAAACCCTAATCGCATATTACGAAATATTCAAAGAGCTTCAGGCTGAAGTTAAAAAACCACTCAGAATAGCTACCATCTTTAGTTATGCCGCCAATGAAGAAGATCCTACTGCAAACGGGTTAGGCTTGATCAATGAAGAAAATCCAATGATTGAAGGTGCAGTTAATCCTTACAGCAGAGATAAACTTGATGCATTCATCCAAGACTATAACGGTATGTTTAAGACCAGTTACTCAACCAATGATAGTCAATCCTTTTATAACTACTACCAAGATATATCTAAAAGAGTTAAAAATGGTGAAATCGACATACTGCTGGTAGTCAATATGTTCTTGACTGGATTTGATAGTCCTAGACTTAATACGCTGTACGTTGATAAGAATCTGAAATATCACGGATTGGTACAAGCTTTTTCAAGAACTAACCGCATCCTCAATGAAAAGAAGTCACAAGGTAATATTGTGTGCTTTAGGAATCTTAAAGAAGCTACTGATCAAGCAATCGCTCTATTCTCAAATAAAGATGCCAAGGAAGTGGTTCTATTGGAACCCTATGAGGATTATGTAGCCAAGTTCAACCAGGTGACTGAAGAGCTTCTAACCTTAACGCCAACAGTAAATAGTGTCGATGACCTAAAAGACGAGAATGAGGAGCTTAAATTCGTAACTAAATTTAGGGAAATGCTCCGCATCAAGAACATTATTACCAGCTTCTCAGATTTCAAACCTGAAGACCTCGGCATTACCGAACAGTCCTTTGAGGACTACAAAAGTAAATATTTAGATATTTATGACAAAGTAAACAAGCGTGTCAAACCCGAAGAAGCATCTGTTCTGGAGGAAATTGATTTTGAGCTTACCCTCATACATCGGGATGAGATAAACGTAGCCTACATCCTGAACTTACTTGTTAGCCTAAATAAACTTGAGCCAGAAGAAGCAAAAAAACGGCAAAAAGAAATCCTTGATCTTGTAGCTGGAGAAGTCCAATTACGCAGTAAGCGTAAATTGATAGAAGAGTTTATTGAAAAGACCTTGCCGACATTACAGACAAACGATAATGTCATCTCTAAATTTGAGTCCTATTGGGGCGAGCATAAGACTAAAGCATTTGAACAGTTATGCAAAGAAGAAAATATTGCCCCTGATAACTTGGAAAAAATAATTCATGAGTATGAGTTTGCTAACAAGTTTCCTAGAAAGAGCATAATTAAAAATGCATTAACCTTTCAGCCAAAAGTAATTGAGAGCAAATCAATCGTTGAGCGTATTGCAATTAAAATACGAGATTTTTTAGATACATATATTGAGGGTATGGGTGGAAGCATTTAAGTTTGGAATTGATGATTCTCTCAGATGGAGATGTGCAGAATAGGCAATCGGTTTTTATAGTCGCTAGATTACTCTAGTTATTCTGTAGGCATTCGGGATACCAGCTCTTCAATTGTTGGGTTGTAATAAACAAGCAGCTCTTGAATATCTTTATGACCAACTATCTTAGCTAAATCCAGAACTTTGTAAATTTTTGCCAATCTTGTAATACCCTCATGTCTGGTGTCATGGAATTTCAAATCTGCAATATTTAGATCTCGTTTAGCTTCTTTGAAGTACTGATTAAGCATGACGTAGCTAATCCCAAAAATAAATTCGCTATCCGATTGGGAGTCTTGAGCTTGCTTTATCAGCCTTTTTGCTTCAAGAGTAAGAGGTATGCTCCTAATTGCAGCAAGAGTTTTCATAGCTTGCAACTCTTCTCCCGTCACTTTTATATACCCATCCGAAAGAAACACCTCACTCTTCTTAAGGTTGGTTATTTCTGATGCTCTCATAGCAGTTTCCATGGCAAATAAAAAACATGCGGCAGCACGTTGTTTTCCATGAACCAAGGAGGCATTAGATTCATAATTTAATTTTTGACTCAAAAGCGTGATTTCCTCTTCTGAGACCCTCCTTTTCCTGTGTTCTGGTTCTTTTGGTCTGCGTATACCATTCATGCAATTTTTGTGGATCCATCCCCATTCCCCAACAGCTATGGTCATAGCGGAATAAAACAGACTCCAATCTCTTAAAAATGTTCCATCAGCAACCTCGGCT
>Ga0209087_1001305_pt1 | contig 14695 bp, 12 predicted proteins | sample S_130805_EF_Meta_FD_187321 | JGI IMG/M metagenome (GOLD analysis project Ga0209087, IMG submission 187321) | Freshwater microbial communities from Lake Simoncouche, Canada to study carbon cycling - S_130805_EF_MetaG (SPAdes) (version 2) | ecosystem: Environmental > Aquatic > Freshwater > Lake ... | reverse complement strand
CCCCGGCACGACGCCGCTGGTGGAGACGGTGATGCGGCGCTGCCCAATCCCGCCCCGCGCTGGATCGGTGAGGCCATCAATGGATGCAAAGACGGCATCGATGTTCTGCAGTGGCTCCCCCATCCCCATGTAGACGACGTTGGTCAGCTCGCGCTCCTCAGTGCGGAGGATCTGGCGCGCGATACGCACCTGGTCTTGGATCTCGCCGGCGCTGAGATTGCGGGTGAAGCCGAGTTCACCCGTGGCACAGAACGGGCAGCCGACCGCACATCCCGCCTGGCTAGAGACACAGACGGTGGCGCGTGGCCCTGAGCCTCGGCGTGGATCGGCGGGAGAGCGCATCAGTACCGCTTCGACCTTCGCGCCATCGGAGAGGGTCAGCAGCAACTTCGTCGTGGCGCCATCTTCGGCCTCTTGTCGCTCGACCTCATCAAAGGCGCTGAAGCGGATCTCGTTCGCCAGGCGCTCTTGGAGCGGCTTTCCAAGTGTGGTGACCTCGCTCCAGGAGGTAGCCACGGAGCGCCACGCGCCGTCGAGAACCTGAGTGACGCGATACGACTCGGCACCGAGGTCGCTGACCCGTGCCGCGAGTTGATTCACGTTGAGATCAGAGAGACTCAGAGGCCGCTGCGATCCCCCTGCTGCCGCTGTCTCTTTCATTCTGCGATTCTCCCACGGGCGGCGAGTTCTCCTTGTCGCCCTCGCGCAAACTCCCCTCCCGTCATGCTCTTGCCACCTGCGGGGGTCACGCGATCAAGGCGAATCGTTCCCCCGGCGAGGCCGAGCAGCAGTGTGTCGTCGCGCAGCTCGAGCGCACCTGGAGCGACCGGAGCGCCTCCCTCTGCCGGGCTGACGCTCGACAAGATCAGCCGATCCGCAACGCCAGGGATCTCGACCCAGACGCCAGGCCATGGCTGGTACGCCCGCCACATGCGCAGCGCCAACTCGGCGGTCGTCCCTGCGCCGATGCGGCCATCGGCACGGCCGAGGCGCGTCGTCTGCGTCGCACCATCAACGCCCTGGGGAACTGCCGTATCCCTCCCCTGCAGCCATGTTGCCAACGTATTGGCGATGTCCACAGCGGCGAGTTCGGCGAGTTCCGCCTCAAGTTCTGCAGCCGTGACATCTGGGCGCGGTCGCAGATGTTGCGCCGTAATGATTGACCCTGTGTCGACCCCTTCATCCATCACGATGGTGGAGACACCGGTCTCGCGATCGCCGGCGAGGATCGTTGCGGGGATCGGGCTCGCGCCGCGGTGTCGTGGCAGGAGCGAAGGGTGCAGGTTAACGATGCCGCGCGGATAGTGGTCGAGCAGAACCTTGGGAATGATCTGCCCGAAGTCTGCGAGGAGCGCCGCCTCCGCACCGATCGATTTGATCCGTTCAATTTCTGCTGCGTCACGGACCTTGGCGGCGTGTTCAACCCGCAGCCCAGCGCCGGTAGCCCAGCTATCTACCGGGGTTGGTGAGAGGGCACCACTTCGCCCGGCGGCGCGTGGTGGTGCCGTCACAACAGCGACGATGCTGAAGCGGGAGTCCGATGCAACGGCGCGGAACGACGGGACCGCGAATCCGCCACTCCCAAATAGGATCAGGCGACTACTTGTGACTATGCCCTCGCAACGCCTTGCGGCGCCGTGCAACGACGGCGGCCTCAGGTGAATCATCTGGCTCCTCGTCGTCGTCCTCATCAACGGCAATCAGTTGATCCATGGAGTCGAGGTAATCGATGTAAAGCGTTCCGGCGAGGTGGTCCAGCTCATGCTGCACGGCGCGCGCTAAGAACCCGTGCTCGCTGAACTTGTACGGGCGACCAGTGCGATCCTGCGCCTCAACCCAGACGCGCTCTTTCCGCGTGATCTCGGCGACGTATCCAGGAATCGAGAGGCAGCCCTCGAGGTCGGTCTGGTCGCCGGTGTCGCGCACGATGCGTGGGTTCACCAGCTCGTAGGTCTTCCCCTTCGCCTCAACGACGGCGACGTTCAGCGGCTCACCAAGTTGTGGGGCGGCGAGCCCGACCCCTGGCGCGGCGCGCATCGTGTGGGCCAAATCATCGAGCAGCGAGTGCAGCAGTTTGCCGAAGCTCTCAACGGGCGCGCCAGGGAGGCGCAGCCGCGGGTCACCGAGGAGCAGGATCGGACGAACACTCATGGCGAGATTCTAGCAAGCGCTACAGGAGCGTCTCTGGGTCCACATCGACCGTGAGGTCGCGTCCACGAATCAGCGGCAGATACCGCTCAAGGTCCACGGCCCGAAGGATCAGGTTCTCCCGCCAGCGCCCAGCCCGCCGTGGCACCCAGGCGGGAATCGGTCCAAGAATGCGCGCCTGATCATCCCCCGACGCTGCAGCGGCGGCGCGGAGGGTGGCTGCCAACCCCTCGATGCTGCGGCGTGCCGCGGCCGCGGTTGCCGCCGCAGCACTGACCTTGATCGTGCGCAGGAATGGCGCGCCGCCAGCCGCCTTCCGCAACCCGATCTCGCGGGCACGCCAGGCATCGACACTCCCGCCACGTGCGATCTCTACCGCCGCCGTGATGGCAGGGTCCTCGGGGCGATAACTTTGGATGACCGCGACACCGGCCTCTGCGCCGCGCCCGAGTCGCCCCACCGCCTGCACGACGAGTGCCACTGCGCGCTCGGCCGCCCGTTCGTCAGGAAGGAGCAGGCCCGTGTCGGCCGAGACGATGCCGACCAGCGCCAGCGCCGGCAGATCGAGCGCCTTCGCTGCAAGGGCGGTGCCGACGAGGATCTGCGTTCGACCACTGCGGAATGCATCAAGAATGCGGTCGCCAGAGCCGATCGCTGATGCGGCATCTGCGTCGAGGCGATCAACGATAACGTCGGGGAGCGCCGCGCGCACCTCGGCCTCGAGGCGCTCGGTACCACCACCCAACGCCCGAATGCGGGCACCGCCACACGAAGGGCAGCGAGTGAGCGGCTCCGCCGCAATGCCGCAGCCGTGGCAGCGAAGAAGTGACCCGGCGCTATGCAGAACCAGCGGTCGCTCGCATGAGGGGCACGATTGCGCGGCACCGCAGTCGCGGCAGAGAAGCGCCGAGGCCAATCCGCGGCGGTTAATGATCAGGAGCGCCTGTGATCCGCCAGCCCAATCGAGGGCAGTGAGGCGCTCAAGCAGAGAGCGACTCATCATGCCGCGCCACCCGTCGGCAAGCTCCTGCCGCAGATCAATCACCTCAACGAGAGGAGCCGGAGTACGTCGCGTCAACGTGAAGCGGCGCCAACCCTCGATCTCGGCGCGCGCGAGCGACTCGATTGCTGGGGTAGCACTCAGAAGCAGCGTTGCGGCGCCAGCAAGGCGTGCCAGCTCACGCGCCGCCTCACGTGCATGCAGCCGCGGCGTGCGATCTGATTTGTAGGCGCCCTCATGCTCTTCGTCAACAACGACGAGACCAACCTCGTCACGCAAGGCACCGAGGGCAACGCGTGTGCCGACAACGAGATGCGGTCCCGGCTCAAGGAGTCGGTCGTGTGCATCGAGCCGCTCACCAGCACTCAGGCCAGAATGGATCGGCTCGGGTTCGCCACCAGCAGTAGCGAGCATGTCCGCAGCGATTGCCACCTGCGCCGCCTCTGGCACCAACCAGAGCACCGAGCGTCCAGCGGCGATCATCCGCACCGCAGCATCGGCCGCTGCGCGACTCTTGCCAGAGCCAGGTGGCCCATCAACGAGCAGCGTCTCCCCCGCCGCACTGGGATCGCAGGCAGCGTTGGCGATCTCGCGCTGCACGTCCGTCAGGCTGATCTCGGCCCCTGCCGCGTCAATAGATGCACTCCGCCGATCGGCATGTCGGCGCTGAATGCGTCGCACCTCAAGCTGAACGGCGCCAGCATCGGCGAGTCGTCGCGCCGTTGCAAGGCCACCAGGGAGCACACTTGCAGCCACCCAAGGGTCATCGCTGCGCGCCGCTACCGTGAGCTGCTCCACTGCGGCAACCTGTCGGCTACCGAGACGCATCGCCTCCAAGATCGCAGGGGCAGCATCCGTGATCAGCGAAGCGAAGGTCGTATCGAGGCTCTGCGCACCGCGACGTACCAGTGACCAGCGACGCTCCGCCTCGCCAAGCAACTCGAGTTGGCGCAGGCTCTTCAGTGTTGCTGCACGCGTTTTACCGCGCGCTCCCGTGAGACGCTCCACAGCCACCCACTCCCCGCCAAGCCCGATTCGTGCAGATGTTTCGCTCGCCTCGCCCACTCGGCGTGCCTCCAGCACGACGGCATCCAACATCCCAGCAGGTAGGAGCGATCGCACGGTGGTGGCGATCGGCGCGGCCCAACGCGCTGCAATGATCTCCGCAAGCGACATGAGGAGCGGGGTCACAAGCGGCGCACTGCCTAGTCGACCCTCAATTGGCTTCAGCGTAATCCCAGCTGGCGGCAAATCGGTTGGATTCAGCGCAACCACAATGCCAATCGCGCGCCGCCCCCCAAACGGCACGATCACGCCATCACCAATGGTGACGGGCGTCACGTCGCCAGCAAGGTAGTCGTAGAGTCGCTCACCAGGAGCTCCTGGTACGTCGACGGCGACGCGAACGACCGTCATCAGAGGGGTCACGTGAGGCTCGGCGCCCCCGGTCACACCGAAATCCGACGCTCCGGGTGCTTCGCACGCTCGGCGAGGACAATCTTCTCGACCTGAGCCGCGGCCTCCTCGGGATAGCCAGTCTCGTTCAACACCAGGTAGTCATACTCCTGCGCGCGTTCCATCTCCGTAATCGCATTCCGCGCACGCGTGACGAGCTCATCCGCCGTCTCGGTGCCACGACCGGCAAGACGCTCGGCGAGCGCCTCTGGGGATGGGGGTGCGACAAAGATGAGGATCGCTTCGGGGATCACCTTGCGCAGGCTCCGCGCACCCTGCACATCGATCTTGCAAAGCGCATCTTGCCCTCGGGCGAGTGCGCCGCGAACCTCATCGCGTGGGGTGCCGTACGAGCGATCGTGAACGGTGGCCGCCTCAAGCAGTTCGCCAGCGGCGTTCAGGGCATCAAACGATTCGCGACTCTGGAAGTGATAGTGGACGCCGTCCATCTCGCCAGTGCGGGGTGGTCGGGTCGTGCAGGTGACGACGTAGTGGAAGGTTTGGCCCACTGGGCGGCGGCGCAGCTCGTTGATGATGGTGTCTTTGCCCACGCCGCTCGGCCCCGAGATCACGATCACTTGGGCGCCTGGTGCCCCGGCTCGACGCTGTGGCTCCATCACCCCTCCCCTCTGCTGGAGTGCAACCGTAGCGCATCAAGGGGCGCCTGCAGATCAGCAGGTAGCTCAGCCTCGAGCCGCATCAAGCGCCCATCCCGCGGGTGGGCAAAGACGATCTTCCAGGCGTGGAGGAAGAGGCGTGTTGTTGCATCGGGGCCGCGTCGGCTGGTGCCGTTCCCATAGGTTGGGTCTCCAGCGATCGGATGCCCAATCTCCGTCAGGTGCACGCGAATCTGATGGGTGCGGCCGGTGATGAGGTCCACCTCGAGCAGTGTCCACCCCGGGAATCGCTCCCGCACTCGGTACCCCGTCGTCGCTTCACGACCACCTGCAACCACCGCCATGCGCTTGCGCTCATTCGGATCTCGCCCAATCGGCGCCTCAATGCGCCCCAGTTCGGCCGCTACCGAGCCCTGGACCAAGGCGAGGTAGGTCTTCTTGATGCGTCGCGCCTTCAGCTGCGCCATTAGGCTCAACTGCGCCACGTCACCCTTCGCAACGATCAAGAGTCCGCTGGTGTCTTTGTCGAGTCGATGCACGAGTCCAGGGCGAGCAACGCCGGCGATCCCTGGCAGCTCTTCCACATGGTGCAGCAGCGCATTCACGAGCGTGCCCGTTGCATGCCCGGGTGCTGGGTGTACAACGAGACCGGCAGGCTTATTCACCACCACGATGTCCTCGTCTTCGTAGACCACGGTGAGTGGAATGTCTTCGGCGAGGAGCGTCGTCTCGCTCACGGGCGGAATCACGAGGTGCAGTGTCTGCCCCGCAACGAGCGTGGCGCTGGCACGCACGATGAGGCCCCCCATGGTCAGATGGCCTTCGGAGATGAGCCGCTGGACAAACGAGCGAGAGAGTCCGCTCCGGTCTGCCACAAATCGGTCCGCACGCTGCCGCGCCGCCTCTGGTGGAATCGGCAGATCTAGTTCACGTGCCTCACTCATGTGCGAACCGTACTACGGGAACGCCACAAGGTATCGACGAGCAAGATCACAATGCCGAAGCTGATCCCTGCGTCTGCGATGTTGAAGGTCCAAAATCGTAGGCTCCCTACTCCAACATCAATGAAATCAAGCACATAACCGAATACCAAACGGTCAATGAGGTTGCCAATCGCGCCACCAATGAGCAGCCCAACCCCAACCGTCACGGGTGTAACCTGAGGAAGCCGCTCACGCTCGTGGAAGATCACCAGCGCAAGGATGACGCCGATACTAAGGGCGGCGAGGAGCGGAGCACTCCCCTGCACGATACCGAAGAGGCCACCGCGATTCTCGCCGCGGATGATCTGCACGAACGAACCGATCAACTGTTGGGGCATCCCCAGGTCCGCGCCGTCTACCAGCATCTTTGATCCTCGATCCGCTGCGATGAGTGCGAGTGCAATGAGTGCGAGTGTGGCCCGCCTCATCCGGCAGACCGACGGAACGAGAAGGCCGTTTCGCCGAAGGAGAGCTCAATCTGATCCGTCACCTCACCGGCCGTGGCACCAAACTCAATCGAGCGCGCACCAACACTCTGCGTGAGCTGCTCTGTGTATGGGGCAAGCGATCTCGCTGATTCCGGCAGATACAGGCTGATCGGATCGCCAATCTGCAACCCGGCACGCTTGCGTAGGTCCTGCACCGCGCGGGAGAGTTCACGGACATCACCCTCTGCGACAAGTTCTGGCGTGAGAGTGGTCTCAAGCTCAACGACGAGACCATCCCCTTCCGCAACAAAGCCTCCTTCGCGTGGGATTGCCTGGATCTCAATCTCGTCTGACGCAAAGTCAAGGCCCACAATGCGGACGGCGCCACCATCAAGGAACTCCACGTCGCCAGAGCGCGCTGCAGCAAGCACCGCCTGCAACTTGTCGCCGAGTCGCTTCCCAACCTTCGGCAGGAGCACTTTTACCTTGCGCTCAAAGAGACCGGAGGCATCGGTAACCGGCTCCACTCGCTTGACGTTCAGTTCGTCGGCAAGGATCTCGAGCAGTTCAGCGTGTGGGGTCTCGCCACCGAAGACGACGCGAGCAAGCGCGAGTGGCTGACGTGTGCGGATGGCGGCGGCGCTGCGCACAGAGCGCCCCAGCTCGGCGGCGCGAATCACTCGGCTCATTGAATCTTCAAGCGCCTGGTCACGCCAGCCCTGCACGCGTTCGCTCGGCCACGGCTGCAGATGAATGCTGCTGGTCGCACCATCGGCCACAAGGTTTGTATAGATGGCGTCGGTCAGCATTGGAGCAATTGACGATGCCGCCTGCAGCAGGGTGACGAGCGCCTCATGCAGGGTGGTGAAGGCATCGCTTCGGTCCGCCTCAGGTGCGGAGAGATCGAAGCGGTCGCGAGAGCGACGGAGGTACCAGGTGGAGAGCTCATCAATGGCTACCTCTAGGCGTGCCACGGCTGATTGGGCGTCGTAGCCCCGAAGTGCCCCCTCCACCGTCAAGACGAGATCGGCGGTGCGGCTCAGGATCCAGCGGTCCATGGCGCCCCTCTCGGCCACCGGGCTCGCTTCGCCGCCAGGGCGCCAGTTAGCGCTGTTTGCGTAGCCAATGTGGAAGGCATAGACGTTCCAGAGCACGAGGAGCTTGCGGCGTGCCTCATCCGCGCCGTTCCAGCCGAAGTGCACATTCTCTTCTGGACGCGAGCCGGCGAAGAGCCAGCGCATCACGTCGGCGCCCATGCGATCGGCCGCCTCATCGAATTCAATGGAGTTGCCCCAGCTCTTGTGCATCTGCCGACCATCTTCCGCAAAGACGAGTCCGTAGCCGAACACGGTCTTCGTTGGCTCGCTCCCAACCATCACCGTTGACATGGCGAGCAGCGAATAGAACCAGTTGCGGAACTGGCCAGGGAAACTCTCCGTAATCAGGTCTGCGGGGAACCAGCGCTTCCAGTACTCGGGATCGCTGCGATAGCGCATCGTTGACAGCGAAACAATGCCCGCATCGAGCCACGGATTCCCGACGTCGGGGACGCGCTGCACCTCGCCGCCGCACTTGGTGCAAGCGATGCGAACCTCATCGATGTACGGGCGGTGCGGGCTATGCCCCGCGAGGGCATCCAGCCCTGCAACCGCGCGACCCTCAAGCTCCGCGCGCGAACCGAGCACCTCTACGGCACCGCACCCTTCACATTCGTAGATTGGCAGTGCGAGTCCCCAATAGCGCTTCTTTGAAATCATCCAGTCGCTCATATTGCGGAGCCAGTCAAGCTCGCGATCGTGTCCGAACGAAGGGAGCCACGAAATGTTGTCAACGACATCCATGATCTGATAGCGCAGGCTCCCCGCCTTCTCCGCGGCGCTCAGCTGCTCGCGTGGCTTCTCGTAGGTGGCGCCCATGCTGATAAACCACTCATCCACGAGTCGGAAGGCGAGCGGCGTTGCGCAGCGCCAACAGTGCGGATAGCGGTGCGTGATCTTCTCGCGACGCAAGAGACTGCCGCTCTGCTCCAGCGCGGCAAAGACAAGATCAGCAACAACGAGCCAGTCTTTACCCGAAAGTTCATTAAAACCTTCGAGGTAGGTACCGCTCTCGTCAATTGGCGCAATCATCGGCAGGCCTTCGGTGATGCACAGGGCATGGTCCTCGCTGCCGCAGGCAGGGGCGATGTGCACAATGCTCGTCCCCTCCTCTGCCCCAACATCACTCCACGAGATGACACGGTGCGCGGCACCGTCGGCGCCGAGTGCTGCGGCTACGGCTGGGGCGGCGTCGAACGTGGCGCGGTAGCGCCATCCCACGAGCTCGCTCCCCTGCTTGGTCTCAAGCACCTTCGCGCGCGGGGCGCCGCCACCGAGCGAGGCGACGCGACGCGTGGCGCCAATCCACATCTTGCGTCCGTCGAACTCCACCAGTTCATACGAGAGTGTCGGATTGACCGCCGCAGCCACGTTGGCCGGAATCGTCCACGGCGTTGTCGTCCAGGCCAGAAGTTCCTCACCAGGCCGATCAACAAGCGGAAATCCGAAGTAGGCCGATGGGTCATCGCGATCGGCATACCCCTCGGTCATCTCATGCTGGCTGATGCCGGTGCCACAGCGCGTGCACCACGGCATGCTGTCGCTCCCCTTATACAGCCAGCCGCGGCGGTTGCATTCGGCGAGGAAGCTCCAGATCAAATCGTTGTTCTCATCTGAGAAGGTGAAGTACGAGCCACCGACCTCGGGCGAACCGAGTTGTCCGATGAGACTCTCTGGCGTACCGCGGACCTCACCAGCAACACCAGCAATCGCAATCTCTTGCTCTGGCGCGGCGCTCAGTGCATCGCGCAGGCGTAGGAGATCCGCTGGGTCATTCCAATCCATCCACATGCCGAGTCGGATCGACTGCTCGGTCTGTCGCGCGGCATAGGTGAGCACACGCTGCTTGCAGAGGCGAATGAACTCCGCAAGGCCGCGCTCCTCAATCTGTCGCTTTGAGGTGAGTCCGAGCTCCTTCTCAACGTTGACCTCGACCCAGAGGCCCTGGCAGTCGAACCCCTGCTGCCAGCGGAGCTCATGCCCAAGCGACGCACGGAAGCGCTGGAAGAGATCCTTATAGGTGCGGCCCCAGGCGTGATGAACACCCATCGGATTGTTCGCGGTGATTGGACCATCAAGGAAGGACCAGGGCTCGCCACCGGCCGTTTGGGTGCGGAGACGCTCAAAGGTTCCCTCGGCACGCCAACGCGCCAGCATCTGGTGCTCCAGGCTGATCAGGTCAGGCTTCGAATCGACAGGGTTGAACATTGAGAGGAGCGTGCCACGCCACCCCCGACATGGCAAACGGGGGGCACCCCCCTTCTCCGCAAGGCGGTATGGTTCCCGTTATGAGCCAACCCTCTGAGACTCCGCGACGCTCAGCCTTCGCCGCAGCTGTCTTTTCGCTCCTGGTCCCAGGGTTCGGGCACCTCTATGAGCGGCGCTGGCGCGCGGCACTCCTCTTTCTCGCACCGCCCACCCTCCTCCTCGCCCTCGTCGGCGGCATCGTCGCTGCGGATGGCCTCCCGGGTCTCGTCGGCCTCCTCATCACACCCTTCGGGCTAAGTGCGGCTGGCATCCTCAACATCCTGCTCGCGGTCTGGCGCGGAGTGGCAGCCGCTGACGCGTGGCGCGGAGCCGTGCGACGCGAGAGTGGGCTTCGCGCCATCGGCACCTCGTTTGCCGGCCTCGCCCTCTCGCTCGTTGCCGCTCTGTCGCTCCACCTCATCCTGGGCGGCTACGTCGCCACGGCATCAGAGCTTGTCGGTGGCATCTTCTCCTCTGGAACCGAGACGCCCGGTGCAACCCCTGCGCCGCGCTGGGATGGGAAGGAGCGCCTGAACGTCCTCCTCGTCGGAATCGACCAGCGTGGCAACAGCACCTCCTTCAACACCGACACCCTGATCGTCGCCAGCGTTGATCCAGTGAATGGAACCGTCACGATGTTCAGTATTCCCCGCGACACGGTTGATTTCCCGGTGCCCGCTAGCGCCCAGCGACTGTACGGGGCAACGTACGGCAACAAGATCAACTCGTACTACGCATCGGCGAGTCGCAATCCAAGCGTCTTCCCAGATGGTCCAATGCCAGCCCTGCGTGAGATGCTTGGGAACTTCTACGGCATGAAGATCGACTACTCGCTCATGGTGAATTTCACCGGCTTCCAAGAGATTGTGGATGCTCTCGATGGTGTGCGCATCACGGCACGCAACCCGGTCACAGATGACTCGTATCCCCTTGGTGGTGGCAAATATGCGCGAATCCACGTTCTCGCCGGCGTGCACGCCATGGATGGTGCCGAGGCGCTGATCTTTGCCCGATCACGACACGGCAGCTCCGACTTTGATCGCGCCGCTCGGCAACAGCAGGTGATCACCGCGATCCGGGCCCAGAGCGATATGGCGGCGATCACGCGAAACCTCCCCCCGCTCGCAGCTGCGCTCAAGGATTCTCTCAAGAGCGACTTCCCCCAGCAAGATCTGCCACTGCTGCTCGATCTCATCGCCCAAATTGACTCGGGGAGCATTCGCAGCCTCGTCTTCACGCCACCGATCTATCAAACCGTCGGTTCCGATAGTCGCGGCTACATCATCACCCCAGATGTGGCAAAGATCCGCGCCGCAGTCCTGCAGGCGTTCTCTGCTCAACCAACGAAGGAGGAGCGCGAAGCCGACGCAATCGCTAGTGAGGCGGCTCGCATCTGGGTGCTAAACGGCACTGGTCGAAAGGGTGAGGCGGGAGTTCTCGCCGCAGCACTCGCCCGAGCTGGCCTTGACGCATCAGCGCCAACTGCGATCACCCCCAGCGAGATCGGCTTATTGAAGACTCGATTCATCATCTACAACGGTGCCGAGCAGCGGATGCCAGTGTCGCTCGCGTTGCTTGAACGCCTCCTGGGCATAAAGGCGACGCTAATTGACGATCCGACCATCACGGTCGATGTAGAGATCATTACTGGCGCCGACGTGCCAACGATCACCCCGTAGGGGCGCCGACAGGACTAGTAGATCGGCGTAAGCCAGTGCTTGTAGGCGGGTGCTTTGCCACGCACCGCATCAAAGTAGCGGCTCTGGATTCGCTTCGTTAGCTCGCCAATATTCCCCGTGCCGACGGAACGGTGATCGACCTCAATGACTGGCGACACCTGAGCCCCCGTCCCCACGAGGAAGATCTCGTCGGCGATGTAGAGCTCGCTGCGGTCGATCTGTCGCTCGACCACTGGAATGCCAAGCTCTGCGGCAATCTCGATGATGCCCGCCCGGGTGATCCCCTCAAGGATGTCATCGTTGACGCCGGGGGTGACGAGCTTCCCGCCACGCACCATGAAGAGGTTCTCGGCGGAACCCTCAGAGACCTTGCCCGCTTCGGTAAGGACGATCGCTTCGTCGAAGCCGTTCAGCCCCGCCTCACTCTTCGAGAAGGCGCTATTCACGTAGTTGCCCGCCACCTTGGCTCGCGCTGGAATGGCCAGGTCAGAGGTACGGCGCGTGGCGACGGTCGCGCAGCGGATCCCCGTTGCGGTGTCGATGTAGTCGCCAAACGGAACGGAGATGACATAGAGGTCATTCTCCAGACCGTGCAGCTTGACGCCGATCGCCTTGGTGCTCTTATAGACGCTTGGCCGAACGTACACGTCCTCTTTAAAGGCATTGCGCTTGAGTAGTTCGACCACGATCCCCTTCAGCTCCTGCACGTCTGGGAGTGGGTCCATGAGCATGATCTTGCACGACGAGCGCAGCCGCTCCAGGTGCTCGGTGACCTTCAGCGCATAGAGCTGCCCCTCGTCGGCGTTCCAGTAGGCGCGAATCCCTTCAAAGGTCGCCGTGCCGTACAGGAACGCATGCGTCATCACGCTCACCTTCGCATCGGCCAGCGGTCGGAAGTCACCCTCTAAATAGGCGGTGATCCCATCAAACTCGTGGCCGGTGCTCTTCGCCATAGTGCGCGCCTCTACCGGACCTAGCCCTGGTGCTGCGGTGCGTATGGCAAGAGCGCCATCTGCCGAGCGCGCTTGAGCGCTGCGGTCACTTCACGCTGATGCTGCGCGCAGGTGCCCGTCTTGCGGCGTGGCTCGATCTTGGCGCGGTCCGAGAGATAACGGCGGAGACGATTGATCTCCTTGTAGTCGATGTATCCCTGCTTGTCGCTGCAGAACGAGCAGACGCGGCGACGCCGCCCTGCGCCGAACTTGTCATCACGCTTCTTGAATCGCTTTGGTGCCTCAGGCATGGTGTACTCCTCTCAATTCGATGTGGTTGGGATTAGAACGGAAGGTCGTCGAGATCGCTCGGCGCCGACTGCGTTCCCTCTTCTGGGCTCGGTGCGCTTCGTGATACTCGCTCGCTTGGGGCCGATGAACCATCAGCCTCACGCGGCCGATACTTCAGTACCTCAAATTCGTCAGCGACAACTCCGAGGCCGATCTGCGTTGTGCCGTCTTTGGCTTCGTAGGTTCGAGCCTCAAGTCGACCTGTGACAAAGACCTCATGGCCCTTGCGCACAAACTCTGCGAGCTTCTCGGGTCGTGACTGGCCCTGCGCGGCGCCGGCTCGACCGAAGACGGTGACTCGGTACCACGTCGTCTTCTCTTCGGCACCAGCACTACGTGGTCGCTCAGTAACGGCGACCCGCATCGAAATGCGAGGTCGGTTCTGAGAATCGTAGGCAAGCTCCGGGTCTGCGCCTAAATTGCCGATCAAGGTGATACGCGCGTACGTCATGAGTTCTACTCCCCGTCGACTGCAGCGGCTGCTGCAGCTGCGGCGGCGATTTCGCCCTCGGTGTCATCGGCGTCGAGTTCGAGTCGCGCCGGTGTGCCACCGTCAAGATTGAAGTCGCGAAGTGCAGCGGCACCCTTGCGCTCGTCGCGGATCACCAGGTGACGAAGCACCTCTTCGGTGATCAGGAGCACGCGCTCAATCTCGGCGATTGCCGATGCGGCAACTTCAAACACGTAGATCTGATAGACGCCGTCCTTGGCGTGCTCGATCTCGTAGGCCATGCGGCGGCGCCCCCAAGCGACGTCCTTAAGAATTGTTCCGCCCTGCTCGGTGATGGAGCGGGTGGTGCGCTCGAAGATCGCCTTCGTGCGCTCTTCCGTCACATCGGGACGGAGAATCAACATGAGCTCATAGCGGCGCATTGGCCACTCCTTCCTATGGATTCGCCCCGGTGCGCCCTACGCAACTTGCGTAGTGGGCCGGAGCCGAAAGGCAGCCGTGAGTGTAGCAGGGGGTGCGGGGAGCTTCAACGGTGGGGAGTTGGAGGCGACGGCCGGATTCGAACCGGCGAATAGGGGTTTTGCAGACCCCCCCCTTAGACCACTTGGGTACGTCGCCCTGTGTGTGCTGGCTGCCCCTCGAGGATTCGAACCTCGGTTCACGGATCCAAAGTCCGCTGTCCTACCACTAGACGAAGGGGCAACGACCCCTCGAGTCCCCAAAGGAGGGAGTGGAGCGGAAGACGGGACTCGAACCCGCGACCTTCACATTGGCAATGTGATGCTCTACCAACTGAGCCACTTCCGCACCGGTCAACCTTTAGTGGTGCCGAGAGCCAGATTCGAACTGGCGACACCGCGCTCTTCAGGCGCGTGCTCTACCAACTGAGCTATCTCGGCCCGACGCCCGCAGCCACGCGAACGTACGCACCAACGGCGGCAAGGATACCCTCCCCCGCCGAGGGGCGCAACGAGGCGCCTACGGGGAGGGAAATGGGGGTGCTGGTGGGCGGTGAGGGGCTCGAACCCCCGACCCCCTCGGTGTAAACGAGGTGCTCTACCAACTGAGCTAACCGCCCGGGCGCGGCTGCGGCCCGTGGCCGTCAGCAGAAGCGATGTGGTGCCCAGACCGGGACTTGAACCCGGATGACTTGCGTCATACGCCCCTCAAACGTACGCGTATACCAATTCCGCCACCTGGGCACAGGTGCTGGTATCGAGGAAGGGACTTGAACCCATACGTCCTTGCGGACACTGGCTCCTGAAGCCAGCGCGTCTGCCAATTCCGCCACCTCGACCCGTTCGAAC
>Ga0209087_1001302_pt1 | contig 14715 bp, 13 predicted proteins | sample S_130805_EF_Meta_FD_187321 | JGI IMG/M metagenome (GOLD analysis project Ga0209087, IMG submission 187321) | Freshwater microbial communities from Lake Simoncouche, Canada to study carbon cycling - S_130805_EF_MetaG (SPAdes) (version 2) | ecosystem: Environmental > Aquatic > Freshwater > Lake ... | reverse complement strand
CGGAGTCTTTACTTCAGTTGCCGTTAAAGCCCCTGGCTTTGGTGATCGCCGTAAGGCAATGTTGCAAGACATCGCAACGCTCACTGGCGGACAAGTGATCTCTGCTGAAGTTGGCATGAAGCTTGATGCTGTGACTTTAGAAGATCTCGGTCGCGCACGTCGCATCGTGGTTTCAAAGGATGCAACAACAATCATTGAAGGCGCTGGAGACAAGGGCGCAGTCGCTGCCCGCGTGAGCGAACTTCGCAAAGAGATTGAAAACTCAGATTCTTCTTGGGATAAAGAGAAGCTACAAGAGCGTGTTGCAAAGCTTGCTGGTGGCGTTTGCGTCATCAAAGTTGGAGCACACACTGAAGTAGAACTCAATGAAAAGAAGCACCGTCTTGAGGATGCAATCTCTGCAACTCGCGCAGCAGTTGAAGAAGGAATCGTTGTTGGCGGAGGCGCAGCACTTGTGCACGCAGCTGATGCGCTAGAAGGCGATCTGGGATTTACTGGCGATAAGGCAGTAGGAGTGCGTTTAGTTCGCAAGGCTTGCGATGAGCCACTTCGTTGGATTGCCGAAAACGCAGGACTAGAAGGCTACGTAGTAGTTGCAAAGGTTCGCGCGATGAAGCCTAATGAGGGTTTCAATGCTGCAACTGATATCTATGGCGATCTTGCAAAAGATGGCGTTATCGATCCAGTGAAGGTAACTCGTTCAGCTCTAGCTAACGCTGCATCAATTGCAGCGATGTTCATTACAACTGAAGCAGTTGTATTTGAAAAGCCAGCAGAGCAAGCAGCAGCTGAAGCTGCAGGCGGACATGGACATTCACATGGCCCAGGTGGACACAGCCACTAAGAAAAGAGAAGTTATAAGTAAAGCCCCGCAGAAAAATCTGCGGGGCTTTACTTTTTCAACTCAGGAGGAGAGTTAAAACTTAGGATGCATGTGAAACATCGGCAGTAACTTCTTTACCGATCATCACTAAGCGATCATCTTCTGAAAGACCGCCCCAAATTCCATACGGCTCTTGCACGGCAAGTGCGTGGGCACGACAAGCTTTAATCACTGGGCATGCTGCACAGATAGCTTTGGCAGTGTTTTCGCGATTGCGACGGCGCGGACCGCGCTCGCCATCAGGATGGAAAAACATCTCACTTGGAAGCTCGCGGCATGAACCCTGGTACTGCCATTCCCATTCATCAGCAACGGGGCGGGGTAATCGTGATGTTTCAGCCATGTCGCCACTGTACAACCGCGCCATAGGTTGTTCAAGCCTCAACGCTCCAAAAGTTGTTCAAGGGCGTGTTTCAAGTGGTGAGTTGGGCCACTTCAGGCCACCATTGGCCCGTGGCAACTAAAGATGAGCTTCTGACCGTGGCTGCTGTAGCCCGGCGCCTGGGAGTTGCCCCTGCCACCCTTCGCACCTGGGATCGCCGCTATGGCCTAGGCCCATCTGCTCATGAAAGTGGCGAGCATCGCCGCTATTGCCCGTCAGATCTTGCTCGATTGACCCTCATGCGCAGATTGATTGCAAGTGGAGTAGCACCGGCCGATGCAGCCGAGCAAGCTAAAAACCATAAGGGGACAATCTCAGTTGAAGAGATTGTTGAGGAGTATGTAGTCCGTGAAGAATTAGTTGGAGCATTACATAGTGCAGCTAAAGCGTTAGATAAAAAATTCATTGAAGCTGCCTTGCGTAGGGATCTTGCTGAATTTGGTGTTGAACAGTCATGGTCTGAGGTCATGGTTCCACTGCTTGTCATAGTGGGAAGTGAATGGGAAGCGACCGGTGAAGGAATTGAAGTAGAACATTTACTTACTGAGGTTCTCAAAGCTATTTTGAGAGAGCATGTTGAGGATATTAGAAAGCCTGTTAACGCTCACCCAGTTCTACTTGCATCCGTTGGTGAAGAGCTTCACTCGCTTGCACTTCACGCATTAGCCGCGGCTCTGGCAGAGCGTAAAATCGAAACGTATTTTCTTGGCTCTAGGACACCTCTGGAAGCATTGTCGGCAATGATCACGCGATCTGCTCCACCAGCTGTTTTCTTATGGGCACAGCTTCCTAAAAACGCTGATCCTAAGTATTTCAATGACATCCCGACAATACGACCAATGCCCAGAGTGGTGCTGGGCGGACCTGGGTGGAAGAAAGTCGATTGCAAAGATGTGGCCGTGGCTCAAGATATTTCAGATGCCGTGGCTGAGATTGAACGTGCCGTAGGGCTCTAGCCTCCAGCAGATCTAAAGGCTGCGCTAAAGGTAGTGATTTTGTGGTCTATCTCGCGCTCCTGTGGCAGTTTTTTAGTTTAACCCAGCCCCGCATGGCTATAGGCTTAACCTAATTACCGCCAAGAAGGAGCTCGCCAGTGTCGGCACAGGATTTTGGTGCAAATGATTGGCTCGTAGATGAAATGTACGAGCACTATCTGCAGGATCCTTCTTCTGTAGACCCTGCATGGGTTGAGTATTTTAAAAACAATAAACCGGGCGCTCCTGCAACTGCATCTACATCTCCCACTCCAGTTTCCAAGGGTGTTCCACCTGTTCCAAAGGCTGCGCAAAAAGCTCCAACGCCGCAACCCGTTCCACCTGTTGAAACTTCTGCACCAGTTCCACATGTGCAGCCAATTGTTCGCGAGAGTGCAGCCCCACAACCAAAGCCTGCTGATCCAGTTGTGAAACCAGCACCAGTTTTAAGTACACCAAGTGCATCAACTCTTGAAGTTATCCGTGGAGTAGCTGCTCGTGTTGTGCAAAGCATGGAAGCTTCACTTTCAGTTCCAACGGCCACATCAGTGCGCGCAGTTCCTGCCAAGTTAATGATTGATAACCGCATTGTGATCAATAATCACATGAAGCGCGCTCGCGGTGGAAAAGTTTCTTTCACTCACATCATTGCTTATGCCATGATCAAAGCCGTTCGCGCGATGCCAGAGATGAACGCCTTCTTTGGCGAACTTGATGGAAAGCCAGCTATTGGAAAACCAGAACACATCAACCTTGGAGTTGCCATTGATTTAGCTAAACCCGATGGTTCACGTCAGCTATTAGTGCCATCAGTAAAGGGTTGTGAGTCTTTAGATTTTGCACAGTTCCGCAGCGCCTATGAAGCAGTAGTTAAGAAGGCACGTGATGGTTCATTAACTGTTGATGATTTTGCAGGAACAACAATGTCGATTACTAACCCAGGAACAATTGGCACAGTTCACTCAGTGCCACGTCTAGTTCAGGGACAAGGATTAATTCTGGGTGTTGGTGCGCTGGATTACCCAGCAGAGTTCGCTGGATCTAGCGAAGAAACTCTGGCCCGTCTTGCTATTAGCAAGATTGTGACCCTTACAAGCACATACGACCATCGCATTATTCAAGGCGCAACATCAGGTGATTTCCTGCGCAGAATGCATGAATATATTTTGGGTGCTGAAGGTTTCTATGATGAAATCTTTGCTGCCCTGCATATTCCATATGAGCCAATTCGCTGGGCGGCTGATAAAGAGTTTGGCCATGATGACGAGATTAATAAGACTGCACGCATTCAGCAGCTGATTCAGGCTTATCGCACCAACGGTCACTTAATGGCAGATTTTGATCCACTGGAATACGTTCAGCGCAACCATCCAGATTTAGATGTTCAAAGCCATGGACTATCTCTGTGGGATCTTGACCGCGAGTTTGCAACTGGTGGCTTTGGTGGCGAGAAGTTTATGTTGCTACGAAAGATTCTTGGAATTTTGCGTGATTCATACTGTCGCACAGTTGGTGTTGAGTACATGTATATCGAAACCCCAGCAGAGCGCAGATGGATTCAAGAGCGCGTTGAAGTAGGAGTGCAAAGCTTCCCACGTGAAGAACAACTTCGAATTCTATACAAGCTCAATAGTGCTGAAGCCTTTGAGAACTTCCTTCAAACTAAGTTCGTTGGACAAAAGCGTTTCTCCCTAGAAGGCGGAGAATCTGTTATTCCACTTTTGGATGCAGTTATTTCAGCTGCTGCAGAAACAAAGTTGGATGAAGTCTGTATTGGAATGCCACACCGTGGGCGTCTAAACGTCTTGGCAAATATCGCCGGTAAATCTGCCGGACAAATCTTCCAAGAGTTCCAAGGTCACTATGCTGACAATCAAGTTCAAGGTTCTGGCGATGTTAAGTACCACTTAGGCACTGAAGGAGTTTTCACTGCGCACTCTGGTGCAACAACAAAGATTTATTTGGCTGCAAATCCTTCACACTTAGAGGCCGTTAACCCAGTTCTAGAGGGCATCGTTCGCGCCAAGCAAGATCGCCTCAACATTAAAAATGCTTATTCAATTCTGCCTATATTGCTGCATGGTGATGCAGCCTTTGCTGGTCAAGGAGTAAATGCTGAAGTGCTTCAGATGTCTCAGTTAGCTGGATATCGCACAGGCGGAACCATTCATATCGTTGTTAATAACCAGGTGGGCTTTACTACCTCACCAAGTGCAGCTCGTTCTTCACGCTATTCAACTGATTTTGCAAAGATTATCCAGGCACCTGTTTTCCATGTTAACGGTGATGATCCAGAGGCATGTGTTCGCATTGCTCGTTTAGCTTTTGAATACCGTCAAGAGTTCAAAAAAGATGTTGTTATTGACATGGTTTGCTACCGCCGCCGTGGTCACAATGAAGGTGACGAGCCAAGCTTTACTCAGCCACTGATGTATAAACTCATTGATGCAAAGCGCTCAACACGTCTTCTATACACCGAAGCACTTATTGGTCGCGGTGACATCACGATTGAAGAAGCAGAAGAAGTAGCACGCGACTATCAAGCACAACTTGAAGCGGTCTTTGCTGCAGTTAATAACTTAAGCGCTGAAACTAATCCAAACTTCAAGGCACCAGTTGCAACAGATGCCGACAAGATTGTTACTTCTATTCCAGAGCAGCTAGCGCGCGAGATTGCAGCAACTCAAATTGCAACTCCTGAAGGCTTTAACGTTCATCCCAAGCTTTCTCCACAGTTAGCTAAGCGCGTTGAGTCACTCAATGATGCCTCAATCGATTGGTCAACCGGTGAAATGTTGGCCTTTGGTTCACTTCTTAAAGAAGGTCGCCCTATCCGTCTTGCTGGTCAAGATGCACGACGTGGAACTTTCTCTAATCGCCACGCAGTTATCGTTGATAAAGAAAATGGAAATGAGTGGACACCGCTTCGCGCATTAATCTCTGATGAAAATCAATTCTTTGTTGTTGACTCACTGCTCAGTGAATATGCAGCAATGGGCTTTGAGTATGGATACAGCGTTGAGCGGGAAGAAGCCCTTGTTTTATGGGAAGGCCAATTCGGAGACTTCGCTAACGGAGCACAAACAATTATTGATGAGTTCATCTCTTCCGCACTTCAAAAGTGGGGTGAGCGCTCATCCGTTGTTCTGCTCTTGCCTCATGGCTATGAAGGTCAAGGACCAGATCACTCATCAGGACGCATTGAGCGTTACTTACAACTATGTGCTGAACAAAATATGACCGTGGCTCAGCCTTCTTCTCCTGCCTCTTACTTCCACTTACTGCGCTGGCATGCAAAGAACCCTGCCCGCCGTCCAATGATTGTATTCACACCTAAATCAATGTTGCGTTTAAAAGCTGCAGCATCTGCATTAAGTGATTTCACTTCAGGACACTTCCAACCAGTAATTAGCGATAATTCAGTAACTAACGCATCTCGTGTGATTTTCTGTTCTGGCAAGGTTTATCACGATCTCGTTGCAGAGCGTACAAAGCTTGGCGAGACTTCAACTGCAATTGTTCGCGTTGAGCTTTTGTATCCTCTTCCTGTTGATGAAATGGTTGCAGAAGCTAACAAGCATCCAAATGCTAATTTGTTGTGGGTACAAGATGAACCTGCAAATCAAGGCCCTTGGTCACACATTGCACTTCGAACTTCAGAACAACACGGTGGTCACGGATTTGGTTCTCGTCTTTTGCGTCGCATTTCTCGCAGAGCAACAGCTGCACCTGCGACTGGAAATCATCACTTGCATGAAGATGAGCAAAAAGCATTAATGCTCGAAGCTTTCACACGCTAGACGAGTTTTTTGCCTCGCTTGTAGCGAAATAGAACCACACCAACAATCTCTTGGGCTGCTATCCAACCCCATGTTCGCGAATCAGTGCTCTCACTCGCATCGCCCTCAACCCAATACCTATCACTATGAAATTTCTGCACGCGCTTAACTAAAAAGATTCCGGGTTTTTCTTCACGTTCCACTACAACAACCTTGCCAACGATTGATTTTCCAACAGCAGCTAACCCTGCTGCCCCTTCAATCCAACTCACAAAGAGCCAATCCCCATCTCGGTATGCGGGAAGCATGGAACCACCCGATACCTTGACTGTGCCAAATTTGCTCATGGGCGGTAGTCTCGCACTTGTAGTTCCTTCAGTCGATGTGAACTGCGTGCCAATTGCACACATTTATAAATGAGGAGAAAACATGTTTGCACCAAAGACAACTGTCTACGCACACTGCGATCTTCCATGTGGAGTTTACGATCCAGCCCAAGCAAAGATTGAGGCTCTTTCAGTAAAAGCATGCATGGAAAAATACGCAGCTAATCCTGATGCGGATTTCCGCTCACGCTCTGTAGCAATCAAGGAAGAGCGTTCACATCAAGTCAAAGAACACCTATGGGTTCTATGGACAGATTATTTCAAGGCACCACACTTTGAGGCATACCCACAGCTGCATTCACTATTTAATGATGCAACAAAGCTTGCAGGTGCTGCTGGCACAAAGGGAACTCAAGATGTTGCAGTTGCAGATAAGTTGATCGCAAAGATTGATGAAATCGCAGAGATTTTTTGGGCAACTAAAAAAGCTTAAGAAATTAAAGATTGCGCGGCGGTGCGGGCGAGGAATGAAACTCGCTCCACCGCCGATCTTTTTATCATGGCAGCTGCAACTTGGCGCTCACCTTCATAAACTTCACACTCAAAAGTTAATTCACGATTTTCAATCTCAATACAGCGCGATACTGCGCGAAGCTCAGCACCAATAGAAGATGGACTTAATGTAATCATTTCAAAACTAATAGGAATTGTTGTCTCTTCTGGCTCTAAATGTTCATCCATTGAAATGATTGCTGCATGTTCCATTAGTGAAATTAACTGTGATTGAGAAACGATTGGTAGATCACCAATTCCCATTGCAACTGATGTGTCACCAGCCCGCACAGTCATGACCGTTAAACCAACGGCTCCAATGACTTCTTCTGCAGGTTTCATGATTAATAACTTACCTGCTTAGGCCTTAAGTGGTGGGATTATCGCCTTCATTGATGTAACGAATTTCTTCGGTGTGTTCGATTGTAACTTCACGGTGTTCAACTTGGCCAAATTCATCAATCTCAATAGAGATCTCAGTCATGCGCAACTGCGTAACAACCTCAGTAAAAGCTCCAGCGCCCTGGCCATGTATTTGGTTAAAGATGGCGTGATGTAATTCAGCTGGTGCTTCTTCAATGCATGTGCGGCGTAGTACTTGCTGCACAAGAGAATGCATTGCACGCTCATGTGCAAGCTCTGCTTCGCAGGCTGAACACTCGGCAACGTGAACTTCAATGAGCTGCATCTGTGGTTGCTCAATATTGCCTTCGATAAGTAGGACGAAGGAGTTCAGTACTTCGCTACATGGGGTTACAAATGAGAAACTCATGAGTCTGCCCCCTTTTCAGGGTCAGTTTTCTTTGCCGTAGGCTTGGCTTTGACGTTATATCCAAGTTCCTTTGCATACTCTGTTAACCGCTCGCGCAGCTGTTTTCTTCCCCGGTGCAACCTAGACATCACGGTTCCAGCTGGCACACCAACGATCTCAGCGATCTCCTTATAAGAAAATCCCTCAACATCGGCTAAATAGACGGCAATACGAAACTCTTCTGGAATATCTTGAAGTGCACGTTTGATATCGCTATCTGGCAGATTCTCAAGGGCTTCAACTTCAGCTGATTTACCTTGATCACTTGTGTGTGAAGCCGCATCTGCTAACTGCCAATCTTCAATTTCACCAGATGATAATTGTGGACGGCGTTGATCTTTGCGATAGGTGTTAATAAAAGTTGTTGTTAAAACGCGATAGAGCCATGCTTTTAGATTTGTCCCTGGCTCAAATTGATGGAAAGAAGCAAAGGCTTTTAAGTAAGTATCTTGAACTAAATCTTTGGCATCATCAGGATTTCTTGTATAACGCAAAGCAGCTGCATAGAGCTGGTTTGTGAAAGCAAGGGCATCTCGCTCAAAGCGGGCGTTGCGCTCCGCTGAGCTCTCTTTAACTAAATCCATCGATGTCATTGCTAGCAAAGATTATCGCTAAAACAGGGTCTCTGGCTCGCCCAACTCAATTGCTTCAATGAGCTGGGCGCCATTATTTGAAACTGAGTTAACGTGGGATGAAACGGGGTGGGCCTTAACTATTGCTTCGGGGGATTGAACCACCATCAGATTTCGTAACCCTTCAATCTCTTTGTTCTCAGGATCTAGCCATGCATCCCAACGATCATGTGGCATGAACACTGGCATTCTGCTGTGAATAGTTGCTAGTTCACCTTGTGCCTCTTGCGTAATAATTGATGCACTTTCAATTACTTCACCATTAGGTCCACGCCAACTGCTCCAAATTCCTGCAATAGAGAGTTGAGCATCATCTCGAGAAGAAATATAGAAAGCTTGCTTTGGTTTGTATCTCCCTAATGCAGTTGCCCATTCGTAATAACCTTGGGCTGGGACTAAACATCTGCGTTGTTTGAAGGCATCTCGAAATGTTGGTTTCTCATGCACGCTCTCACTGCGTGCATTAATAGCGCGTGATTGCGAACTCTTTGCCTCAGCGGTATCTGTTAGCCAAGGCGCAATTAATCCCCATGACACTATCGCCAAATCTTTCTTGGATTGGGACTGCTCTTTTAGAGGGGAGCGAACAATGTAGATCGGATTAGTGGGGGCGATATTCCAATTAAGCGGAATGGATTGGGCAGGTGAAGTGCCAGTGACTTCAAACTGCTCCATGAGTTCGCGCATATCTGCACTTTGCGCATAACGACCACACATGTGCAAAGGATATGCGTAAAACGAGAGTGATGTTAGCCGCGATAGACTTAGGCGATGATGAATAACAACGCACACTGGCCCGCGCACTTTCGCGGCTCACGACCAGTCGAGGCTTTCGTTGTCATTCCTGGATCTAAATCTGTAACTAACCGTGCATTGATTTTGGCTGCCCAAGCAGATTCTCCTTCGACACTTCGCCGCCCACTAGTTTCTCGCGATAGCGAATTGATGGTTGCAGGGCTGCGTGCATTAGGTGTTGGAATTGAAGAAAAGAACATAGTTATTAATGGCGTAGAAGAACATCAGTGGGTAGTAACTCCAGCTCCACTTCGCGGTGGTGTAAAAGTTGATGTTGGTAACGCTGGAACAGTCATGCGCTTTCTTCCTCCACTTGCCGCCCTTGCATCAGGAGATGTTGCATTCGATGGTGATCCACGTTCATATGAGCGCCCACTAGGACCAGTTATTAAAGCTTTAGAAGAATTAGGAATTTCAATCGAACATGGCGGACGCTATAGCTTGCCGATGAAACTGCACGGAACTGGAAAGATTACAGGCGGTGTGCTAACAATTGATGCAAGTGCTTCGAGCCAGTTCTTATCAGCACTTCTACTAGTTGCACCTAGTTTTGAAAATGGCATCATTGCAACACATAAAGGTGGACTATTGCCATCCATGCCGCACATTGAAATGACAGTAGATATGTTGCGCAACTTTGGAGCACAAGTAAGCGTTGATACAAGTGCGCAATCGTGGAGTGTTAAGGCTGGAAAACTACATGGTCAAGAGTTAGTAATTGAACCTGATCTATCAAATGCAGCTCCATTCCTTTCTCTTGCCATGGTGTGTGGTGGAAGTGTCACGATTGCAGATTGGCCAAGCTCCACAACTCAGCCTGGAGATCAACTGCGTTCAATCTTTACACAGATGGGTGCACAGGTTTCTATGGATGAGCGCGGACTGACGTTAACTGGAACTGGCGTTATTCATGGAATTGATATTGATCTACATGATGTTGGTGAATTAACCCCATCTATTGCCGCAGTTGCAGCTCTTGCTGATTCACCCTCGCATTTGCGCGGTATTGCCCACCTTCGCTTGCATGAAACTGATCGTCTTGCCGCTCTTACGCGCGAAATAAACGCGCTAGGTGGAAATGTAGTTGAAGAAGAAAGCGCGCTGCATATAACGCCTGCTCCATTACATGGGGGTGTATTCCATACATACGATGATCACCGTCTTGCTACAGCAGCCGCTGTTCTTGGTTTAGTAGTTCAAGGTATTGAAGTGGAAAACATTGCAACCACTCGCAAAACTCTGCCAGATTTTCCAGGACTATGGAGCTCTCTTCTTGTTTAGCCAGAAAATGCGCTCATGAGTCCACGCGAATACGATGAATCAGATGCGCGGGTAAGACCTGCACGCAGCACACGTCCACGTAGTAAAGATCGACCAAGCCACTCCAGTGCTATTTCTGCTCTTGTTACAGGAGTTGATCGCGGGCGACAAACATGTGTAAGTGATGATGGCGTCATTATTACTGCAATGCGTGCTAGAGAACTTGGTCCTAAATCTGTTGTGGTGGGTGATCGTGTTTCTATTGTCGGAGATGTAAGCGGTGATGAAGGAAGTTTGGCTCGTATCGTTGCAGTCAATGAGCGCCGTAACACATTGAGTAGAACTGTTGATGATGCTGCCCAAGTTGAGCGCACAATTGTGGCTAACGTAGACCAACTTGTTATTGTTGTTGCAGCGCTCAATCCTGAACCACGTCGTGGTCTTATCGATCGCTTTCTTGTTTCAGCCTTTACCGAAGGTATTACACCAAAGTTAGTTGTTACTAAAACTGATTTAGGTGTAGTTCCAGAGTTTCTAGCTGAGTATGCAAAGTTAGATGTTGAAATTCTGCACACTGCAATCAAGAGTGACTCACGTGAGAAAGATTTAGAGGCATTACATAAAATGCTTTCAGGCAAAATCTCTGTACTCGTAGGTCATTCAGGTGTGGGTAAGTCAACGCTCATTAACGCACTTGTTCCTGCAGCAGATCGTTTAACAGGTGATGTAAATGAATCAACTGGTCGCGGTCGACACACATCTTCTAGTGCAGTTGCACTTGCTCTAGATACACACGATGGATGGATTATTGACACACCAGGTATTCGAGCATTTGGCTTATCTCATATAGATGTCAGTCGAATAGTTGATGCATTTACTGATCTCTCACTTGTGGCTGCAACATGTTTGTCGAATTGCTCACACGCTGAAAGCTCTTGCAAACTTGATGCATGGGCTGCGCCAAACGGGGTAGTGGACCATGAGAGAACGGCCAGATTGAGCAGTCTTCGTTCATTGTTATCGGTCAAGGACCAAGCAGTATTTGTGCCAGAGGAATAGTATTCAATCTATAGAGCGCACGAGTTGAATGAGAGAAGAATAGAAAATGAGCGAAAGTAAGTACGCCGAAGATTTAGCTTTGGCACACCTACTTGCCGACATTGCAGACTCAATCTCACTTGATCGCTATCAATCTTTAGATTTAGTAATTACAACTAAGCCAGATAACACCCCAGTTACCGATGCAGATCGCGCCGTAGAAACGGCAATCCGTGAAGCACTTGCAACGCATCGCCCCAATGATGGTTTACTGGGTGAAGAGTTTGGCAGTGACATCACAGGAGCCAAGCGTTACTGGGTAATTGATCCTATTGATGGAACAAAAAACTTTATGCGTGGGGTTCCAACTTGGGCAACGTTGATTGCACTTGTTGAAGTTGCTGACGATGGAACACAGGAAGTAGTCGTTGGAATTGCTAGCTCACCAGCACTAGCGCGGCGTTGGTACGCATCGTGTTGTGAAGGAGCTTTTGTCACCTTTAATGGCAAGAATAGGAAATTGGCAGTGTCACAAGTTTCATCAATAACCGATGCATCAGTTGCATATTCAGATTTTGTCGGTTTTGGTTCACGCTTAAATGCCTTTAACTCAATTCTCTCTACTGCATGGCGCACTCGTGGAATGGGCGATTTTTGGTCACATGTATTAGTTGCAGAAGGTGCCGTAGATATTGCTATTGAGCCAACTCTTGCAGTGTGGGACATGGCAGCCCTAGATATTATTGTGCGCGAAGCCGGTGGGGTGTTTACAAATACTTCTGGTGAACATGGTCCATTTGGTGGCAGTGGAGTATCTACAAACAAAGCAGTACATGAAGCTCTCATCAAAGCGCTGAACGGGTAACCGGAGATGGCAACCGAAGTGATCTTAGAACCCACAACCCTTGCTATTGAGGGAATGACTTGTTCTTCCTGTGTTAATGCAGTTGAAAAGGCATTGAACAATATGGAAGGCGTTCGAGCAACTATTAACTTTGCAACCGAGACTGCCCATGTTATGGCACCTGCCGATATGGATGTAAAAGAGTTAATCAAAACAGTTGAAAAAGCTGGATATAAAGCCAGTCTTTTACAAGATGCGCAGGCAGTAACTTTGCACAGTAAGAAGTCAGCAAGGGCTCTGTTCTTTGCATTTATATTTGCAGTACCGGCAGTGGCGCTCTCCATGGTTATGAGTTGGCATCACAGCATTGATATGTGGATTCATGATCAGCTAGATGTATTTGGACTTCCTCATCCACTCTATTCAGCCACAGCATGGCTAGTTATTGCATTAAGTGCACCGGTTGTTTTAATTGTTGCTTGGCCAATTCACCGTGCTGCACTACGAAACCTGAAGCATCCAACAATGGATAACTTAATTTCAATGGGTTCAATCGCAGCATTTACTTGGTCAATTTATGCAAATTCAACGGGTGAAGGCGATGTTTACACAGAGGTTGCTGCTGGCGTTATTTTCTTTGTCATCCTTGGACGTTTCTTAGAAACAAGAGCCAAAGCACGTGCTGGCGCAGCTCTTTCTTCCCTTTTAGCTCTAGGCAGTAAAGAGGTAACAATTGTTCGTGGGGGATTCCCACTGATTGTTCCAATTGAGCAACTACAAATTGGTGATGAATTTGAAGTTAGACCAGGTGATCGTGTAGCAACTGATGGCATTGTTGTTAGTGGGCAGAGCGCGGTTGATAACTCAATGCTTACAGGTGAATCAAAACCTGTAGACGTTGGCCCTGGGTCACAAGTAATTGGTGCATCGGTTAATCACAATGGTCGATTGATTGTGCGCGCTACACGAGTGGGAAGTGATACTGAACTTGCCCGCATCACAGCAATGGTAATTAGTGCACAAGGAACTAAAGCTCCCATTCAGCGCTTAGCAGATCGAATTAGTGCAGTATTTGTTCCGATTGTTACGGTTCTTTCAATTGGAACATTTGCTGCTTGGTATTTCAGCGGCTATAGCCTCACACAATCTATTTCTGTGGCAATTACTGTCCTTGTCATTGCTTGCCCATGCGCACTAGGACTTGCAACACCTGTTGCATTACTTGTTGCATCAGGACGCGGAGCACAGCGCGGAATAGTCTTGCGTGAACCACGAGTTCTAGAAGTTGCACGTAAAGTGGACACAGTGGTCTTTGATAAGACTGGAACTCTCACAGAGGGTGTTATGAATGTGCAGAATGCAACAATTTCTGCCGCTGCCGGATCAGTTCTAGGTGCTTCTTTCACATCATTAGTTAATGAAACAACGATACTTTCTTCAGCAAATGCCATTGAATCTGCGAATTCACACCCAGTTGCCTTAGCGATTTCTCGCTATGCGTTAGCCGGCGGTGCAAAGAACTTAATGGCCACAGATTTCTCAGTTACTCCTGGATCTGGTGCTGCAGGTCGCGTGAATCTTGGAACTCAATCACCTGTGGTTCTTATTGGTTCTCCTGCAGCCGTTGCACACAGCTGCACAGAGTTTCACCCAGAAATTAAGGCAGCTGTAACAGCTGGGCAAAATGCAGGATTAACGGTTGCAGTTTTGGCATGGGATGGCGTTGCTTTAGCTGTCTTTGCTGTTGGCGATCAATTAAAGAGTGATGCAGCAGAGACAATTACTAATCTCATATCAATGGGAATCACTCCATGGCTTGTTACGGGAGATAGCGCAGAAGTTGCCGCCTCTGTTGCTTCAACCGTGGGTATTGATAATCAGCATGTTGTCTCTGCCGCTATGCCAGAGACAAAGTTGGCAATTGTCGAGAAGTTAAAGAGTGAAGGACGTTGCGTTCTTATGATTGGCGATGGAATCAATGATGCTGCAGCCTTAACGGCCGCTGATTTATCGATGGCTATGGGGACTGGCACTGACACAGCAATCTCCTCAGCCGACATAACATTGATGAACTCAGGTTTAGGAAGTGTTATTTCAGCGCTCAATCTTTCCCAAAAGACTTTGAAGATCATCCGCTTGAATATGGGTTGGGCGTTGATTTATAACGTTATTGGTTTGCCTATTGCAGCCCTTGGCTACTTGCAACCAATTTATGCTGCAGGGGCGATGGCGCTTTCTTCACTCTTTGTGGTTACTAACTCACTGCGTATTAAATAAAAAATCTCACTAGTGGATATTCCACCAGCGAGATCTTTCATACTGTTGTGCGTAGTAGCGGGGGCAGGATTTGAACCTACGACCTCTGGGTTATGAGCCCAGCGAGCTACCGAGCTGCTCCACCCCGCGTCGGTGAAGCAATCTTATGCGCATCAATAGATA
>Ga0209087_1001300_pt1 | contig 14724 bp, 9 predicted proteins | sample S_130805_EF_Meta_FD_187321 | JGI IMG/M metagenome (GOLD analysis project Ga0209087, IMG submission 187321) | Freshwater microbial communities from Lake Simoncouche, Canada to study carbon cycling - S_130805_EF_MetaG (SPAdes) (version 2) | ecosystem: Environmental > Aquatic > Freshwater > Lake ... | reverse complement strand
GGCTTCGGCCGAGTTCATCAAGGCTCGCGATGCGGGCGCAAGATCACCTTCAGCCATACCCACAAGGGGGCGTGCCACGCGCAGAGGATTGAATTCCGTTACGGTAGAACCCGCAGGTTTGAAAGCACCCAATGCTTCTTGTGTAGGCAATTGGTACATGCCCAATGCATCATAAAGAATATCGCGATCATCCTTGGCCCATGTTGAGCGAGGGTCTTGTGCGTATTTTTCGCGGACATCGTATGGCATATCGGTTATGCCGGTTAGGTGCCCGGTATTAGGACCCGGCGTCGTTTCATAAGTTGCGAACGCGGTGTACTTGTCTCCGTAATCTGGATACGTCTTTGAGGCCTGATCCACACCCCAAGCCATCTGCTCATCGGTTAGAGGCAGCTCAACGCCTGCGGCTTTGGCGGCGTCTCGAGCTTCCTTGCTGTGGAATTTAGTTGTGGCCAGAGCGCGACCTTTACCAGCTACCCAAGGCGCTGCTTGAATTTCTGCGGCGGTCCAGTTGGTGCGTCCACCTAGCTGCTGATCATTGGCACGCTTGACCGCTTTCATGGTTTCATAGTCCAAGAAACGGTGTTCTTGCGGAGTAAGCGCTCTGGAGAATTGTTCGCCGCCAGTGTTGGTGTATCCAAAACCGCGCGCGTGCCAAATGTCGTTAGTGCCAGTCGTGGCAAAGGGCGACGTTGGGTCTAGGTGCTTGCCATAGATGCCAGTTTTAGGGCCTAACGAAATTTCGGGCATAATATCGTCAAGAGGTGGCCCGCCATTGTGGCCCATATCACCAACAACAGGCGACATGGCATCGCGGCCCTTGCGATATGTTTCCGCCTGCTGCCCAGTGCGCGCTATGTCCAAAGGCTTACCAGCCTCGTATGCGTTGTGCGCGTTTAGCATGGTACCAAAATTACTGTCAGGAGCGGCCTGAGCTGAAAACAGCGCTTCTTCCTGCGCAGCCAAACGCTGCCTAGTGGGATTTGGCCCTGCGATCAGAGTATTGAAATCGCGCGCACGGTCGTACCAGTTCGAGCCTTCAGCGCCCAAAGCAACATCTTTGTCAAAATTGCCGCGCATGACCGCTAGGTCTTCGGGCGTAGACACGCCCGCTGGCGCGCCCACGTAGCCGTTTGCGCCCGAAATGATATGCGGATCACCTTCTGTGGCCGCCACAGCTTCAGCGGTTTTCATGACACGCAGATCGGGTGTGGCCAAAATACCAGTTTGAGCGGCGGGTTTCTTAGGAGGCTTTACCGCTAAACTCTTAGCGCCTTTTTTGGTTGCTGAAACAGCAGTTTCGGCACCTGTAGTAGCCACATCTTCTGCGCCCTTAACAGCCAAAGACGTACCCTTAGCAGCCAAGCGCTCACCTTCGGATAAAGCGCTCTTCACCTTACCGGCGGCCTTACCGGCGGCACCCACGACAGGTATGGCCATCAGCAGCATGGTGGCTGCCTGCTCTTCTAGCTTCTTGGCGGCGGCAGGATTACCTGCGGCGCGCAAGTTCTTGGCGTCGTCACGGGCTTGTACGAAATTGACCAATTCAACAGGGCCGTCTACGAGACTTTCAAGTCCGAATTTTACAGGGTCGGCGGCAACAGCATCGTACACGTTCTTGGCCATGCGCACGGCGTCGCTGCCCACCTGCTGAGGTGAGCTGCGCACCGCGTAATCAGCCACGTTCCTGCCGACGCGGAGTGCGCCTGCGCCGAGTTCGCCGATATTCGCGAAGGGGTCGGGGCCAGCTTGCGGCCTCACGGCCAGACGGTTTTTATCGCGCGCGGCGATGTTGGCCTTGAACCTAGCAATGTTTGCCAGCGCGGGGTTTGGTTTGCGAGCCATGATTGGTCCTTACTCAATGCCGTACTTATAACGTAAATCCGAAGCGTTAACTACACCGCCACGTGCCTTAGTGATGTCAGGCTCGTTGGGGTCAAACGTGCCGCGATTGCCTATGGCGGATTTGACTTGCCGTTCGGGGTGCAGGGCAACCCAAGTTGGAGGCTGATCGGGATGATCCAAGTTTTGAGAGAAGTAAATGCCGTCGTAGCCTTCATCAATCAGTTTTTTACGTAACTCATCAATAGACCCTACGCCTCTTGGGTTTTGAATTTTAGGGTCTCGGCCCGCCGCGATATGCATGGCATCTAAAAATTCATCGAAATTGCTAGGTCTCCACGGATTTTTAATGCTGGCATGAACAGGATAAAGCACACCTTCGCCTCCAGAATACAAACCCGCACCGGGAACCGCGTCCCTCGATCCAGCAGGAGTTTCCGAAAACCATGAACCAATTTGATCCATACCTTCACGTCTTCCAAGAGTTTTTGTAGCGTATTTAGGATCAAACGACGTAATGTTACCAAATACTTGATCAGGGTGGACTACCGTGCCGTGGTACAGGACCGGCGGCGTAGCGCTGCCCTCCATATGCTTGGCTAGGTTTTCTTCTCGGCGGAAGTGGCCTGCGGGCAGGTATGGACGCTGCCTGCCACCCTCTTCAGTAAGGTACTTGCTCGCAAGGTCTTCGGCAGTTCTAGCCGCCGCTTCCGCGCCTTTTTTTACGACCTTCTTGCCCGCGCCTTTAAGCGCGGGACCGGCAATCGGAATAGCACCTAACGCCATACCAGCCACGTCGGCAACGGCCTGCGGGTACTGGCGCGTACCTATACTGCGTGCGGCGTCTGACGCCGATAGCGCGATACCGGGCACGTCCAACAGGTCAGCCAGACCCGTGTAGCGGTTAATCAGGTCACGAGCCTCATAGCCGGGTTCGTTTCCGGTTAATGCGGTGTAGCCCTTCTCGCCGAGTATGGCGAGTTTTTCGCGCAACGTAGGCTTATAGACCGATAGTATAGAGGGTTTGCGAGCCATGATTGGTCCTTACTCAGAGGGCCTACCTACAAAGCTATTACCATACTTATCATAGCCGTGCAGATTGCCCTCCGTGTCAGTAAAGGTACGGGTAAGGTTTGTGACGCTACCAAAAAGTTTTTTTATGTACTCGCGAGTTTCGCGGGGTAGCTTTTTAGGATCGGCCCCTTCGGCTAACCACTCATCAGTCGCGCCCGGTCCCATATTGTATGCGATAGCGGCGGTTACAGGGTTGCCGTATTTAGCTGTAAACGCCTTCATGTAGTCCTGACCCACGCGCACATTTTCTGCCGTGCTGTTATCGCGAGCAGGTTCGACGCCGAAGCCGGGATTGCTCTGCGTACCGGGCATGAGCTGCATTAAACCTTTAGCGCCTTTGGGGCTGACGGCGTTCGGGTTGCCGCCGCTTTCGACTTGAATTTGCCGCTCGGTCAAGTCCGACGTCTCTGGCGCTCCTGCGGCCAGCGTATCGCCAATAGACGCGCCCTCCACACCTAAGCCAGTTAACTTAGGGAAGGCTGGCTCTTCGCCGCTGCTGGGCGGTGTGGTAGCCAGTGCGCCCGCAGCGCCAGTGGCCACGTTGCGGGTAATGCCCTCGTTCCTAATCGTGCGAGCGGCGCGCTCTGTGCTGCTGATGCTCATGCGCCGCAGCGTCTCGGCAATCTCTTCGGGCGTGCCATTGCGCAGCAGTCTGGCAACTTGATTATAGACTTCGGTGCCGTAGTTCTGGCCCCGCATCATGCGCATGACGGCCTGCGCCGCGCCCAAGATATTGCCAGACTTGCCGCTGACGATCATGCTGGCCACGTCCTGCCAGTTGCCGTTGTCTATGGCGCTGTCGAAATCGGCTTTGGCAGCCAAGCGACCTGCCGTTGCCGCACCGCCCAGCACCTTGCCACGGTTCTGATACAGCCTGCTCTCGCGGCGCAGGGCCTGCTCAAACAGCGCGTACTCATCGGGATCGGGGTACATGAGCCTTAGTTTTTCGGCGCGCTGCGGGTTTTCAATAATGTTGCCCGCCCAGTCTTGGTTGCGCGCGGACTTGGTCAGGTCGTCCATAAGTTTATTTCCGTAACCGACGCGCAGGGCTTCTTGCTCTGCGGCGGACATGTCTGTCAAGAAATGAGCTAACTGCTGCGGGCGCATGCGCTCAATTGACACCGCGCCCTTTGGCATGCTCACGCCCATACCGATGTCGTAGGCCGTGCGCACTTCGGCGTCACCGGCGTAGGCCCTACGCGCGGCCCCATACTCGGGAACAATATTATCTAGCGTGCTTACAACCTGATTGCGAATGCCTCGCAACGCATCGGCTTGCGATGGTGATACGCCGCCTGCACGGAAACGTGTGTCAATGCCCTCGTCCATAGCTTTTTTGAGCATATCGAGCGCCTCGACCGTGGGCGCGCTTTCGCCCGTAGGGCGTAGCATTGGCGCGCCGGTGGCCGCGTCCATAAGAATATTACCGCCCGCGTCGCGCATGGCTTCGAATTTCATAGGCATCAGGTCTTCTACCCTAACGCCTAAGTTATCGGCCTGCGCGCGTACCGTTCGCATAACGTCGCCCCAGTACGGCGCGACGGACTCTGCGTTGATCAGGCGGTTGATGAGCGGGTCGTTTACGACGCCGACGGCGTAGGCGGGGCGATACGCATTTTCAAACGTGTCGCGCAGGCTCTGTACAACTCCTCTACGCGCCACGTCGTAATCGGCACCTTGTGCCACGCCCTCGCTCACGCGCTGTTCTACGCGCCCTCGAGCGCCCTGCTGTAAGGCCGCTAGCTCTCTGGTTAACATGCCGCCGTGCTCAGATGGCTGCCCCAATACGGTTTCAGTAAGTTTAGACATATTAGGCCCGCCGAGGTCGGACAAGTTCGTGGGCACGTCTGTTGCGTGCGCGCCTGTACTGCGCGCGTAAATGTCGAACGGACCCATGCGGTCGCGCTCCATAGCCTGCGCGACGATGTCCATAGCCTTGCGCCGTGCCGCCGCCTCGGTGGGCGGGCGGTTAAAGATATTAAGCGCGCCCCTAGCAACGCCCGGTATGGCAGACAGACCCGCGCCCAGTCCGCCACCGAGAAGCGCACCGCCGACGACCTTGCCAGCCGTATCGGCCAGATCGCTGAACTTGTCTTCGGCAGAACCCAGCGCGGTCAGGCCGCCCTCGATTGCACCAGAGGCACCCGCGCGCAGAATTGGATTGGCGATCTTGCTAAGGCCGGTAATGCCCTGCACGGTCTTGCTGCCCAAGCCGATGCCGGGTATGAACGCGCTGCCGATGCCGCTGGCCAGCTCCAGACCTGTAGCCTCGCCGGGATGCTCCCCGTGATACCGAGCGTATTCCTTGCGAATGCGGTCAAGGACGTCCTTGTAGTTCTCGCCGGTGATGGCCGCGCGCACGCCAGCCTCGCCCTCGTCCGCGAACTGCATAGTCGCACCGCCCGCGATGGCGCGTGCGATGTTCGTTGCGCGAAGCTTGGCCGCATCTCGCGGCGAGATGGGTGCGTCTTCCGCATTAAGTTGCGCGAGTATGGCGGGATCGGTGACTTCGGTGCCTTCAGCACCGCCGTCATCCGCGTTCAGTTGCGCTAAGAGATCGGGATCGGTTACAGGTGTCATTTATGGTACCAGCCCTTGCCGTCGTTGTAGTACGTGACGCCTTTTATAGTTTTCGTTTGGGTAGCTCCAGCACCCACAGCGGATGCGCCCGTTTGGTATCCTGTAAGGTCTAGCGGCTCGCGACCATAATTAGCGCGGGCGCGCTGCACTTGTTTTCCGTAAAGTTCTATATTGGCTGCGTTTATTCTGGCAATTCTAGCCAAACTTCGCATCATAGCTTTTTCATCAGAAAGACTGCCAAACAACGTACTCCACTCACGCTGTGCATCGCCTTCAGTTTGAACACCTTTTGCAAGTTTAAGGCTATCGCTGCGTAATTTTTCAAGAGTAGTTTGTAAATCTACAAGATTAGCATACTCCTCGCCGCCCGTACCTACCACGCCCCGAGCCGTGGCCGCTGCATTACCTAACAAACTTAAATTAAGTTTACCTGACGAGATGTTGTCGTTTAGTGTTTGTAAAGTAGCGTTTTGGTTGGCCAAAGTTTGAATAGCGGTTACGTTCTCGCCCTCTTTAGCCTCCACAGCGGCAGGCAACTTAGGAGGTTCGGCCTCGGGTAAAGGCAAACCGGGCACAGGCTCATACGATCCGGACGAACCCTTCGGGCGCTGATACGTACCTTTACCTTCAACGGTCGTAGTTTCCATAGGCGCGGTTTCAAAGGTTTGAATAATCTTGCCGTTTACATCCACCTGCACGCTTTCGATGCCGGTGGGCAGCTCTCGACCAAACACGCGCCTAAACTCAATTCTATTGTAAATCGGGTACGCAGCTTGTGTCTTGTTGCCTGCGAGCACTAGCGCGCGGCGGTTTGCGGCACCAGCCGTGCGGTACTTCTCGTTCAGCGCGTTTACCGCAGAGCTTTCCTGCAAGCCTAGCTCTGCCAGCTTCAGCTTCATGGCCGCGTCGGCATCGGCACCTTCTCGGCCAGTGGCCTGCAAGGACTTGCCCGCATTACCCAGAGCCGTGAAGAAGTTACCGCCCTGCTTAGGCACGGGAGCGCCGAAGGCGTACAGCGCTTGGATAATGCGCTCCTCCTTCGTGGGGCCTGCACGAGCCTCGCGCAAGGCCTGCGCATAGGCGTCGAAGTTCTGCTTGCGTGCGGCAAGCTCTGCCTCACGCGCGGCCTTGTCCTCGTCCTCGCGCTTCAGGTACTCGGCCATAGACAGGCCGCCTAGCGACCCAGTGTCTGTGGGCGGCGAGATATCGTACCCGCCTACGTCTTGTCCTGTCAGCGCGCTAAGAGCGCCGTCTTGCGTTTCGGGGTCCATGATCTTACCCGCCCAATCCTAATAGTTTTTTGATATCCTTTAGTGCTGCTATCGTGGTTGCGGCGTCCTGCAAGCCCGATGTCTTTGTAGCAGGCGTGCCACTGCCCCCAAGAGGCTCGTAGCCCTCTTTTATTTCGCCGGTGGGGATCATGGTTTTGGCAGCCGAAAGAGTTTTGAGTTGCGTGTCGATCTGCTCTTGTGTGTAACCCTGTTGGCGCAGGAAGTCGGCGTAGGCAACGTCGTAATTCTCTTTGGTCTTGGCTTCCTCTGTGGCACCCACACCGCGCGTGGCGGCAGCACCTGTCAGGCCGTAGTCCTGCGCCTTGCCAGCGTAGTCAGCCATCTTATCGGCGACTGTCAAGGCGTTGGCGGTGTCGCGACCGTAAATGTCTGCGGTGGACGTCCCCAAAGCCGCGCGACGTGCCAGATCGGTGGCGCTTGCGCCTAGCGCTTCGCTATAGCCGCTAGACAGTGCGCTAGCCTGCTCGGCGGTAATGCCCTCCATCGCCTCGCGGATGCCGCGACCCGTAAGCTCCGCCTGACGCGTGCCGCCAAAGCCGCCCGCGCCGATCATGCGATCTGAGATGCCGGGCAAGATTTTTTCAAAAAGCGTGCGCGCGCCCACGTCACCGATGCGATTGACAACGCTGTTGGTGTACGGGTTCATGTACTCGCCGATGTTGGCCGTAGAGGACTTGTTGGCTTCGTTGAAATAGGGTTGAGCCGCGCCCAGCATTGAGCGACCAGCCTGATCCTTAGTGAGGGACGTGGCGTAGTCCAAACCGGGCTTGTACGCCGTGGCGGCAGTTTTAGTCTGATCAAAGCCCGCTTGCGTGGTGGGCGAGAAGGCGGCCACGCGCGGACCCTGATACGTCGTGTACGGCGTTGCGGATACAGCCTGCTGATTGGCCACAATCTGCTTTGCATAATTCGTGTACCAATCTGGCAGCGCGGTGGTCGTTGTGCCGCCCGACGCGCCCGTAGGTGCGGTAGTGCTAATAAGGGCCATTACGTATGTCCTCCAGATAGATACTTCTCGGGCGCTTTAGCGTTTACGCTAAATCTGCCCTTGGCCAGATTTTGGCCCTTGTGCTTGCGCAGGTTCACGCGAAATTTGTCCAACTTGTCTGCACCGGCCTTGCTCGAGCCGTCGCCCAGCAAGGCCACAGTCTCGGCGTCCATAACATACTCACCATCGCTTAAAACGGCGGGGATGTCATCACTGCGTCCAGTACCAGCGCCATGCACCGCAAATTCTCTGCGTGGGCCATTTGACGAGCCACCGCGCGCCAACGTGCGCACCGGCGTGTTCTCAAAAAAGCTTTGCTCTGGACCCTGCCCGTAAGTGGCAAAGTTCGTGCCAGACATATCGCGAGGCTTCATGTTGGCGAAAATGCCTGATGGCGCAGGCAGTGGCTCGCGGAATGACGCGGGCAGGGAGCCTACCTCGCCCGGTCTCGTTCCCGGCGCGTAATTTACAGTGCCGGTAGCGCTTCCGCCCGTAGACGTTCCGCCGCCCGCGAGGCCGCCAATCAATCCAGCAGCTTCTAACGGGTGCGTTTTAAGGTATTCTAAAAGCTTGGCACCAGTAAGACCGCCCGAACCTGCCGCAGCAGTTGTGTTTACACCTGCGGATTGAAGAGCCGCCAGTACTTCGGGCGAAAGCTCATTGGCAGTGATCGTGCTTGTTATGGCGTCAGTTGCCGCGCCAGTACCGGCCCCAGTCAAGGCGGCACCGTCGCCCGTAAGGTTTGCGCCCGAAGCGTCAAGAGCGCCCTTCGTATCGGGCGTAAGTTGGTCGGACGTGTTGGTGTTCGTTATGGCTTTCGTGGCCGCAGACGCGCCATTGCCTCCGAAAAGCGACGCAAGCGTTAACCCTCCCGCTACTGCCGGTACTGCTGGCGAGATTGGAATTTTAGGGGGCGCGGTAACCACCACCTCGTCTATCGGCGTCGTGGTAGGCGTCGTGGTTGGTGCTGTAGGCGTATTAAGCGCGTTAAGGCCTCCTGCCACAATCGGCGCTACAGGAGAAACAGGAGGCGGGGCTGTAGGCAATCGAACTCCATTCACAACCACCTCATCAATAGGCGTTGTGGTAGGCGTTGTGGTAGGCGTTGTGGTAGGCGTTGTAGCCGCAGCGGTCCCGCCGCCTCCTGCGCCAGCAACTGCCGCTGTAGCGAGGGCAACGGGCACGCCAATAGCTACCATTTGCGCTGCCGTTAGTCCTGTTTGCGCGGCAGTTTTGGCAGCGGTAACAATAATTTCGGGTATGCTAGATTGAACAGCGGCCTGCACCGCCGATGCCGCAGATGTTTGCGCAGCGGTTTGCAAACCTGTTTGCGCGGCGGTTTGTGTTGCGGCTTGCGCCGCAGTGTTGCCTAGCTCAACGCCTACGGCATTGACTGGCAAAGGGGCAATGGCACCCATAATCTTACCGCCGACAAAAGACGTCGCGCCAGCGATGGCCGCATCTTTCAGTGCCTGCGCTGAATTTTTATTTTGTAAACCGCTATTAAGCGCGGACGCGGCCATAGCGCCAAGTGGGCCACCGATCACGCTGCCGATCACCGGCAGTGCCACGTTTGCGAAGGCATTAAGTGCCGTGGTCTTCTGCTTGCCCACGGTGTCCTGAGACACGGTGTTCCAGTTAGGATCGACACCGGGTATTTGCTTTTGCAGTTTCCAAGTGGCACCGGGTCCAAACTGCTTGCCGAAAGATTGGATTAGCGCGGCGGCTTCCTTAGCGCCGGTGTCGCCAGTGCCCTCGTAGTACACGGTGCCATCCAAACCAACCAGACGGATTTTCTCCGCAGGGGTTTGCGCGGAGAGCTGGTACACCTTGTTTTTTGGGTTGCCGTAGTTTTCGGGCACGGCGTAAGACGCGGGGCCGTTAGTGGATAAACGGTTCAAACCGCCGCCCATAGTGTACTCGCCGGTGTGCATCAAATCCAAACCGCTCAATTGCGTTTGCAACGCGGCGAGCTGTTCGGGCGTCAGAGTAATTGGATTGGCCATACTTAAACCCCTATCTTTTCGAGCATCGGGTACACGCGCATGGCCCAATCTTTCCAGTCTGAATATTGGTAAGGATCGGGAAGGCTGCGCGCGCTGTACGTACTCGATCTAACAAGTCCAATCGCCCACTCTTGCCATTGGCTTTCGTTATCCAAGCGCCCAAAAGTCCAAGCGTCTCCGATGGACAGAATAACACTATCCGCCCAATCTGTCAGTCCCATATTGCGCGGGTCGATCATCCAATCACCGTGCCATCTGCGGGCTGTATGTGCCCAAGAACTAGGCCCATCTGATAGTTACCGCCCAGAACATTACTCGTAAATCTAAAACGCAATTCGCGTCGCTGTTCCTTGAAGTATACGACCTGCTCCTGCGGCGTACTTGCCGTGGCGGGTATGGTCATTAGCGGCCCCGCTATTTCGGGCGAGCGCGCATTGGCCCTGCCGATGATCTGTATCGTAAGATCGCCAGATTGTACAAAATCTGGTTCGATCATGAAAACCTGCAAGGCCTTATTGGTCTGGCTTTGCACAGGCAATGACATTTCGGCGGTCTCGAAAAAGGACAGGACGGGCTGCACGTTCGTGCCGTCGATCTCGTCCGTGCCGATCTCGTGCACCCACGTCTTGTAGCCAGACACGTCGCTCTCTTGCGTGACGCGCGGCGAGCCATTTTCGGTGACGCGGATATCGCCCGCTTCAGTTATGCGGTACTGCGTGGGTGTAATGTCAGGCACGACACCCGTGAGGATTGGCCGCGTAAACACAGACGGCGATGCGCCAGCGGATCGCCCTGCATTGGGCAATTCAGTGTCGTACCACACGCCCTCGCGCAAATTATAGATGATGGCGTGCGTGCACTCCGTCGCGTCACCGCGAGGGTAGCACCACCAAATCTCGCCATAGCGCGGCACCTTAGTCGCGAATACCTTTTGACGTTGATTGTAATTCAGCCCGTCAAAAAAGTAGTTCACGTTCATATTGTTTTCAATCTCGCGCACCACGCCATTGAAAGACAGGAAGCGATCCGTGCCAATCCAATAGAAGATGCCGTCGTACTCAATGACGGTATTCGATCCCAAGATCGAGGACTGCGCAGAGATGGTGTCGAAATTAAAGACGGCGTCGCCACCCACGAAGGACGCGCGGATCACGCTATCGGCCGACCAGAATATGCCCGAGGGGGACGTGCCGGGTCCGCCGCGAAGGGGCAGGCCCTTAACAATTTTTTGACCCGTGGCATTAATCGCGCCAGAACCCGCGCCGCTTAGGTCCGTGAGCGTGCCGGGCACGGACCAGCCGATATAGCCATCTAGGCCGTAGAAAAACAAATACGGGTGCAGGACGACGATGCCGCCGCACACGTTACCGTCCAAAGGCAGCGGGATCAGGGCCAGAGGGGCAGTGCCCGTAAGATCGCCGTAGAAGATAGCGCCGCCAATTGTATTGGTGATGGCGTTTAAGTTCGGGGCGACGGCACCGATAATTTTGTTCGTCTCGCCCGCGCCAGACGAGCGCATGACGTCAAACTGCCACATGTTGTTTGGGTCGGCGGTAAAGCCAGACGTGGGTGTGCGGTTTGAAATGACCGACGTGTTGTTCGTGTTGTCGATGAAAAAGCGCTCAACCAAATTGGCCGAGCCGCTGTGCACGTAGGTCAGATCGTTTTGCGTGTACGCGTTTAACGCTCGGCTGGTTTCGGACAGGTACTTGTTGATCGAGCGATAGCCGCCGACCTTGCGCGGCAAGCCGCGCTGAAAGCGAACCCACTGCCCGTCAACGTACTGGTCGCCCTCCAGCTTCGTGCCGTCGCGCTTGATGCCGGGCAGCGATTTGATCTGAACAATGTTGTCAGCCATAACTGCCCCTTATGGTACTGTGGCGCTAAGGCCAATGCTTGCGGTGCCCAAAACCGTAGTCGTTCCGATCAAGCGAATGTCTACTGTTATTTGCGCGTAAGTAAAACCTGAAGTGCCGCGAGAGCGCGACCACGAGCGCGTGGTACTAAGCGGTAACCACGAACCGGTTGTGCCGCTACTAAGGGTGCCCGATACCAAGGTGGCGTATACCTCGTAATTTGCGGCAGCCGAAGTAGGCGTTACCCAATTGCCTAGATTTACCGCAGGACCGCTAGACGTAACTGAGTAAGCAACGCCAGTAGAATATAAATAATACGCAGCGTTTGCGCTAGGTGTGTTTGTATCATCTATGTACTGGGTTGCAATGGTAATGACAGCGCCGGGAGACCCCGAGCCGAGTAGCATCATGCCGACGCCGCTCATTAGGAAACCCCTGCGCCACTAATAAACCACGTCGTGCTAGCCACCTTGATGCAGGTGGCAACCGCGCCAACGGCCAATGTGCGTGTGCCCGTGGTGCCCGAACCCGCCAGCTTCAGGGTGTCCGTAGTGATGGCCACAGACAGCGTCACCGAGCTGTTATTAACAACAGAGAGCACCGTGCCGATGGGATACGCCACCGACGCGTTGGCAGGGATCGTCATGGTCTGTGAGGCGGTTGATCCGGTGAAATAAACATGCCCCGCCGCATCGGCCAATACGAAGGTGTAGCTGGCGGTTTTGGCCGCGCCGCCAATTTGCGGCACACCGCGATAACCGGCGCTGTACACCGAGGTTGGGCTGTACGCCGCCGAAAAAGCCAGATCGCTGCCGAGAGCGGTGTTAGTGATCGTGCCGCCCGTAATAGTTACGGCGCTGGCGTCTTGCGTGGCTATCGTGCCGAGGCCGAGATTGGTGCGAGCGCCCGAAGCCGTAGCCGCGCCAGTGCCGCCACTGGCCAAGGCCAGAGTGCCGCCAAGCGTGAGCGTGCCTGACGTGGTGATCGGCCCACCCGTCAACGTCAGGCCGGTACTGCCGCCTGCCCCGCTTACGCTCGTAACTGTGCCGCCCGTAGATGTGGACGCAATCGTGATCGATCCAGCGCCATTCGTGATAGTGATGCCGCTGCCTTGAATTAGAGTGGCCTTGGTCAGCGTGTTGCCGGTACTGTTGCCAATTAGCAACTGCCCATCGGTGTAGGTTGTCTGACCCGTGCCGCCATTGGCCACGGCCAACGTGCCGCCAAGCGTGAGCGTGCCCGACGTTGTGATCGGCCCACCGCTAAACGTCATGCCCGTGGTGCCGCCAGCGGCCTGCACGCTCGTGACCGATCCAGAGCCGGTGCCGATGGCCGAGCCATTAATGTACAGGTTCGTGGCGTTAAGCGTTCCGAAGCCCAACGCGCCTCCGGTAGGTGAACCCACGACTATGCCGCTGGCGTAGTCCAGATCGGAGATGTCTGTGTTGGCACCGCTTGCCGCAGCGCCAAGCGCGGTCAGGGCCGTGGCAGTCGTGGCCGCCGTAAATACGGTACGGCCAATGACGGTGCCGCCCAAATTGGTCAATGCCGATAGCGACGTGGTCGCGCCGGTGCCGCCGTCCACAATGGCCAGAGGCGTGGCGATGCCTGTAGAACTATCGGCCTTAATGACGTCCGTGCCGTTGCAGTAGTAGATGCCGCGCGTATTGCGGATGACGGTCAGGGGCGTGCCACCGGACGTGGCCACGGTCAGATTGTACGAGCCGCCAGTGATCGAGTTGTCAATCCAGTACTGCTGCACCGTGAACGGCACCACAATCCTAATATCGCCCAGCACCGCGCCGGTGAACTTGTACGAAATGCGGTTAAGCTCGCTGCCCGAAAGCGTGTAATTTGTAACCGTAGACGGGTTACCCAGCCCGGCTAGGCTGATGACCGTATAGTCAAAGGCGAACACGGCTTGCTGACCCAAGCCGATTGTGTACCACCTAGTGCCATCCGTGACGATCACGGCGCTATCGGCGGGCGAGAGTGTCAGCGTCAGCGCGCCGTTAATCGTATCCGCACCGGCGGGATCGATAGTCAGATCACCCGTGCCCGCATTGCGGATATTGAAGAACCAGTTATTGCCTAGAGAGGCCGCGTCGGGAAGATTGAAGGTTCCGAGGCCGCCCGTCCACACGTATGTTGACGCGCGATCCGCCGCACCCAGCGAGTAGGGAGAGGCGCTGACGGTCGATACGCTGCTGGACTGGGCCAAGGTCGATCCGATGGCCACAATGCCGTAGCCAGCCAACGTGGAGGCCTGAGCCTGCGCCGTAGTCGCTCCATACTGAAACGTGCGCCAAACGCCCGCAGCCGAAGTATTATCGGTCAGGTACAACTGCCACTGCGTGCCCGCAGGGATGCTCAGAAGCGCCGTGCCTGCGTAATTGGTAACTGTGACGACGTAAGGGCCGAGGTTATTAAACAGGACGGTCTGCCCCACGCCGGTAAGCGTGGCATCGGGCATGGCGATGGAGTAGATGCCCGTAGGCGTCACGTCCATAATACGCGCAACGAGGTTTGAGCCGCCCGCGTTTTCTAGCGGCCATTCCAAGCTAAGGTTGGCGCTCAGTGTGATAGGCAGGTACGTCACATCGGACGGGTAGATGGTTGTGCCGCCAAAAACCTGCGTAAACGTATTGCTCACGTTTAGACCCCTTTACGATTGGCGGAGCGGTCCAGAATTTTGGACAGGTCTTCACCGTTAAGCATTGCGGCGGCGCGGTCGTACATAGTCTGCCATACGGGTATGCGCTCGTCGTTTTTCAAGAATGGCGTGGCCTCGACCAGCGCGGCGTACAGCAAAAGCTGTGGCGCGTACTCAGTGAGCCAATTGGTTTGCGTCTCCTCGTCAAGCAGAGGCGGCAGCTCGTAATACAAAATCTCAAAGGGGTATGCCGCATCGGGCGTGGGCACGACTAGCCAATGGCTATAGTCGTACTCCCCGTAAAATTCGGGCTGCGCAGTTTGCGTGGCGTCTGGCCAGTACGAGCGCAGGTACTCGTAACCGCGCGTGAACAGGAACTTGCGCGTGTCGTTGTTCGTGCCGGTGCCGATATTGATCGACACCGTATCGCGCC
>Ga0209087_1001297_pt1 | contig 14731 bp, 14 predicted proteins | sample S_130805_EF_Meta_FD_187321 | JGI IMG/M metagenome (GOLD analysis project Ga0209087, IMG submission 187321) | Freshwater microbial communities from Lake Simoncouche, Canada to study carbon cycling - S_130805_EF_MetaG (SPAdes) (version 2) | ecosystem: Environmental > Aquatic > Freshwater > Lake ... | reverse complement strand
CCAGGCACCGGGAATACCGGGCCGATGCCGGGGCCGCCCGCCTCACAAACCCCGAAACCATGGCAAGTGCCCTGTCCCGGCTCGGAAATATGGAGAATCTTCAGGATCCCCGTGACGAACCCACCCTGGCGACCCTGAAAATCAACGAACCGCCAGGATTTCTACGGCTTTTCGCCAGCCACCCGCCGATCGAAAAGCGCATCCGGGCCCTGCGCCAGATCAGCCCCACATCCACTCTTTTCTGAATTTGCGCCTTTAATTGAACCCTTTTGCAGCCGCTTGCTTTCGGATCTGGTTTCTGGGGGCCTTTGTGGGGTAACGACTTCGCAAACCCAGAGGGATGAAGACCATGACCCAAAATGAAACTACAAGGATTAAGGCCGGATTACCCATGGCCACACGGTCCTCAGATCGGCCGGAGATCAAAGATCAGTATTAAATTTATCACATTTAAATGTAGGTCAGCTGCTAAAACCAAGCCGCGACTCGTGAAGCGTTGCGGCTTGGTTTGCAAAACCTACTGAAATAAAAATGTAAAGACCAAAAATGACGCTTCGTTCCTACAGGAAGAAGTAAGTCAAGTAGCGATGTCAATATAGAGTCATTAAAACCTGAACTAGCAATCTTAAAGTAGGTAAATAATCCCAAACAGAACAACCCAAATGCCATCAACAAAATGCCAGTACAATTCTGCTGCTTCCAGGCCAAAATGGGAGTCACGATTGATCGCACCTCCGGAGCGGGCTTGCCACCAAACGATCAAAATCATCATTACTCCTAGGGTTACATGTAAACCGTGAAAACCAGTCAAAACATAAAAGGTGCTTGCAAAAAGATTGGATGTGAGTCCAAAGGGCAACTTGAAGTATTCCAGCATCTGACTTGCCAAAAAAGCTGCCCCCATCGCTGCGGTGATCAACAACCACAAGCGACAACCAAAGGCATCGCCGAGGCGCAATTTCCGGGCCGCACGGTGGAATGTCAAGCTGCTTACCACCAACAGGGCCGTGTTGATAGTAGGGAGTAAAAGCTCAAGCTCATAAACACCGCCGGGGGGCAAGGGATTTACGGCTCGAAAGGTGAGGTAGGCCGCAAACAACCCGGCAAAGGTCATGCCATCGCCGACAAGAAAAAGGACCAAACCAAACATCCGGAAATCGCCGTGATGCTCTTCGTGATCGCCTAATTGGTGCTGGTCGCTGGAGGACTGCAGCTCTGGAGTCGACTCGATCGCCTGGGCAGTCATTGAGGTGGTATTACTGGAAGCTGAAGAAATGCTGGTCATGGGGTGGTTGTCTCCGCAAGTCCGTAACCGTAGGGATGTTCCACATGGGGGGCCGCTCCAACCCAGTTCTCAACTGGAGGCGGTGAGCTGGTGAGCCACTCCGGTGTCAGTGCGCGCCAGGGATTGTTACCGGCCAGCCGACCATGCCAGGCGCTGTGGATGACGTTGATGAGAAACGGCAAAGTGCTTAAGGCCATCAATAAAGCCCCCACACTGCTGATCTGATTCATCAAAGTGAATTGGGGGTCATACTCGGAAACTCGGCGAGGCATACCATTCATTCCCAGCCAGTGCTGAGGTCCAAAACAGAGATTAAAACCGACAAATGTGAGTACAAAATGGAGGATACCTAAAGGCTCATTAAGCATCCGACCGGTAAACTTAGGATACCAATGATAAACGGCACTGAAGATGATAAACACAGTTCCTCCATATACAATGTAATGGAAATGGGCCACCACGAAATAAGTATCATGCACATGAATATCGAATGGCACCTGGGCAAGTGCTACACCAGTAATACCTCCAAGCACGAAATTAACTATGAAAGCACAGGCAAATAGTATTGCACTATTTAGGGCAATCTTACCTCCCCACAGAGTGGCGAGCCAATTGAAGAATTTGATACCTGTCGGAACAGCAATGAAGGAGGTGGCAATCGTGAAAAACAGGCGCATCCATGGAGGCGTGCCACTAGTGAACATGTGATGGGCCCATACGATTAGTCCAAGAAAAACAATCGCTAAAATCGAATAGACCATGGTGGTATATCCAAACAGGGGCTTGCGGGCATGGACAGGCAGGATTTCGCTAACGAGACCAAAGGCAGGCAAAACCATGATATAAACAGCAGGATGGGAATAAAACCAGAAAAGATGTTGATAAACCACCGCATTTCCCCCAATAGTTGGATTAAAGAATCCGGTATGGGCAACTATATCGAAAGCCAACATCACCAGAGTTCCGGCCAGAACAGGGGTGGACAGCACCACCAAAACACTGGTACCAAGCATGGCCCAGCAATACATGGGTAACTGCATCATCTTCAAACCGGGCCGCCGTAGTTTCAAAATAGTTACAATAAAGTTAATGCCGCCCAAAATAGAACTTCCGCCCAAAAGCAAGACACTGAAGATCCAGATCAACTGGCCTAGGGCAGGCGTCCTCAGGCTTAGGGGGGGATAGGCAGTCCAGCCAGACTGGGAGGCCCCACCTATAAAAAAGCTAGCAATCAATAGGAGTCCAGCTGGAGGAATCATCCAAAAGGCAACGGCATTGAGCCGAGGAAAAGCCATGTCTCGGGCGCCCACGTAAAAAGGGATTAGATAATTACCGAAGGCGCCATTGACTACGGGCACAATCCAGAGAAAAATCATGATCGTGCCATGCATAGTAAGCACTTCGTTATAAACTTCACGGCTCAGATAATCAGATATGGGGGTGGCCAACTCGGTGCGGATCATCCCCGCCAACACACCACCAACCAAATAAAACAGAAATCCGGTCACAAGATACTGAATACCTACGACCTTGTGATCGAGACTGAAGCTCAAATACCGCAGCCAACTACCATGGTTAGGAAGCAGGGAAACGGGCATTTCTGTGGTGGATTCCATGTCTAAATGGTTGGTGGATTAGGCAACAGGGGGGGTGTTTTTAGTGAGCCACTGATCAAAATCCCCGCGGTCGTGGACCACAACGGAGGTGCGCATGCCTCCGTGATAAGGGCCACAGAGCTCGGCGCAGATGATCGGGTAAGTACCTGGTCGGTTTGCGGTGAAGGTGAGAACCGTTGGCTGGCCGGGAATAATGTCTTGCTTAATACGGAACTGGGGAACCCAGAAGGCATGTATGACATCATTGGCCTTCATCCGCAACTCCACCTTCTCACCTTCGGGTACATGAAGTTCTCCCGTTGTTATATTGCCAGTGGGATAGTGGAAAATGAAGGCAAACTGGAGGGCAGTTACATCAACGGTCAAATCTGCACTTTCGCCTGAGACGGTGCTAATGCCACCCCATACGCGATCGCCAGAGCCTGGATCGCTTGCAGGCATTGTGTGCATAACGCTGTGATCGGCCAAAGGAGCCATGCCCCCCATGCGCTCGTAAATATTGTAACTATAAAGACCTACAAACAAAACCACAACTGCGGGAATAGCAGTCCATACAATTTCCAGTGGCAAATTACCTTCAATAGCCGCTCCGTCGCCGAAGTCGCCGGCTTGGCGACGAAAACGCACCAAGCTGTAGAGCAACAATCCACATATTCCCAAAAAAAGCATCGTGCCGATGCTAAACAAAACCCGAAACAATTCGTCATAAACGGGAGCATTTACACTTGCCTGTAAAGGCAGCATGTCAACCCTTTGGCCGACGACAAGGCCGATCAATATCAGGCCAACGGAGACCAAAAAAGTGATCACCGAGGCACGCAAGGTCAAGGTTTCAACAGCTGAATATGTGGAAAAGCTGATCAAAGGGACTGCCTAGAGGACTTTCAACCGCCTGCGGCAAAGGTGAATAACAGGACGACCGAGAGGACCATGCCCGGCAAGAGCAAAAGAACCAATTGGCCCAAGTCGTGAGGAGTCATGTCCAGGTGGCACGGGAGCACAAGCCTAATCAAGTCGCCGTCTTGAGAATAGATGTTGATTTCTTGGCCCAAGGCGACAGAACTTTCCTTAGCTAGGGGAGTTCCCCCGCCGATCCGCCATGGAGCTCCCGCAGCCCTATCAGTTCCGTTGCACCCTCACCTTTGGGGACATTTACGCCCAGATCATCGTCTGGCTGCTGGTGATCTTCGTCAGCCTGGCGGCCGGGCTCGCCTTGATGGGGGCCAACAACCCCATTTTTGCCCTGGTGGTGGTCGGCATGATCTTCGTACTGTCACTGCCCTTCCTGCTCTTCGCCTTCATCACCACCCTGCTCAACCACATTGCCCTAGACCCTGCCCCAAACCAGGAGCAGCCCTCCTGAGATCTCGTTGGCCCACTCGGCAGCTAACCTAGCTTGCCGAGCTGACCCGTTAGCATTTGGGTGGTCTACGGGGTGGCTTAACGCAGGGTTTGCGCCCACGTTGAGCCGTCAACGGGATCTTGTTGCTGGGGCCGAATTTTTCATTGTTGCCCAAAGCGCAAGGGGAAGCCTTGACCTTCCCCTTGCGCTTTGGATATATCGAACAATCAAGCATCAGCGGCCTTGCCATCAAAAGTCGAGCATTGGTGTCAGTAACAAACTTTATTGATTAAATTGATTCAAAAAAAGCATTTCATTGACCGATCTCGGTCTATAGAATGGGCATTCTTTTACCGCTCTAGTTCACTAACAAGCTTCAGCCCAGCTCCCAAAACAATCACAAGGAGCGAAAGCGGCTGGCAATTCCGTCGGCGGCTAGTCCCTCAACTGTTGCTGTCAGGGCCGAGGCTGGTGCAAGTACGAACCCCCCAATGCACGCCATCGTCGCCACCCGCGCCCTGCCCAACAGCAATCCCCTCGCCTTTGAACCGCGCGAGCTTGCCGATCCCAGCCCAGGCGACCAGGATCTGCTGATCCGCGTTGAGGCCCTGGCGGTTAACCCGGTGGACGCCAAGGTGCGCGCCTCCCTGCCCCTGGAGCCTGGCTCGGCAAGGATTCTGGGCTGGGATGGGGCCGGGGTGGTCGAGGCTGTGGGTGGAGAAGTCCGTGGTTTCTCCCCTGGTGACGCTGTCTTTTTTGCCGGTGACATCACCCGTCCCGGCTGTTACGCCGAAAAGGTGCTGGTGGATGGGCGCCTTTGTGGCGCCAAACCGGCCAGTCTCTCCTTTGGCGAAGCCGCCGCCCTACCCCTCACCTGCCTCACCGCCTGGGAGGCCCTGTTTGAGCGCATCGGTCTTGACAGCGAAGGCGCGGATGCCGGTCGCAGTCTGTTGATTCTCGGTGGTGCCGGCGGCGTCGGCTCGATTGCCATCCAGCTGGCCCGTCGCGCCGGCTTGGAGGTTATCGCCACGGCCTCGCGGCCGGAAAGCCGCGCCTGGTGCCTCAAACTGGGGGCACGCCACGTGGTCGACCACAGCCAACCCTTGGCGCCCCAGTTAGCGGCCCTGGGTTACAGCGAAGTCGACGTGATCGCCAATTTCAGCAATACGGACGCCTATTGGAACGTGATGGCGGAGTTAATCAAACCCCAGGGGGCAATCGTATGCATTGTGAGCAACCTGAACCCCATCGATCTCAACGTGCTAAAAAGCAAAAGCGTGCGCTTCGCCTGGGAATTCATGTTCACCCGCCCGCAATACCGCACCGCTGACATGGCCCAGCAGGGCATGATCCTGGGCATCATCAGCCAGTTGGTCGACAGCGGCGTCCTGTGCAGCACCTGCCACGATCGACTCAGCCCCATCAACGCCGACACCCTGAGCCAGGCCCATGCCCACCTAGAAAGCGGCCAGGCCATCGGCAAGCTGGTTTTGGAGGGGTGGAGCAAATAACCTAGATCAGGTCCACCAAGGCTGGGATCTCGGTGTCGCCATACAAGAGATCTCAATACACCAAATAACGTCAATAAAAAACAGAAAAAATTTAGATTGACCGCACTGCCGTGAAGTCCCGTGCAGTCCTGGGACGGCATCGTGCAGGAATTGACCAGATTGAGCTCTTTATTTGGATTAGGTCTACTCTCGCTGCCACATCACGTAAGTTTTTGATGCATCCTTGTCTACGCAACGGTAACCAAACGTGGCCATCCATCTCAGGACAGCCTTTTGACTGATTTTTGGTAGGGTTTCGGAAGGACCACGCTCCCTGGGCATGCCGACTCCAGCCTCCCCAGCCCCGCGTCGATGGATTGTCACTCTCACGGGCGACGCATCGCCTGAACAGATCGCTGAGGACTTGCGAGCCAAGGGCTTCGTGGTCGAACAGGTACTGGGGGACGTGGGTGTTATCACGGGCCAAGCCAGCGACAGCACCGTGGAGAAATTGAAGGTGTTACCGACTCTCAAGTCCATTGAGCCTGATCAGCCGATCCAGCTGCCTGACCCCAGCACCGGCATCACCTGGTGACACTGTTCCTTGACGTAGCGCACTCGCTGCTCCATGAGCAGATGCCGGCAGCGAATTCGCGAGGCTGAGGCGCTAGGCAAAGTTCAGGCGGGGCTGCTGCCGTAGATCTGTTCAGCCCGGTTAAACAAGATCCAACTCGTGGCTATGTATTTGTCACCGCCGCTGGGGCTGTTGCCCCTATGAGTGTGGGTGAAGGCTGTGGGGGCGATCTACACACTGCCGGGCTTTGGGATCAACTTCTTTCGCTGGTAGAAAAACTCCGTTTCGCCCTCGAGAAAGTCATCATTGAGGTAAATTGTCCACAACAATGTACAATGCAATGTTTTACCATTGGCATCTCTTGGATACAATTCGCAGTGCCAATAGGGATAGCCACCTTTGTTGGCGGTGTAGCGCTGAAGGTTGATGGCTCCAGGCCGCAGCAATTGTTGAACGATCATCAGCAGGCAGTCATCGTCCAGGCCGGCCAGTTCCCGAACGCCCAGCCGTAGTGAGGGACCTCCATCTTCGGGATAATGCTCCAGGATCAGTGGTGCCACCAGCACGTGGGGGTACTTGCGCAAATAGCGCAATAAGGCTTTGAGCACAGCCTGCATAAGTAAGGCGGCCCTGTCGTTCCACTCGACAAGACCAGTGATCGCTAGATCACTGCTTTCTTTCAAGTTAGGGTAAAGACCAGACCCGACCAGACCCTCCCCATGGGCCGAGCTGTCGAAACGGCGGCAGATTGCCGCGCAGACAGCGGGATCAACCAGCCCTTCGTACACCTCAATGAAATCCAGGAGGGGAGTGGTCACCACCGGAAACGCTCCGCCAGAGAATGTTACTTGCACCGGTTGCGGTGAGCGGCGATCCCTGGTTGCCCCCCCGCATGCCGGATGCCTCCTTCCTAGTTGTGGGATCCCGCAGTTGTGCCCACCTGATCTAGAGCGCCTCCGCAGTGATCACTGTCATCGCGGCACACTTCAACACGCCGATCCTGGGGCAAGAGCGACCTGCCGGGCCTGACGAATAGCAGCTACGCGCTGGAATTTCTGTTGAGCGATCTTTTGAAAAAGCAGCCGGCGATCCACTGCCTGTTTCTGTTGTGCTCCTACCCAGCGAGGGGAACAATTTGTCTCTAGCCAAGGAGGCTGAGCGGCACCAATCCCAGCTGGCTGAACGGGTGCGGGTACTTAGCTTTTCGGACGGGGAGATAGGGACTGCCTCAGTGAGCGGGAAGTCCATGCACATCTGGCTATACCGCCGCCACTGATCTCGGGGTGCCCGCTTGGCAGCGGAAAGGGTCCAATAGGGATGACGCATTACGAATCATGTACATCATAATTTATATAATGAGTCTCAGCTTTAAATGATTTGCCCATCCGAATAAGCATCATGTCCATTGACCTGAGATCATTGGCCGACTCTTTCAAGCCTGGGGGTGAATTCCCCATCTCCAACAGTGTGGATGATCTGCTGCTTGCCTCCCTTGCTCGCGACGGCGACAACCTGGAAACAGGCCGCTATCTGGTCACCTTCAATGAAGGGCAAGAATCAGCCGGTCTTAAACAATTGCGTTCCTGCGGCGTTTATGGAGCCCGATTCGCGAGATTTCGCCAATCAGGACGTGGAAATGGAAACATTGGCGGACGGGGGCTCCCTCTATTTCTCTGAAGAAAATACGGCCCTGATCAGTGGCTCCGCCTTTCGTGAGATCGGAATGGCTGGTCTGCTCTCTGCCGAGGCCGACAGCGGCGCCATCGCCTCCGTAGAACCGGAATATGTTGTTTTCGCCTCCAATGACGATTACCTGCGCGGTTTTGCCAGAGCCGCCCAGGTGATCGCCGAAGACCTGGCAGATAAAGACGATGGTGGAGGGGGTAATGGAGGAGGAGGAGGGGAGGAAGATGGACCTGGAGGAAAGGTGCTTGGTGCCACCTGGGGGGCTTGGTGGCCACCTGGGCGAATGTCAGCAACTTCAGCGGCAGTGGAATCAATGTCGCGATTTTGGACACGGGATTTGATCTCGGCCATCCCGACTTTGTGGGCCGTCCCATCGTTTCCGCCACCTTTGTCGGCCAGCCAGTTCAAGATCTCAATGGTCATGGGACCCACTGCACGGGCACCGCTTGCAGTCCGAAAGCACCAGCGGGTACAACGCCTAGGTACGGCATCGCCAATCAATCAAACATTCATATCGGCAAAGTGCCAACCAACAGTGGCAGTGGCACCACCGCCACTGTGCTGGCGGGTATGAATTGGGCCATTGCCCAAGGATGTCAGGTGATTTCGATGTCCCTGGGCGCCCAAATTCCCGTTCAGACGGCCTACACCAACGCAGGCAGAATCGCCTTGAGCCGTGGTTTGCTGATTGTGGCGGCGGCCGAAAATAATAATGGAGCCCCCACGGGTGCGCCCGCCAATTCAGCTTCCATCATGGCCGTGACCTCCTTGGATTCGAATCTGAGGCCGTCAAGTTTTTCCAACAAAGGAAAAATTGAAATTGCCGGTCCTGGACGCGATGTGTTCTCGAGCTGGCCACGGCCCCAGCGCTACAATATTATAAGAGGTACCAGCATGGCCACACCGCATATGGCTGGATGCGCGGCCCTTTGGGCCCAGAGCAATCCTTCCTTGCGAGGCAAGAAACTCTGGGATAAACTTCAAGCCACAGCTCGGCGTCTTCCCTTCCCCGCAGCGGCGGTTGGTGCGGGCCTAGTGCAGGGCACCCTGACATCAAGCAATCCATGTCGTTATCATGTCCATTGGTGACGGTATGGATTTCCCCAAATTTCGCAACAGTCTTAGTGCCTGGGCGTTCGGAGGGGTTTAAAAAAGGGTCAGGAGCAAAAATTCTGCCCCTGAAAGTGGCCTAGTCATGGCAACTCATTGACATGCCATGGCACAAGATATTGGTGAGCAGGGAAATGACGCTGAAAGCTATTCCGGCTGCCAGTCAATAATCAACAGCGACCGATCACTCTCGTGAAGAGAGCCCTACCATTAAGGTAAATTGTTACTTTTGCTCCAGTCGGAATAATCCTTCCACAGGTTTGGAAGCATGCTTTAACCTGAGCACCAACGGGGATGCGCACAGGCGAGGGGAAGCAAAACCTGCCAAAGATGGTAATGGTAAAGCAAATTTGGTTTCCAGACACACTGGCAGTGACGCAGCCCTGAATGGCCAGGGCTTCCACATCCTGAAGCGTGGCAAGTGCCGCATTAAATGTTTCCGCATTGGCAGCAACTTCACTGCTGTCAGTCAAGCCAGTGGCTATAAAACAGGCACTTCATAGACGCCTTGGGAAAGATACTCACTCACGGTTCTTCTCGTTGGAGGATGTTGATTGTTTGGAGATCACAAGTAAAGGGGAATTGACACGATGTTGCCAAGGTGTTCAATACTTTTGGCTGTACTTGCGATTGTAGCCGTAGCTGTGAAGGGTAGCAAGCCTGGATGGGGCACCCGAAGAACTATTGACTGACTAAGTCATTGGCGAATGGGGGTTCATGACTGTTTCAAACCAAGTGAAGCTTGCCGCGAAGAACTACCAATTAAACGAACAAGGTCGATAAAGTTTCTGACAGCAATTTGTTTGGAACATGAAGAATATCTGTCATGCAGCAAACATCATTCTAGGATTCACAACCATCACAAAATAGGCCTCGGCTCCCAGTCGGACTTAAGCTTTTCTCACCAACCCTCGTCAACTAACGCCATGGCCGCCAATCCCTTCACCTGGGTGGAGATCTATGTGCAGGATCTTGAGCGGGCCAAAACGTTCTACGAAGCGGTGTTCGATCTCAAGCTCGAGAAACTGCAAACCGAGATCCCCATGTGGGCCTTCCCCGCCGATCCCGGCCAGTGGGGTGCCGGCGGCGCCCTGGTCAAGATGGAGGGTGTGCCCTCAAGGGGGGGCGGCACCCTGGCTTACTTCAGCAGCAGCGACACCAACATCCAAGAGAGCCGGACAGTTGCTGCCGGCGGCCAGGTCTACGCCGCCAAGAAATCGATTGGCCAATTTGGCTTCATCTCCCTGCTGATCGACACCGAAGGGAACCTGATCGGGGTGCATTCAATGGCCTGAAGCGACCCTGACGTTCGCCCCCGCCAACGGCCACCCACGGCTTCTCTCCACCCCCACCCACTCATGCCGAACCTCAACTTCCGCCATGGCGACGCCATGCCGGCCCTGGGCCTGGGCACCTGGCGACTGCCGCCTGAGCAGACCACCGCCACGGTGCGCATCGCCCTGGATCTGGGCTACCGCCACATTGACGCCGCCGCGATCTATGGCAATGAGGTCCAGATCGGCGCAGCCATCAAGGGAGCCATTCACGCGGGCAACGTGCAGCGCCAGGAGCTGTGGATCACCTCCAAGCTATGGAATGACTGCCATGAACCCGAGGAGGTGCGTCCGGCCCTGGAGCGGACCCTGGGGGATCTGGGCCTGGAGCAGCTAGATCTTTACCTGATGCACTGGCCTGTGGCCCAGCGCCGTGGCGTGGCCATGCCCTCCAGCGCAGCGGACCAATTCGGTCTTGCCCAGGTGCCCCTGGCCGCCACCTGGGCCGCCATTGAGGATCTGGTGGCAGCCGGCCTGACCCGCCACGTCGGTGTGTCCAATTTCAGCCGCACCAAATTGATGGCCCTGGCCGCTTCGGCCCGAATCCAGCCGGAGGTACTGCAGGTAGAGCGCCACCCCCTGCTGCAGCAAAACGATCTGCTCAGCTACTGCCAAGCCTCCGGCATCCAGCTCACCGCCTACGCCCCGCTCGGGGCCAGTAATGACGCCCGGCCGCCGGTGGTGCTCCAGCACCCGGTGGTGGTGGCGATCGCTGCAGAACGGCAAATCACGCCAGCCCAGGTACTGCTGGCTTGGGGGATTGGCTGTGGCACCGCCGTGATTCCTAAATCCCTGCATCCCGAAAGACTGGCCGAAAACCTGGCCGCCGCCACCATGGGTCTCAATAAAGATGAGATGGCGAGCCTGGACGCTGTTGATGGGGAGCAGCGCCTGATTGATGGGCGCTTCTGGTGCCTGGAGGGTGGGCCATACACCATGGCGAATCTGTGGGATGGGGAAACCTATTGACGGGCAAGCAGCCCCGCCACTCGGTCATCATGTTCGGGAAAGTACCAACCCTGGCAAGACGGGACCTGCTTGCATGAGTACAAATACAACCATTACCGATTTCGCCACCTAACAATTCAGCCTAAACATGTCAATTAAAATAATTCGTTCATAGTTTGTAGCTTCGCCGCAAGTAACTGCGATGAATGGGTTTTAACCAAGCAGACAGGCCCCGAAAAGCCTCAAGGGTTAGCCCTGAGGTCGGGCACAACATGAAATAGGTAGGATGAAAACAACCTACAGACATGAGGCTCCATGGAAATTCTCGCCAAGCAACTTGCTGCAATTCTAAATAACTCAACGGTGAAACTATTGGCAGGTTTGATATGCTTGTCCTCCTGGATGCTGATGCCTTTACCTGCGGTAGCCACAACCAACAATCAGGTAATTACCCCTCAGAACCTCGCAACCATGGCGCAGAAAGTGGATGCGAAAGCCAAGGAGACTGAGGGCAAAGTGCAATCGGCTTATGGTGAACTAACTGGCAAGCCCAGCGAGCAAATCAAAGGAAAAGTCAAGCAGGTTCAGGGATCGGCTAAAGGAGCGCAGCAAGACATCAAGCAAGGGGCCAAATCCATAGCAGAGAAAGTCTCTGACGCCGCCGGCAATCTGGCCGACAGTCTTAACTGAGTTTCTATTTCAGGGCCCTCAGGTGGACCCAAAAGTCACCTGCTACGCAGGGCAACATCGTTGCTTAGCCTTAATCACCATTCCGGTAAAAATCATGCTTGAATCCCTTGCCATTGTCCTTGTCATTCTCTGGATTCTTGGATTAGTCACCTCCTACACAATGGGCGGATTGATTCATATCCTGCTGGTCATTGCCGTCATTTCTATCTTGCTACGGTTCATCACTGGTCGGCGCGTCTAAGGTCTTGAAACAACCCCTTCAGCCCTGCCTCACTCGCCGCCGCCACCCCCCGCTCGGTGATCAGGGAGGTAACCAGCCGGGCCGGGGTGACATCAAAGGCGGGGTTGAAGCCGGCGCTGCCATCGGGGCTCAACTGCACGCTGGCCAGGTTGCCTGCAGCTGGGTCGATGGCGTCGCCGTCGCGGCGACCCTGGATGTGGGTGACCTCCCTTGCGGAACGGGCCTCGATCGGGATTTCGGCCACGCCGTCATCCAGGCTCCAGTCGATGGTGGAACTGGGTAGGGCCACATAGAACGGCACGCCGTTGTCGTGGGCGGCCAGGGCCTTGAGATAGGTGCCGATCTTGTTGCAGACATCGCCGCTGCGGGTGGTGCGGTCGGTGCCGACGATCACCGCATCCACCTCGCCGTGCTGCATCAGGTGTCCGCCGGCATTGTCGACGATGACCGTGTGGGGAACACCCTCCCGTCCCAATTCGAAAGCGGTGAGGCTGGCCCCCTGGTTGCGGGGTCGGGTTTCATCCACCCACACATGGATGGCCATCCCGTCACGGTGCGCCTTGTAGATCGGCGCCAGGGCCGTGCCCCAGTCCACCGTCGCCAACCAACCCGCATTGCAGTGGGTCAACACATTGAAGGGGCGGTGCTGGCGGTGTGCCGGCCGCGCCGCCCCAAGCTCCTGGAACAGGCGCAGGCCGTGGTCGCCGATGGCCTCGCACATGGCCACGTCCTCCTCAGCGATGGCGCCAGCCTCGGCCTGGGCCGCCTCGGCCCGTTCCACCTCCGGCAGGGAAGCCACCCGTTGCCGCACCCGCTCCAGGGCCCAGCGCAGATTCACTGCCGTGGGTCGGGTGTCATTAAGTAGCTCGAAGGCCGCTGCCAGGGCCCTATCGGTTGGATCCTGCTGCAGGGCCAACATCAACCCATAGGCCCCCGCCACGCCGATCAAGGGTGCCCCCCGCACCACCATCGTGCTGATCGCCTCGGCCGCCTGCTCCACGGTGGCCAGGGATCGGGTTTCAAAGCGATGGGGTAACAGGGTCTGGTCGATCACCCCGACCGACCTTCCCCCCTCCTCCAGCCAGATCGTCCGCCAGGCCTTGCCGTCGATGTTCATGGTCGGTGGCGGGGACGGGGCCCAACAGGAAACGCTGGCAAGAAGAGTATCCCGCCCCAAGATGGCGTTAGCTCCTGCCCCAAGGTCCATGGCCAGCACCTCGCCTGAGCCCGTAGATGTGGTGGTGGTCGGCGCCGGCCTCTCGGGGCTGGTGGCGGCCCACCGGTTGCAGGGCCGGGGCCTGAGGGTGCGAGTGCTTGAGGCCCGAGATCGGGTCGGTGGTCGCCTGGTCAGTGCCACCACCGCCTCCGGTGCCACGGTGGATCTGGGGGGCCAGTGGGGCGGCGCCAGCCACCATCGCTTTGCCGCCCTTTTGCAGGAGCTGGGCCTGGCCACCTTCCCAAGCAATTACGACGGCCTCGGCCTCTTCCATTGGCAAGGCAAGGCCTGCAGTGCCCCCATGGCCAGTGACATGCGCCAAAGCTTCCTGTTTTTCGAGCCGGATGCCCTGCCCTTGGGTCGGGCCGCCATCGACGCAGCCCGCCATCTCAAAGAGGATTTCGATGGCTTGGTGGCTCAGGTCCCACCGCTGGCCCCCTGGAGCCTGGATGCCGCCGAACTGCTTGATCGTCAGACAATCGCCAGCTGGATGGAGGCCCGCAGCAACCACCCCATTGCCCATCTGCCACTGCGCTGGTTGGCCCTGGTGGGGGGATCAGGGGGGTTTGATCCGGCGGAGAGCTCGATCCTGCACCTGGCCTGGACCCAGGCCGTAGCCCCCCAGGAAGAAAACCCGGAAAATTGGTTGGTTCACGGCGGCATGGGCCAGGTGCCCCAGCGCCTGGCCCAAAACCTGGGCGAATCGGTCGTGCAACAGCGCAACCCCGTCGTCGCCATCAGCCAGGACGCCAGCGGGGTGAGGGTGCAAGGGGCCGATGGCCACTGCCATCAGGCCGCCGTGGCCATCGTGGCAATTCCGCCGCCGCTACGCAGCGGCATTCGCTTCGAACCGGACCTGCCACCAGAGCAGCGAGCCCTGCTGCAGCGCTCGCCCATGGGCTGCATGGCCAAGTGGCTGGCCGTTTACCCAAAACCCTTTTGGCGCGAATGTGGACAGAACGGCCTGGCCCTTGGTGATCTGCCCTGGTTGGATTTGGTTGCCGACAGTTCGCCCCCCTGCGGCTCCCCGGCCATTTTGGCGGGCTTCGTGGCAGGCCCTCGGGCCATCCGCCTGGGCCAGCTTGCCCCCGCCCAAAGGAGGGCCGCCGTCCTGGCGGACCTGGAGGCCTGTTGGGGACCGGAAGCGGCCCGCCCCCTCGATTTGATCGAACAGGACTGGACCCAGGAGAGCTGGAGCA